>OIXH01001234.1_pt1 | contig 29514 bp, 28 predicted proteins | sample 1587741 | NCBI WGS metagenome assembly OIXH01 (sample SAMEA3888916, study PRJEB22519) | human gut metagenome | biome: human gut; feature: human-associated habitat; material: faeces | place: Denmark | collected 2011 | reverse complement strand
TTATTCTTTTTGGTACGAGTTTTCCAGGAACTTCAAGACCCACTTTGAAGTCTTCTATTGTTCTTTTTGTTTCCAAAAAGTGCAATTCTTCTTTCGTGTATTTATCTTCGATTTTTGGCTCGTAACCCTCTATAGACTTTATAAATAAATCCTTACATTTTTTTGGCATCCCAGCGCAAGTCACATTTATATAAGGTTCACATGGCTTCAAGTCCTGCTCGGTTATATGTTCAAGATAGGTTTTTTGTCTCACGAAAATCCCTTTATCCCACGTACTTTCAAGTGCCCAATGGCAGAAATCTGTGGGATGTACAGGTACGTCTATAAGTTCTTCGGGCTTAAGGTCACAATGTATGCTATCCGTATCTGCGTATATAAAACCTCTTTTATTCAAGCCGTGGTAGTTCTTTTGTGCTGTTCGAATAGTAAACTCACGAGCGTAAGAAGTGATAGCCGAGCCTATAGCAATATAACCACACTTCTTTTCGTGTTCTTCTACATTTCTAAATTTCAACTCGGCATTATCGTTTAAGTACGCAACTTTAAAAGAAGAATCGTCGTTAGTGGCTTCTTTCCCGTATAAATTATTTAAGAAAAGTTTTGCTAGTGTGCGCAACGCGCCGACACTTTCCATTTTTTGCTTTTTGTATTTATTGATGTAGTCGTCAAATATTCCAATAGCGGTATAAAACCATACGCCGTCGAGTATTTCTAAATCGTAAATATTGTAGTGTTCTTTAAATAGAATAAAGTCAGTTTTAGTTAACGTCAATTCGACAACGCACTCCGTCTTTTTTCCAGCAATATTCAAATATCTATAATATGTATCTGTTTTTTTATCGTAAAAATCAGAAGTTCGCAACATTTTAGTAGGCTCATATAAGGGGTTATTTTTTATTTGAATAAATGGCAAATAACATTTTCACTTACTTGATAGTACACTTCATCTTGACTATCTTTAGTTGGATATGCAAGTGATACTATTTCAACTTCGCTAGAACAACTTGCTAGTGCACTTGCAACATATTTACCTTTAGTAATGGCAGATGGTGTAACATTACGATTCGTTTTGTTATCGAAGTGTATCAAATAATATATTTTGTTAGCCATATATCCTCCTTCTTATTTATAGTTTTTTATACTCTATTAAATAATTATCAAGCATTTTTTGATTAGAATATTTTTCTTTAGCCATATTAGCTATTTCTTTTTTGTTCAAAGATTTATTTAACCAATTCTTTACGGCACTTTCTAATTCATCTATTTTTCCATATTCAACAAACTCACTATATTGTTGAATTGATATTTGTTCTGGAGCTCCTGCTTTAAATCCTACTACTGGGGTTCCCGAACATAAACTTTCAGCACAGACCATTGAGAATGTTTCAAATTGGCTAGTTAAAATTGTTAAATTTGCCATTGAATAATACTTAGCAAGAAGTTCTTGATTTGTAACTTTTCCAAGTAAAATTACATTATCTGGCATTTCTATTTTAGTTGTAACATTCCCCGCAACAACAAACACTATTTCTTTTTCATCTTTAAATTTTTTTGCAAGTTCTAAAACATAATATCCGCCCTTAATGTGTTTTTTATCATCATTAAAGTTAGGTGTTGCATGAAATATTATTTTCTTATTTTCTAAGTTAAGTGATTTTCTTAAGTCATCAGTTTCATAATATTTAAATGTGTTAGTGTCTAAACCATTTAATATTACTTTATGATTAAAATTACCAAGAATTGGTGATCTAGCTACTCTATTATCAAGCCAAGGTGATACTGATATAATTCTTATTTTATCAGTAGAAAATCCCGTAAATGCTTTCTTCATTTTTTTCCACATTTTATTGGTTTGATTAAATATTAGTGAGCCTGTTTCTTCTCGATATTTTTTACAGTTTTTGCAACCATTATCATTCTGCCATTTATTACATAATCTAGAATGGCTACAACCACCCGTATACATGAACTCTGCATGTAAAGTTAAGATAGTTTTTATTTTTGCTTTTTTTAAATAATTTATTAATTTGTAGATATCAACAAAATAGCCATTCAGACACTGTAAGTGAACAATGTCAGGTTTTTCTTTTTTTATAATTTTTAGCAAATGATTAGTAGGTATTAAACCATGTGAATACATCATACCATCAATATTGGCTAGAGCGTGATTTATTTTAGCATTGAATTCACTACAAGTTTTATAAACATTTTTTTCTTTTACTGAATTTCCTCTACCATAACATACTATTGAAGTTATATTATGTTTTTCTAAAAAAGAGTGTAATTCATAAACAATTTTACCAGTACTACCTGTTTTATAAACAACATTAATTTGCATCACTTTCATTGTCTTTTCCTCCCCTATAGGTTGTAAAAACTTCTTTTAACGCTAGGCTAGATTGTTTTTGATTATGAAATTGATTTGCGGCTGACAATCCGTTTCTACTCTTAGTTTCTAGTAACTTATCATCTTTTAATGCCTGTTCTAATAATTCTTCAAGTTGATTATCGTTTGTACAAATGATTGCGGCAGAATTATTTATTAAATGGTTTATTGATGCTATGCACTTTGGACCATACGCAAATATCGGTATTCCGCTTGCAAGACTATCAGCAATCTTAGTAGATACTGAATATTTAACTCTTGCTATTGAATCTTTTGCAAAGTCTTCAACAAAGAATAATAGCCTAGTATCTTTCATTATTTCGTGCATTTGATTAGCATTAACAAAACCACAATATTTTATTGTTTTTACTTTATCAAAACTTTCTTTGACTGTTTCATCAGTAATTACTCCATATACATTTAAAACATATTCGGAGTTATTTTTTTTGTTTATTTCATCAAGGGCATTACCAATCTTAACTAAACTTTTGTATCTACCAATACTAAAATTACCAAAATAGTTTAATGTTCCATTATCAATTATTTGAACATCTTTATTAATAGGAATATTAGCACCAGTACAAATTGTCTTGGTATTTACACCAAATTCTTCTTGATAATACTTTGATAGTTCATCACAAATAGTAACTACACATGTTGATTTCTTCATTAATTTCTTTATGTGTTTATCAATTCGGTGATAATGAAGTTTTTGAATTAAACTCTTTTTAGTTTTATAAATTTTATAGAAATTATCACATATATAAGATATTATGGGAATATTATGTTGTTTAGATATATATATAGCCATTTTATACATTATTGATGCATCACCTGGCGCAACAAACAAAAAATCAGGTTTTATCTCTTCTATCCATTTATTCAAATTCCGGTTTTTCCATTTAGCTAAGGTCCAGACAACATCACGAGCCCACATTGCAAGTCCTTCAAATTTTAGTTTGGGACGATTAAAGTTAGCATTTTCAATTTTATCAACAGGTTTAACAGTTTGTCCAAATTTTTTAAAATTTAACACACTTTTTAAAGCTTCTCTATCTGTCATTCGAAAATAACTTTCACACATGTCAATATTAGGAAGCGATCCACAAATATAGAGTTGATATAATTCGTCACGTGAAAATTCACTAAATAATGAAGCAAAGGTTTTTCCCATATTGGTATAATCACTAATTGGATTATGGCTAATTAGTAAAATTTTCATGTAACGTTCTCCTTTCATAATTTAAATAGTTAATACTTTTATTAAGTTAATTAAATAATCTTTGGTCCAGTAAAAATGATGGGGATTAGGCATAGCCCAAGATGTTCTACTAGATAATTGATATATTCCGTATGTTATAAAAAATCCAAATACTAATAAATAACATACATACTTTGCAACAAAACGATCAGATTTAACAAAGAAACTAACATTTTTAATAATTGATGGTATAAATATTATTACATAGATAGTGTAATAAAATCCAAGTCTCCCCGCAATTGAGTATACATCAGAGAATACTTGACATAGGCAAGCCACATAAAATATATTTCTAGCACCAATTTCAACTTTATTACCAGGTGTTTCACATAACATTGCAAGAATATATATCATTGTGTAGAAAATAAATAGCATAATTGAACCATTCATATCCGGTACTATTGCATAGCCCAGGATTGACATTGCCAAATTAAAAATATTTACTCTTGCGAAATATACTATTCCTAACACAACAATTGACATTACTTTTCCAAATTTATCAAGTTTTATATTATAAATTGGATACATTGCTAGAAAAACAATTGCTGATTTATGAAATAATGATGCAAGTATAACTAACAATATAAATTGAACTGGTTTTTTTTCTTTTATAAAATTGAATGATAAAGCTGTTATCCCCATTGCAATTGCTTGTCTAAGTCCTGAAAAGTTTAACAAAAATACTGGTAATCCCATATACATTATTACTGATAATAAGGGATATTCACTATTTTTATATACTAAATATATAATTGGAAAAATACTTAGAATGCAAGATACAATTAATAAACTTTGCTCTTTGGTTGAAATAACACCTATTAGTTTATTTAGAATTATATATCCTCTTTCGTAATTTTGATATTTAGTTGTTAAGACTTCGCTCCATGACATATTATTGATTGCAACAAATGAACCAAGATAGCCACCAGGTTTACCATATTGTAGGTCAACTCCCATCGATGGATGTCTAAAACCTATTATCACTAATAAAATAATGCTTGCGCTGATACAGATCAATTTTCTTGTTTCTAATCTATGAGATTGACGATTTAGGCTTAGTATAAAGCCTATTATAATCATTATCAAATAGCTATAGATATACGCAGCCATTACGCTATCTCCTTTCTTTTTATCGATTTCTTAATATTTTGAAAAAAGCGATTGGTGATATTATAAATGCTCTAAACGAATACCACAAAGTCTTAAAGATTTTTTTCATTCGATAGTATGCAAATGCAATTGTTAAATAATGTCTTGTTTTAATATAATGAATTGAACTTTTTTTGAATTCATTAAATTTTTGTCTTTTATAAGCGTAAAGTTCATTTTCACCTTTTATCTTTCCTATTCCACTAGATACCCCATTTGTACTACGGTGTATATAGGTTCTTACAGAGCAATCATTTACATAAAGAAATTTACCATTACCAAGAATGGCCTTTTCCATTAAATAGAATTCATCACCAACATCAATTGATGAAAAACTACCAATTTGTAATAAATATGTTTTTTTAAACATAAATGTATCAGTACATGTTATATGATACATATAGTGCCAAACTAAAAGTTTATCTAATTGATTTTCATCGATGTAATCTCTTGTTCTTTTCTCAATGAATTTGTTGGTGTCTTCATCATATTGTTCCAAATTAGTTACTGAATAATCAGCATCTTGTTCTTGCATTTTTGTTACTTGATTTAAAATCTTATCAGGTAAATAAACATCATCATCATCTAAGAAGGTTATGTATTTGCCACTTGCATTTTCAATTCCCACATTACGAGTTTTTGCGGAACCAAGATTTACCTGATTTTGGATGAAAACAATTTTTAATATTCCGTTATCAATGAATTTTTGAATAGTGTTTTCTACATATTCTTTCCAAGCTTCTTCAACGCAATCATTAACTACTACTACTTCAATATTTTTGTAAGTTTGGTTTTCTAATGATTCTAATGCTCTAACTAAAGAACTATCGCGTTTATACGTTGGAACTATGACGCTTACTAAATCCATTATTTATTTTCCTCTTCTTCTTTAATAGCTTCTTCTTTTTTTATTGCCCCAGTTCCCCCTTCTACAACACCATCATGTTTTAGCACAGCTTTAATTGTGCCAAAGAAACATTTACAATCCATTTTAAAGCCTAAATGTTCAACGTAATATCCATCTAAAGCTGCTTTTTCTTTGATTTCTAATTCATCACGACCATGAATTTGCGCATAACCGGTTAAGCCTGGTTTGATGTTATTAGCTCCATATTTGTCACGTTCTTCAATCAAATCAGTTTGATTCCAAAGTGCAGGTCTTGGACCAATTATTGACATCTTGCCAAATAAAATGTTATACACTTGAGGTATTTCATCTAATGAAGTTTTTCTTAAAAATTTCCCAATTTTAGTAATATATTGATCGGGATTTTCTAATAGATGGGTTGGACAATCTTTGGGAGTATCAATTCTCATAGTTCTAAATTTCCAAATTTTGAACAATTTCTTATTTTTACCAACTCGTTCTTGTTTGAATAATACTGGTCCTTTTGAACTACATTTAATGATTATGGCAATTATTATCATAAATGGGATGAGAAGTATTCCTCCAATAAGTGATAGTAGGAAATCCATCAAGCCCTTAAAAAATTTGTACATATTATACTCCTATTGTTTTAATATTTTGATTTGTCAATTTGATATGTTGGAACAAGTTCTTTAACAAGTTCTTTCATATGTGTTGTTTCTTTGTATGCTTCTTCATATAAATCATCTAATTGATAGAAGAATCTCTCTTCATCTAATTCAATTGGTTTAGCGATTGATATCAAGCCATTAGCAGTTTTTTGTAAACCCTCTTCAGACATTAATCTTTCTTCATATAGTTTTTCACCAGGTCTTAAACCGGTTATTTTTATTTCCATATCTACACCAGGAGTATATCCTGACAATTTAACTAAGTTTTCAGCTAAATCATATATTCTAACTGGTTCACCCATATCTAGAACATATATCTCACCACATTTTGCGTAAGCACCTGCTTGTAATACCAAAGATACTGCTTCGCTTATAGTCATAAAGTATCTAATAATATCTTTGTGAGTTACGGTTACAGGTCCACCTTCATTGATTTGCTTCTTAAATAGTGGAATAACTGAACCATTACTACCAAGAACATTTCCAAATCTAACAGCCACAAATTTGCAAGTTTTTGAGTGTCTACCAATTGTTTGAATAATCATTTCACAAATACGTTTTGAAGCACCCATTATATTAGTTGGGTTAACCGCTTTATCAGTTGAAATTTGTACAAAACGTTTAGTTTTAAAACGATCTGCTGCTCTTGCTACATTTAAGGTACCAAATACATTATTCTTAATCGCTTCATTAGGTGAAGTTTCCATTAGTGGAACATGTTTATGCGCTGCCGCATTAAACACAATATCTGGACGATATTTTTTGAAAATGTCTTCAACTTTACCTTTATCTCTAATACTTGCAATTAAAACTACTAAATTCAAATTAGGTAATTTTCTTCTTAATTCTTGTTCAATGTCATAAGCATTATTTTCGTAGATATCAACAATTATTAATTGTTTAGGATTGTGGATTGCAATTTGACGGCATAGTTCTGAACCAATTGATCCACCACCACCTGTCACAAGCACTTTTTGATCCTCAATATATCCCATTATTTCATCAAGATTTACTTTGATTTGTTCACGTCCTAGTAAGTCAACTATTTCAACGTCGCGGGCTTTTGAAACCGAAACACTACCATTTAATAGTTCATACATTCCAGGTATAACTTTAACCTTGCATTTTGTTTCTTTGCATATATTTAAAATTTCGGCTTTAGATTTTGAATCCAGCGAAGGTATTGCTAAAATAATTTCCGCAATATTATATTTTTTTGCCATTTCAACAATTGAATTTCTTGTTCCAACTACAGGAATACCATATATATAAGTATTGGTTTTTGACGCATCATCATCAATGATACATACAGGAAGTTTTGATATTTTTTCACTATCCAATAATTCTTGAACAATTGTACATCCTGCATCTCCTGCCCCAATTATCATTACTGGATAATCAGTAGTCACTTTTTTAGTAAATTTGTTGCTATTGCGAATGTATTTTATTAGTCTATATGAAAAACGTGATATTACCACTAAACATGCAACGATTACTCCATATATAACAGGAAAACGAATTGGTAACAATGCAACGTCATTGATAATTGCAATATCTTGAAAAAATATTTTAGTAGATATTATTACAACAAAATTAACGATTGTAATAAAACCAATTGCTACTATTATTTTTAATAGTTCTACCATTCCTGCGTATTGCCACAAGCTATGATACAATTTCATTGCTAGAAAAACGCTTAATACTAAAGCAATTTCGAAGGGAATGTATAATAATAATGCAAATTTATTAGCTTCTAAATTGGTTGTGCCATTTATTAGCCATGTTGTGGCAATTGTTGAAAATAGTACGATAATAATATCTATTACCATAAAAACTATTTTGCGTATATGGCGGTTGTTCTTTATAGTCATTTTTAACTCCTTTTCTAATTGTTGTAAATCAGAATTTGAATGTTATTTTGTTATATTTTTTCCTTGTTTTTTAGCATTATTGAGGTTGCCATAATTGGCAACCCCAATTTTTTTAAATTGTGTGTTGTACTGCTTATTTTATTTTTTTACCATCAACAATTAGTGAAAATGGTTCAATGTAAGTTCCAGATTTTATTTTAGTGTTACCTCTAATTATTGAACATGCATCAATTGTAACACTTGGTTCAATAACTACTGTATCTTCTATCAAAATAGAATCAGGATTTATTAAATGCACACCGTTTAACATATGATTTTCGTTAATTACTTGTTGGTACTTTTTCTCAACTTCTGCTAAGGCATACAAATCGTTAATACCAGTCAATTTGAAATCATTGTTTGCAAGGAATGCATTTACTTTTTTTGTTGTGCTTAATATTTCGATTATATCAGTCAAATAATATTCATGTTTAGAATTATCATTTTTTATTTTTAATAGTGCATCTTTTAATATATCTGTGTTAATACAATATAATCCAGTGTTAATTTCTTTAATTTGTTTTTGATTTTGAGTAGCATCTTTTTCCTCAACTATTTTAGTGATTTGACCACTTTTTCTAAGAATTCTTCCATAACCAGTTGGATTATCAACTATTGTTGTCACTACTGTTAAATCATTACCGCTGTTAATATGTTGGTTCACTAAATCGTTGATAGTGTGATAATCAATTAATGGCATATCACCAGGGAAGATTACTGTTACTCCATCTTTATTAGAATAAAAATCTTTAGCACATAGAACGGCATGTCCAGTACCTAATTGTTCTTCCTGACAAGCGTATTCTACAGTATTATTTAAAATTTTCATAATTTCTTCTTTTTTATGTCCTACTACTACACATATATCTTCGATACCTGCTTTGTGGCATGAGTTAATAATATATGTAATCATAGGTTTGCCAAAAAATGGGAAAGCACATTTTGGTAAATCTGATTTCATTCTTGTACCTTTTCCAGCCGCAAGAATAATTGCATTAAAGTTCATTTTGCACCTCGTATTATTGTACCTTGTTATAAAGTTCATTATTTTTCTTTATGATATAGATAAAGAAGCATATAACATATGAAGCAATTAAGCTTAAGAAAAAGGCCTTAATAGGTGTTTTTATTGAACCTCTTCTTACTTCACATTTTGTTGCGGGAGAAAGTTTTCTTACGGAATTAGCAATTAAATCACCATATTTATAAGTTGATTTACCTGTTTCTGGATTTATTACCTTTTCATTTAATAATTCTTGAGTTTTGTTAATTGTATAGTTAACAACTTCCAAAGAAAATCTTTCAATCTTATTTTCAGAAATTTTTTCTGTGCTTGTTGTGAATTTAATTGAAATAATTATGCTATCTTGTTCACAACTGATAGCCAAGCCATTACTAATTATTTGTTTTAAATCTTTTTTAGTTACTTCACTATAATTGCCCTCAAAAATTAATTGCTCAATTACTGAATCAATAACAATATCATCACAGATGAATTCTTTAAGAGTATTGACTTTTTTGAAAGCTTCAGTCATTGTACCACTATTTTCATCAGATGTATTTTGAACAATTATTATACTTGCTTGAGTTGAATAAACAGGTTTTTTTATGCCATAACTATATATAGTGCTTGCTACAGTTACAAAAACTGTTGCACAACATATGGCAATCCAATACTTCTTTAATGTCATTAATAAATCTGCAAATGACACACCCTTATTATTATCATTTGTAATTCTTTCATTATTTTCCATATTTTTATTCCTTTTTTAATTATTTTTTTCCATATACTTTTTCTTATTATACTACAAGCAGGTCGAAAAAGCAACCAAATAGTACAGATAGTGTAAAATGACAGTAAGTAGGTTTTAACTCTTACTGTCATTTCCAATTTTTCACAATATTTTTGTTTATTAATTTAAGTCACTACGGTCTTCCGCAATTTTCTTTATTGCGTCAACAAACCCTTGTTTACTACCAACGTCAAAGCGAATTCCCTTAAAAGTTGATGCGACAATTTTTCTATTTTCTAGAGCCATTGCAATAGCATCTGTTAATTGAATTTCGCCACCAACTCCTACTTTTGTTTTAGCGATACAATCAAAAATATCATTAGTCAAAATATATCTACCAACACAGGCCATATTAGATGGCGGATTGTCCTTGGGTTTTTCAATTATACCATTTATTTCGAAGTACTCAGATACTTTTTCTTTCGGGCTAACAATACCATATTTATACGTTTTATCATATGGTACTTCATTTACTCCTAAATAGTAGCATGGGTCTTCTTCATAATTTTTACAAAGACTACCAATACCATAAACCGGCTCGCCATTTTGATAAACGAAATCATCTCCCAAAATTAATGCAAAATCCTCACCCTTAGCAAAATCTTTTGCATAGTATACTGCATCACCTAAGCCCTTAGCACTTTCTTGGACTACGTAACTAATTTTGATTTTTTGTTCTATATTTTTAATTTCTTCAATTTCTTTATATACTTTACCATTTAAGTTTTTAACATATTCACTATTGGTATCAAAATAATCAATAACATCTTTTTGATTAGGGCCAATTATTATTAATGCTTCTTCAATCTTAGCATTTATAGCCTCTTCAATTAAATATTGGATAACTGGTTTGTCAATTATAGGTAGTAACGTTTTACTAATAGTTTTAGTTATCGGTAAAAATCTTGTTCCTTTTCCCGCAACAGGAATAACTACTTTTGTTATTTTTTTCATATAATCCTCTTATATTTCGTATCCTAATTCATTTAAAGTTTCTTTAATGATATTTTCTAATTCATCATAGTGTTTTTCGATTTCTTCAACTAATTTTAATTGGTTTCTAGCTCTTTCAAGATTAATCTTAGGACGAGTACGCTTTTGATAATTATTAAGAGCAAAATATTGGTCACCATCTAAATAGTCAGTTAAGAAACGCATTCCAAGTTCTAAAGTCATTATATAGTATCCTGGTATCAAGAGTTTTACTTCCTCTTTTTCGATTACCTCTTTTATCGTTTCTAAAAAGCCTTTAGTAAATGCTCTAACAAGATCCATATTAATATTTACTTTAGATAAATCTACTTCATCCTCGGCTGCAGTTGAAGCACCTAAACGAAGAGCATCACCATAGTCGTAAACTAATGAGCCTTTCATAGCAGTATCAAGATCAATCAGGCATAGAGCTTCTTTACTATCTTTTGAAAAGATAATGTTATTAAGCTTAGTATCATTGTGAACTACTCTTCTTGGTATCCTTTTTTCCGCAAGTGCATCAGTAATTACACTCATTTTGTTTGCTCTTTTTTTGATAAATTCAATTTCTTTTTTGCATTCACTTGCGCGATCTAAATCATCAATTTTTACTACATCTCTAAATGTTTCATAACGATATGGTGTATTGTGGAAATTTTTAATATTATCAGTTAAACAACGTGTATGAAAGCCTTCTAATAAATGTTGGAATTTGCCAACAGCTTTACCAGCTTCATAAAAAACTTCAGGATCGCTTGTTGTTTCATAAGTTTTTCCATCAATCCAAGTATAACAACGCCAATATTCATCATTTACGATTACGAAATTTTGATTTAGTTTACTTCTAACTAAAGTAAGGGTTGCATTACGATAATTTTCGCCTTCATAAATAACGCGATTACGAATGTATTCTGTAATAAGTTCAACGTTATACATAACGCCTATCGGACTTTGAAATACGTAATCATTTATTTTTTGTAGAATATACTTTATTTCTTTAAATTCAACAATATATGTATCATTAATATGCCCTGAGCCAAATCTTTTGATATTCAACACTTTGGCTGGATTAAAATATTCCTTAACCACTTTTAGAATATTTTGGTCTTCTGTTAATGTGTTCATAAAGTTTTACCTTTTCTTTCCTCTAGATTGTGCATTATTATATTCAGTTTTCAATTTAAATATTCTTAAGGTGATATAATTATACCAAATTTTACCCTTTTTGTCAAAATAAATATGAACAACTATTGGTTGTTTTAGTTTTTTATGATTACTTTTGCCACAATTGTGAATTTTTGTTACAATAAATGTGATAGGAAGGTGTTATAAATGAAAAGAAATATAACAAGAATACTAGTAATTTTAGCAATAATACTAAATATTAGTTTTCTTTGTTCATGTGTACCTAGTGTAACTAAAGTAAGAACAAAAATGAATAAAGCAAACTACAATGGTGAAAGAATTTATTATGATGACTTAATGACATTTGATGAAGCAGGTAATAAAAAATATACTTTTGGAAAGAACATCAGAAACGCTAATTATATTTATTTTTTCAACAATAACGATAATGGCTTTACTGGCTATACACTAGAAACATTTAGAACAGAGCATCTATTTGTATTGTATTTTCAATCAAAAACTGACGCTGAAGATTTCTTAACTGGAGCACAAAAGGCCGTTAATTTAATTGTTAAAGACTTAGAAGAACAAAGAAATGTCATTAAAGAGACATCATCTGAAGATAGTGACGAGTACAAAAAATATTCAAAAGCTATTAGAAATTTAAAAAACTATACATTTAAAGTATCTAACAAATGTGCATACTTAGGAACAGCAGATATAGCAAGTGCTTTTGCAAAGTAGGAAATATTTGTATTGTAAAAAAGTAGTAATCAAATTATAGATTACTACTTTTTTTATTCATATGGCGTCCCTGAGACGATTCGAACGTCCGACACCCAACTTAGGAGGTTGGTGCTCTATCCTACTGAGCTACAAGGACATTTGTTACTAACCAGTATATTATACTATATATTTGTTTATTTGTCCAAAAATATTTCTTTAAAAAATAAACTAGAATGTCAGTTGACATTCTAGTTTTCTCTTACGATTAATTTTCCTTGATAATCTATAGTGTATGATTTTGTAGGTTGAACCTCAGAAGATATAATCTTTTTAGCTATTTCAGTTTCAATATTCTTTTGTATGAATCGTTTAATTGGTCTTGCGCCATAAGTAGTATTATAACTATTATCAATTACATACTTTCTTACGCCATCAGTAAATTCAACATTTATGTTGTTCTTTTCAAGTCTGTTGCGTAAATCATTTAATAATTTATCGACAATCTTGATTTGAACTTCTCTTGATAGAGGGTTAAACATAACTATTTCATCTATACGGTTTAAGAATTCAGGTCTGAAATGAGCATGTACCTCATTCATTACTAATTCATTTGCATTAGGGTCATGATTTAACAAGTATTCACTACCTAAGTTAGATGTCATAATAATTATTGTATTCTTAAAGTCTACAGTACGACCTTGTGAATCAGTTAATCTACCATCGTCTAGTATTTGTAACAATAGATTAAAGATATCACGATGAGCTTTTTCAACTTCATCAAACAATACAATTGAATATGGTTTTCTTCTTATTGCTTCAGTTAATTGACCACCTTCATCGTAGCCAACATATCCTGGAGGAGCACCGATTAATCTAGAGACTGAATGTGGCTCCATATATTCACTCATATCGAAACGAACAATATGACATTCGCTATCAAATAGAGCTTCCGCTAAACTCTTACATACTTCAGTTTTACCAACACCAGTTGGACCTAAGAATAAGAATGAACCAATTGGTCTATTTTCATCCTTTATACCAGAACGTTGACGAATAATTGCATCGCTTACTAATTCTAGAGCTTGATCTTGACCTATTACTCGCTTTGCAAGAGTATCTTTTAAGTTAAGCAACTTTTCTTTATCGCCTTGTACTAACTTTGAAACAGGGATACCAGTAGATTTAGAAATGATTTCCGCAATATCATTTTCAGTTACTACTTCTGAAATCATCTTATCATTACCAGTTCTTGTTTCATATTCGTTAATTTCTTTTTCAAGTTCAGGGATAGTCTTGTAGATTAATTCACCTGCACGATTATAATCTGCCTTTAACAAAGCATCTTCATATTCTTTACGGTAATTTTCTACTTCTTTTTGTTTTTCCTTAACACTTGCAAGTTCGGCTTTTTCTTTCTTCCATTTTTCCATCATTGTGTTGAAATTAGTTTGTTTTGTATCTAATTCTGCACTGATTTTTTGTAAACGATCTTTTGATAATGCATCTTTTTCTTTTTCTAGAGCAGTCTTTTCAATTTGTAATTGAAGAATTTGTCTTTGTAACAAATCAAGTTCATTAGGCATTGAATTCATTTCTGTTCTAATTGAAGCACATGCTTCATCAATTAAGTCAATTGCTTTATCAGGTAAGAAACGGTCGGTTATGTATCGGTTAGAAAGTGTTGCTGCAGCAATAATTGCAGGGTCGGAAATTCTTACACCATGGAACACTTCAAAACGATTCTTCAAACCTCTCAATATACTTATTGTATCTTCTACAGTAGGTTCATTGATATATACTTTTTCAAAACGTCTTTCAAGGGCTGAATCTTTTTCAATATAATTACGATATTCATTTAAAGTAGTTGCACCAATACAATGTAACTCACCACGAGCAAGCATTGGTTTTAACATGTTACCAGCATCAAGGGCACCATCGGCACGACCGGCACCAACAATCAAGTGAATTTCATCAATAAATAGGATTAATTCACCATTCTTTTCCTTTATCTTATTAAGAACAGCTTTTAATCTTTCCTCAAATTCACCACGATATTTTGCACCAGCAACAAGCGCACCCATATCTAGTTCATATATATGACAACCCTTTAAGTTTTCAGGAACATCTTCTTTAACTATACGAGTTGCTAAACCTTCAATAATGGCAGTTTTACCAACACCAGGTTGACCAATTAATATTGGGTTATTTTTTGTTTTACGCGCAAGGATTTTTACAATACGCAATATTTCTTCTTCACGTCCGATTACGGGGTCGATTTTACCGGCCTTTACATCTTCAGTTACATCTCTACCAAATTTTTCAAGGATATTTTCATCTTTAGAGTAATCTTGCATTTCCATATATCTCACTCCTTTTAGCACTCTCATACCTTGTGTGCTAATATTATTATACCCTTTTTTTTACATTTGTCAATACTTTATTTAAAAAAATTAAAATAATTTAAAAAACTTCTATTTTTGAGAAATAGAAGTCTTTATTTATTCTTTTATTCAGAACGTAAAGCATTAACAGGATCCATTTTAGCAGCTGCACGAGAAGGTATTAATCCCGAGAATAGTGTTAAGAAAATACTTAAACTAATCATAATTATAGCATGATACCACTTCAATGAAACTAAAGAATATATGCCGGTAAAATGACCTATTATTAAATTACCAATTATTTCTAGAATTAAAGTAATAATTATACCTATTATACCAGCTACTGCTCCAATAATAAATGTTTCGGCGTTGAATAGATGTCCAACATCTTTTTTACGGCCACCAAGCGATCTAATAACACCTATTTCTTTTGTACGTTCAACAACTGATACATATGTAATGATACCGATCATAACCGTTGAAACAACTAACGATATGGCAGTAAAGACGATTAAAGAAGTTGTAACAACTGTAATTAGGGTATTAATCATTGAAATTACAAGTGATAAATTATCAGTGTAAGTGATAGTTGAGCGATCTGCTTTGGTTAAGGTTTTACCATTTACAACAATAGTTTCCTCATTATTCCATGCATCTAAATATTTTAGTACTAAATCTTTAGTATCAAAATCAACAGGATATATCGATATGCCAGTTGGAATATTACTTCCGCCTACTTCATTTAGTGATAATGTGCACATTGTAGTTGAAGATGATGAACCACTACCACCGCCCATAATAGAACCCATCATACTTGCAAATCTAGATTGTAAAGATGTGCTGCCTACTAATCCAATGCCTTTTTTATCACCATTAAAATAGTAATCATATTCATAAACGATACCTGCTTTGATTCCTGGAGTAGAAGTGCCAGTTTCAGAATCATAATTTACTGTATATATACTAGTAAATTTATTGCCATCAATTTTTCTTAATTCTTCAGCAATTTGTGAATTCTTATTTACTGCTAATATATGATTAGTTAAGGCTTCTGTATAAAAGAATCCACTAGTTAATGATCCATAATTAACATTTTCTTTAGGACATAGAATACCAACAACTTGAAGTTCTACCGCATTCGATGTTGAACTATATTCATTATCCATATACGGGTTATAGAAGAATGGGTATGCAGAAGCAGGTTTTAAAATATTGTTGCCTTCATTTTTAGTATATATTGAGTTATTAGGATACCAATAGAATTTTTTATTTTTAAGTTCTTGGTAAGAAAATTTCTCTTTATCCAAAGCTGGGTTATATTTTGCATTATTTTTATCAAAAGCTTTATATGCTGCATTTAAAAATTCTTCTTCAGTGTAATAACCAAGTTGGGCCAAAATTAAATCAGAAACTTCACTGTTTCGATCAACTACTAACATTATTTCATTCTTTTCAGTAGCCATTTTACCATCGACTAAATCGTATTGTGATAACAAATATTCTTTATTAGGTAATAGTTGAGTAAATGCTTGTGAAAGGGTTGATACTGCAGATGAAGATTCTTTAAATTCAGTTTCTTCTAATAACGATGCATATATATTCTTGATAGTAGCAATTGACGTACTTCTTGTTTTATTATTAACCGTAAAATCAGTATAGATACTAAATGATAAATCAACACCATAATCAAATGCTAGTGATTCTAAATAAGAACTTGGCATATTTTTCAAATACGCAACGTAGTCTTCATTTATTTCATTAGTAACTAAAATTGAATTCATTTTTTCAGCTCTTTTTGCAAGTTTTTCTAAAATTGAATCAACATAAATATAATTAGATTCTTTTAAGATTTCTTTTTTCTCACTTCGTGTCATTGAATTCATCATAGCATTTATATCGTATGCTTGTTCAGTAATTGTAATTGGATTACCGGACAACATATCTTCTTGCATACTATTTATGTAATCTGTTATACCCGATGATAAAGCTAAAACTACTGATACACCAATAATACCAATTGATCCCGCAAAGCCAACCATCAAAGTTCTTTTTAACTTGCACATTAAATTACGCGCTGAAAGTCTAAAGGCAGTCCAAAATGACATTTTAGCTTTTTCAGGAGTTGCTGAATTGGCAAACTTTTCTTTTTGTTCTTCTTCGTTTGAACAAACCATGCTATCACTTGATACTTCACCATCTAATAGTTTAACTATTCTTGTTGAGTATTTTTCCGCAAGGTCTGGATTATGAGTTACCATTATTACCAATTTTTCTTTTGATATTTCTTTTATTAAATCCATAATTTGTATAGAAGTTGTTGTATCAAGAGCACCAGTTGGCTCATCAGCTAATAGTATTTCAGGTTCATTTACTAAAGCTCTTGCGATAGCTACTCTTTGACATTGACCACCAGATAATTGATTAGGCTTTTTATTATATTGGCCTTTTAATCCAACTTTATCAAGAGCATTTTTAGCTTTTTCTACTCTTTCATTTTTTTCCATCCCCGCAATCGTTAACGCAAGTTCAACATTTTCCAAAATTGTTTGATGGGGAATTAAATTATAACTTTGAAAAATGAAGCCAATACGATGATTACGATAAACGTCCCAATCGCGATCGGTAAATTCCTTAGTTGAAACGCCATTTATTACTAAATCTCCATCAGTGTATTTATCAAGTCCACCAATTATATTCAATAGTGTTGTTTTACCACAGCCAGAAGGTCCTAAAATTGAAACAAATTCATTTTTTCGAAAGTTTAAATTTATACCCTTTAAAGCTTCAACTTTAGTGTCCCCCATAATGTAATCTTTCTTGATATTAACCAGTTTTAACATTATTCTACCTCCCTTTTATTTAATATAGTGTTTATTTGTTTAATAGTTGAAAAGAAAGCTTGGTATTTTTCTTCACCAATTTCCTCTTTTAATAGTTTTGCTTGTTCTTTATGAACCTTAAAAATATCTTTACATACTTGAATTGCTTTTTCAGTAGGGACAATAATAAAACTCTTTTTATTTTCTTCTACTTGTTGTCTAGTTATTAATCTTTTGAGTTGTAAACATACTAGTGCTTGAGAAATTGCTGATTTAGATACCTTTAATTCTTGCGATAGTTTAGATACATTCATTTTATCAATACTAGATAGTCCTATTATCATCAGTTCTAAATGATTGATTTTCAATTGATGACAAGCCTTTGAAGTTATTTCTTCAATATATTTATTCATTTTATAAATTTGGATTATTGTCTCATATTCACAATTCATAATACCTCCATATATTGTTAAGTTCTTAACAATATTAGTATACAATATTTAAATTCTTTTGTCAATAATTTATAAAAATGAAAACATTTTCTATACTTTATAATTATAGTTGACTTTTACCATAATTTTAGTATAATATTATTGTACTATTTCATTGTCTTATTTTAACGTAAGCATTAATAGTAAGCATGATTTATTAATAAATAATTTCATTCGCCTTTATGTGAGATAGATTTGGCAATATGGCTTTTATGTGGTTCGATTCCACACTCAACATTTTTTTATAATACTTAAGAGTTAAGTATAACCTATCCTGTTAAAGAGAGAACTTTAAATCAATGAATTATTTATTGTATAGCATTATTAAGTTAATGCTATGCCTAGGGAAATGTGCTTGTGTAAAGAAGGATACCGTTTTTTAACTAAATAGTCATTTTTATATTTAGGTATAAAACCCATTATTTATCTTAACTAACTTAATTCTTTACCCCCATCACTTAGTTTATTACTTTTAGGAGGAAAATATATATGAAAATTTATATCAATAATAATCAAATGGGAGTTATCACTAAAAATTGCAAAGCAAAATCGCTACTTCCAGATGCACGTCACATTGCCCCTTGGAAGAATTTAATAATTGTAAATGACAAGCTTAGCTACGAAGAAAGTGCTTTCTTATTCGATAACTATTCTTGTTCTAAAAAGTTAGTAGATAACACTGAAACATTAGTAGTGAAAGAAGGAGAGTTCGCAATTAGATTTGTAGATGATGTATATACTGGTTCATACAAACCTGGCACTTACCACTTTTTAAAAAGTAGTTCAGCTAAGGTAGTTAAAACTTTCGATAAAAATGTTCTTCTTATTAAGGATCTTCCCAATAGAATTGCCACAGATTTAATAAAGAAAGAAATTGCTACACGTGCTATCGTTGGTCCAAATGAAAAAGGAGCATTATTTATTAATAATAAATTCCATAAAATAATTGAACCAGGTGAATATTATTTAAATAATCTAAACATTGCATTATCAGTAAAAGCATATCCAAGTAATATTACTACTATATTATCACAAAACCAAGAACTTTTAACAAAAGATAAAGTTAATCTACGAATTAACTTTTGGGTAGATTATTTAATCACTGATTTAGAAAAACTTGTTACAACAATTGGTGAATCATATTATGACCATCTATATAATTTAGTACAAATGGCTCTTCGTTCAGTTATATGTGACAAGACACTTGATGAAATATTACTAGAAAAAGAAAAGATTTCTAAAGACATTTTAAGTTATCTTAAATCATATGAATCTAAATACTTTGTTTCTTTCGAAGATGCCGGCATAAAAGACATCATTCTTCCTGGTGAAATCAAAGACATTCTAAATACTGTATTGATTGCGGAAAAACAAGCTCAAGCAAATGTTATAACAAGACGTGAAGAAACAGCCTCAACTAGAAGTTTGTTAAATACCGCTAAATTAATGGAAGAAAACGATGTATTATATCGTTTAAAAGAATTAGAAATGTTAGAACGTATCTTTGATAAAGTTGGTAACATTAATGTTGATGGTGGTAACTTTATTGAATCACTTGAAAACATTGTTGGTACTAGAAGAAAAGAAAAATAGAAAGCAAAAAATGATGCATTTGCATCCTTTTTATTTAGCGCTCTTAATCATCAATTTGCACATCATATTAGAGAATTCCACATTATTTGGAAGTTTAAAGCCTTCCATTAATAATGCTTGATTATAAAGCAATTTAGCATATTCTTTAATTTCACTAGGATCTTCAGAATAAACTTTTGATAATGCTTTGAACAAATCATGATTAGGATTTACTTCTAATATACGATCGGCTTTAATCTTATCATTAGTAGGCATTGCGTCAATGACTTTTTCCATTTCAAATGAAATGCCATCACCAGATACTAAGCATACTGGAGAATCAACTAGTCTAGTTGATAATACGACATCTTTTACTTCATCTTTTAAAGCTTCTTTCATGGCTTCTAGTAAATCTTTATTTGTTTCTTTTTGTTCATTTATCTTTGCTTTTTCTTCTTCAGTTGATAAGTCGTCTAGTGTTGCTTGGTTAACTGACTTAAATTCATGTTCTTGATATTTATTAATTATCTTAAATAAGAATTCATCGACATCATCAGTTAAGATTAGAACATCATAACCATATTTCTTGATAATATCCATTTGAGGCATTGCAAGTACTTCATCTTTAGTTTTACCCGAAGCGAAGTAAATATCTTTTTGGCCTTCCTTCATATTTTCAACATATGTCTTTAAGCTAATCATGTCATCAGTATTAGTGTCTTGATATATTAATAAATCTTGTAATAATTCTTTCTTTGAACCATAGTTTTCATATGCGCCAAATTTCAAATTAATACCATAGTTTTTGAAGAATTCTTTATACTTTGCAAAATCTTCTTTTTGTAAAGTTTGTAATCTATTAATAATCTTTTTCTCAATATTCTTTTGCATTAACAATAATACTTTATTTTGTTGCAACATTTCCCTACTAATATTTAAAGATAAGTCACTTGAATCAACAACACCTTTAACAAATCTTAAATAGTCTGGGATTAACTCCTTGCATTTATCCATAATGAATACACCCTTTGAATAAAGTTGAAGACCTTTTTCATAATCGATTGAATGTAAATTTCTTGGAGGCAAGTTAGGTATGAACAATAAAGTGCTATAATTTACATTTCCTTCAACATTAAACATTAAATGTAACATTGGTTTTTCGTAGTCATAGAACTTATCCATATAAAAATTATCTAACATTTCATCTGTTACATCATTTTTATTCTTCTTCCAAATTGGAACCATTGAGTTAAGGGTTGTAAGTTCTCTTATTTCATCGTACTCATCTTCAATTACTTTACCATTTTCATCTAGTTTAGGTTCTTCTTTTGTCATATATAAAGTAATTGGGTAGCGGATATAATCAGAATATTTTTTAACCAAATATTGTAATGTATACTCATCTAAGTATTGATCATAATCAACTTCAGTTTTACCATCTTCTGATTTTTGATTTTCTTTCAAATACAATGTGATACTTGTACCATCAGTTGTTTTACTACTTTCTTCTATTTCATAAGTATCTTCACCAGTTGATGTAAACTTATAGGCTTTTTCGCTATATGGAGATTTAGTTTCTACAACTACTTTCTTAGCTACCATAAATGCTGAGTAAAAACCAACACCGAATTGTCCAATAGTTTCAGGTGCAGCTTCAGCATTTTCTTTTGCTTCTTCTAATTTTTTAACAAAAGCAAGAGTTCCTGATTTAGCAATGGTACCTAAATTATCATTTACTTCATCATATGTCATACCAATACCATTATCAGTTATTGTTAATGTACGATTGTTTTTATCGATATCTAGATGAATTTCATAGTCATTACGCTTTGCTAATTTATCATCTGTTAATGACAAATAGTGATATTTATCAATAGCATCTGATGCATTAGATAATAATTCTCTTAAAAATATTTCTTGATTTGTATAGATTGAATGAATCATCAAGTCTAATAAACGTTTTGATTCAGTTTTAAATTCTTTTATTTCACTCATATTCAGCACTCCTTTTAGCACTCTTAAATTATAAGTGCTAATTATATTATAACCTTTTTTTACAGTTTGTCAATAGTAAAGTGCTTTATAATTTTATATAATCATATAAACTCATTGTGAGTTGAGTTACATCTATAAATTTATAGTTTTTATTTGTAAGAAAAACATTTTAAAATTTTATTTTTTATTCACTGTCCACTTTAGAGAAATCATATCATAAATCTATTATCATTTTCATTTTTGTTTTAGACCATAAGATTTTCTATCTAGTCATAATTATTTATTATTGAGTTCTTACTCATTAAATTATTTATTTTTATAGTCTTAATCCCCTAGATAAGAAAATTAATAAAAATTCATAGATTACATATAATCCAGCAGTACTATATCCAATAGCCATAAACAGAATGCTAGGAATAAAATTTATTATAAATTGATTTATAAAAAATAAAATCGTGCTAACAATTACAATAAATAATTGAATTAAATATGGTATTACTCTTATATAAAGGAATGGAGGATTTGTCATTTTTCCTTCTTTAAATATAACTAATTTTCTCAAAAATGACTTCTTAGGAACAACTAGTTTTTTAATAGTGTTATCTGAAAAATAACAATCATGTTGGCATCCAAACAATAAATGCATAAAATGCATAAACAGTGGTGTTAATATACAAATATAAAACACGATAATTTCATTTGTTACCATATTTACCTCCATTTATGTTTAATACAGTATGACAATTCATAATTAATTTCAACAGTCGCAACAGCCCAGCCAGTAATAGCAATAGTACCCTTAATCATTAAACTTCTAATTGTTGGTGTAATAGCATCTTGCACTGCATTTAAATATACATTACCACACAATCTAGTAGTTGCTTGAAAGCCTTTCATAGAAATGGTTCTATATAATTCTATATGATTTTTAAAAACCCCAACGAATTCTATCTAGCCTTATTATTTTTTATTTTTAGCAAGCAATTTTCTATATCATCAATAAAATATACTTGATTATACTTTTTCAATAGATATTTTCTAATTTCTGCAGCTTCAGTAAATAATAAATTATCTTTTTTAATAATATTAATTAATTCATTAAAATATATTTTTTTTGCTTTATTACTATAAAAAATTAAGATTAAACCCATTAATATAATATGTATTACTAAAACATAAATCATAATCTCTTTTGTTATAAACATAATTATAATATTAGCAATAACACACATTCCTTGAGTAATTAATTCAATAATCAAATATTTTTTATAACATTTATCAGTTACAACTAAATATCTGTCATTTGTTTTAAATACAAATATTCCTATTATAAACATGATTTGAAGTATTAAACAAATATATTCCATAATGATTTACCATCCTTTAGTTAATTCTTGGAAAACAGCACTAGTTGCACCACCTACTACAAATCCAATAATTGCACCAATAATAAGTGTGCTAATTGCAAAGTGTCCAGAAGGATCGTACTTGTTAATTGAATTATTCATACAATAGCAATATAGATTTAGCCCACTTACACTTTCAGGGTCTAAATAATCTACATCATCTATTGATATCCATCTTCCTATTTCTAGACTATAATATCTTGTATTACAATAATATAATTCTGTTTCGGCCAGACTATCATATTGCAATTTCAATCATCTCTTTGCAATTACAACTAATATTATAGCATTTTAGTAATAAATGCTATAATTATATATACATTTTCGTTAATTAAAAAAGAGTACAGCTACCACTTAAGATGGTTACACGCCTACAAGTTTGTGTTATTTATTTTTAATATAGCTAATTATATTTATCATTATTACTTTTACTAAATACTATTTTTATTGTTGGAGTGAAACCTTTTAATTTTTTTATCTCCATAAAAAATTTATACGCAAATTCTTCTAGATCCCAATCAACTAATTCATAATCATTTATTGAATTTTCATTACCGTCATCAGTATGATAATACGTTATTCGCTGAACATTTTTATCATTAAATATTTCTTTAATAACATTTTGAAGTTCTAATATACGTAAAAATAATTTTTCAAAATAAGGCTCTAAATCATTTACTTTTTTTAAAGCATTAATAGAAAAATATGACTCATCACAATTCAAATATTCCATTTCATATAACGAAGGACTCACCATTTTATCATAGCCACAAGCTATATTAAAATATATTTCATTATCTTCTAAATCATCTTGAAATAAATCATTTTTTTGATCACTAAAAAAAACTAGAATGCTATTTCGTTGATAGTTATCAATAATTATTTTTTTATTAAGTTTTATCTTACCCCATATAAAAGTACTCATTTTTTACCTCCAATTACCAAGTAGTAACCATAATAAATAATCTATACCATCAATTGACCCTTTATTTACATAACCGTTATTAATAACAAAATTATGTTTATGTGGCAACATTTTATTATGTGAACGCCCTAATATATCAATTCTATATTTAGGAGTCCCACCTTTGCCATAATGTGTAATTGATTTTACCCTATTGCCTTCCATTTGATAATATCTTGAATACGCTCTTCCAGTTTTATCTGCTCGACTTACTCCAGATGTTAATCTTGAATTTCTATAAATATTGCCTCCTATAGCAGTTAGACTTGAAACAATATTAGATCCAATATACAAACCAATATATGAATCTCCAGATATACCAATGTCATTAATCCAATTGCCATAGCCCAATCCTTCTTGAATTTCGGCAGTTCCAAATGCAATACTAAGCACTCCAGCTATAATTCCGATTGTACCAGCTATCCAACCTACAGGGCCAAAAGCTAATAAAGATACGCCAGTAAATATTGACGATATTCCATTAGCAATTGAGCCAGCTCCACCTACTATCTGGGCACCAAATAACTCTGATAGTCCCCAAGTTACAAACGATGTAACTGCCATAGCAATCAAGAAAGTGCTTATTGCAAAATGACCACTAGGATCACAATAATTGACAGGATCATTCATACAATAACAATATAGATTTATCCAACTTATACTTTCATAATCTAAATAATCTATACCATCAATTAAACCTTTATTAATAACAAAATTATGTTTGTATTATGTAAATACTCTTTGGGAAATAATCTATTTCTAGCATTCCTCACTATGCTCTACTTTCTCAATAAAATTAATTAATTTCTTTTTTGATATATCAAAATAATATGGACGTTCCCAAAACTTTCTTCTTAGTATTGGAATTTTATATATTTTAGACTCTTTGTTTTTTTCAGATATATGTAAACATAGAATAATATCATCATTAAAATTAAAATTGTTCTCTATAAATCTGCCTAGTTTTGTTTCATAACTCTTTGATATAAATATTTCTCTATTTCTTTTTTTAAAATAACTTATAACTTTTTTAATGATTATCTCAATATCTTCTTGATTAATTTGAGTTATGAACTCAATATTTTGAGAACACTTAGGGCAGAAAAATACTTTATGCATAAATTCGCATGATCCAATCATTATCGCTCCATCTCCACCAGCATCAAAGTCATAATATTTTGCTTCTTCTGATTTTTGATCTACAACTTTTCGATGTTTAATAATCATTAATTTTTCGCCACATTTATACAAAAATGTTCTCTAAACTTAACTTTAAAGGTGTTACCATAATTGTACCAATATTTATTCATAACTCAATCCTCCCTATTAAAATAATCCATCAAATCGGATTCTAATATAGAAATTCCATCCTACGCCTAACGCAAATCCAGAGCCAAAATAAAATTCCATTTTTCCATCATTGGTAGGCCTCAAACCAATACCTAATCTTCCACCAATAGAACCAAGTTCTCCAGATAATCCAGTTTCTATTTGAAGACCAAATATATCAAATTGTCAACCAACTCTTCCGCTCAATGCTGTAGTTTTTGCCTCCGCACACATAAAGTAGATGTTTTCTTTAGGATCAATAAATATTTCCGCCATATCTGATACGGTTAATGCATCTAGCCAATAGATGTTTAAAATTTTATTAATTTAAATATATATTTTCGTTTATTTTTTCTATTTTTTTCATATATTCACTATAAGATCTATTGCTCAAATAAAGATCATAATATCTTGATTTACTAATAGCTCGCGAAAGTATTGTGTTTCTTGAAATATATTCCCTTACAAGAACATACTCTTTGATTTTATTTTTATTAACGAACCTCACAATAAGGTTATCTAGATTATTAATTTTAAGTTTTAAACTTAATAGTTTTGACAAAATAAGTCGATTACTAACTATTGGATATCTTAATTCCCTTATGATTCTAGCTATAACAAATGATTTTTTAAAAAAATAATTTTCTAAAATAAATTCTAAATTCTTGTCTTTCTTGCTAATCCACTTATTATTATTAAAATTAAATTCAATGACATTAACACCATTTTCTCTATCAATACATTTTGTTAAATTAAAAGATTTTAAAATGTGTTTTTCTTTTTCTAATTGTTTATTTGTATGTTTAAAGAAAATTATAGAAATAACTAAATATAACATAATATTTACAAAGAAAATTGCAATTGAATAATAATAAAAATATGTAAATATTAAGACTATACCTAAAATTAATAGAAAGACATTGATTATTGTCAAAGTAATTAATAAAATTCCTATTACCATATTTTCCTCCTAAAATATAAATCCTACAATTATATCATAACCATATGACAATCCTTTTCCCAATGCTTCAAAGCCTAATTTTTTATACATTTTTTCGTGTACGGTAGTTATACCCTGTTTACCAATTTTCAAACTGCCAAAACCACTTGCAAAATGGTAGTTCCTATTCCTGCTCCTAAACCACCTATAGCTCCATCTAAAGTGGCACCAGCATATTTGAGCCAATTATCTTCAAATGCATTAAAATCAGACCAATCAAATCCATCTTGCATTTCAGAGATTACATCTGAAATATATGGATGATTAAAAAAGTTAGTTCTATATTTTAATGAGGAAACCAACTTTTTTATTACTAGTATGATTTTAACTTTACCCCATATTTTTACATTCTAATATACATATTTCTTTATTGCAATGATTTTTGTAAGATTTTAGCATAATTTGTCAAAATGTAAAAATAACTTTTGAAGAAGTTTTTTATCTAGTAATGTTTGCCCCATTAAAGGTAACATTAACTAATTTTTTCAATTACATCACATATTTTGGTATTAGGATAAAATCTAATGACATATGTTTCTCCTAATTCGACATCTTTTACATTTAAAACTATATACTCATTTTTTTCAATTAAATAAAATTTTGGTTTATTATTTTCTTGTCTACCACTTCCATCATAATCAAAACAAGAAACAGTAAAATTAACAACCTTTGCTTTTTCTTCTATATATGTATTGTTAGATACATAATTATAATCCTTGCAACATAATGTAAATTTACTAGCGCACAATGTGCTTAAAGCAAATGAAATACATGAACAAATAATCAATAGAATGGCTCCATATTTCTTATCTAAAAATATTTTTTTTGAAAATACAAACCCTAAAATAAATAATGAAACAAATATAATCATTCCAATTAAAGTTAAGTAAAATAATGCCCAATAATTTTTAACCATTCTTATCCTCTCCTTAATATATGAATATAATGATTTGAATGTAGATATATAGAAACACTCTCTTAAATCTACTTTTAACAATTCCATACCATACCAGGCACCTGTTGCTCTAACACATAAATAACCCAGTTAGGTAGTGAAAAACGTCCTATTGAAACATAGTTACTAATTGAAATATTTATACTGCACGCATATACGTTCAATTCATTAGTACTTTTAATCTACAACTAATTTGCATCTTAATCTACAATTTTCATTACTAGTATGACTTTAGATTTACCCCATACATTTACATTCTAACATATATCTTTCTTTATCGCAATAATTTCTATGAGATTTTAGCATAATTTGCAAAAATGTAAAAACAACTTTCTAAAATACTGTAGTAATATAAATAAATTTACTGATATCAGTAGACTTTTTGACAGTTATAAAAATGTAATTTATGTTATAAATTAAGTCGGCAGTAATATGCTAAATTATAAAATTATAATAACTAAAAAGTAAGATTTACATTGTTTGACAAAACCCCTACCTACTTTGAAGTGGATAGGGGTTTTTATCAGTAGAATTTTTTACAGGCTCTTATAAATATAATTTATCAATAAACTTTTTTCTATCCCTCAGTAGAATTTTTTTACAGAGCCCTATTAAGTAAGATCGCCTCTATTTTATATTTTGTCTAAGTCCAATTACAATTAAAATTTTTCTAAATCATTCCATTTTTTATTAATTAGAGTAAATGTAAATAGATTCATTAAATAACCACCTACAATAAATGCAACTAATATTCCATAACTATTTATAAAATTAGATATATCTACTAATGAATTTATAAAATTTAAAAACAAGATTGTTATCAAAATGGATAAGAAGCCAAATAATGCGCTACTAATAAAATATGCATGAAACTTTTTCTTATTAATTTCTTGTTTTGCCATCTTTATAAATAACCAAAATAATAAAATTATAGTTCCAAAAATAGGTATAATAGCTAAATAATTAATTTTTTTATTCATTTATTTTTCCTCCGATTAATGAAATAACTCATACCAGTCGATATTTAAAGATATTTCATATCCTAAGCCCAAACCTATGCCAAATTTAATACCATTAGTAAAATAAATTGTAAATCCAATTCCGACATATCCTTTAACATCAATGCTTATAGCATCTCCAAACTGAAGTCCAACTGTTCCAGAAATTATCTCAGCAGTACCAGAAATACCAGCACCTACAGATGCATTTACATTCCAAGTTCCAAATCCTAAATAAATATTTGGATTAGCCAAATGATCATTTGGAAGTGAACTAAACCATTTTGGTGTATGAAAAGTTGCGTCTAATACTCCTGTACTAAACGAAGCTAGTGAATAACCATCTCCAAATGTATATCCCCAACCTAATGTTCCTTTAGCATAAAAAGCATAAACCGACATCCAAGAAGGCATTTCATATTTTTCTGGAGTTAATAATCCAACAGAGAAACTCAATGGGTTAGTTGATGTTTTATTAGCAGAACCACCTATAGTACTCGGAATTAAAACAACATTCATATTGGTTGACATAGCAGAACTACTTAATGTTGGGACAATTTTTTTACTTACATTGTTGTAAGAATAAGATATTGGATTATTATTTGCATATGCATATAGATTTAATCCATTGATAGAATGTGGATTTAATTCACTTACATCGGATACTTGTAGAAAACGTCCGAGTTCAGGACTATAATATCTTGTATTACAATAATATAATTCTGTTTCTTCATCATAATAAT
>OIXH01001232.1_pt1 | contig 29524 bp, 15 predicted proteins | sample 1587741 | NCBI WGS metagenome assembly OIXH01 (sample SAMEA3888916, study PRJEB22519) | human gut metagenome | biome: human gut; feature: human-associated habitat; material: faeces | place: Denmark | collected 2011 | reverse complement strand
TTGAGGGAGATTGTGACATCTCCGTCAGGCATGATGAACGAATTGCTGTTGTACCGTTTTATCTCACCGGATGTTGATGTCACTTGTATGTCATCTATAGTAAGTCCTGAAGATGGATCCACATTAATTATGATTAATTCATTTTGAACAAATCTATCATATTCTGTAGCATTGTTTTTATCGACCAAGTAGATGCCCTCAACTTTTGCAGGATCAATCTTACCTACTATTGCATTATTTGAAATAAAGATCTTATTCAGTGTTTCAATCATTCCATTTTCAAGATTACCAACGTTCTGAAGGCTGATAGCTGAAGCAACATTGTCATTGATTAAGATTGAATGCAGAGATGGTTTAGAGTTGTCTGAATAATAGTTGGTAAATTTGAAATGGTATTCGTCTGTGTAACGTATACCAGTCTCTTTCGAAGTGCATAATTGTTTAGCGTATCCATCAACACCTATGCCATTTTCATCAAAACATTCTACAATTGGACTTGAGGCTTGATTGCTGAGTTTTACACCGAAGTTTTCCAATAAACCTAACGCAATTGGAAGTAACTCACTTGCACGATTCATCAAATTTGCATCAGTAATGTTTCCAATTGAGACTCTTTCATATTTCTCAAGAACTGCAGGATCGTCTGAGTAATAACCATAGACTGCATCTTCATGTCCTACTAACACCATAACAGTGGCAAAGTTGCTAGATAATGCAGAGATTATATCCAACTTAGTGCTAGGATCTATATCCTCCAAAGAACAAACATCACCAAGAGTGTCAGCCAATAGACCAACATCAATAAATTTGTAATTAGTATCTGATTCTATTCCTGCTGAAACTGATAATATTTCATCTATATATCCATTAGATGGATACCAATTGGTATTATCACGGAATACTCTTACTGCTTGAGCAATTTCTGTGAGATATCTCATCTTTGCTTCTTCTATTGCATCAGCATCCTGTTTGAACACAATTTTGTAACCTGCTATATCAGCAATATATTCTGCAAGATTGTTTTCCCACAGCGTATCATCATCAGGCAGATATGCAAGGAAATTGGTTACAGTTCTTCCTGAGTTTGGATTTACAGGCACTTGGCTGCCGATCGCATTGGATATTGATTCCATTAGTTTTGAATTAGTTGCGGATGGGTTGGAAATTTCCACAGTGAGTGTCCAATTACCATCAAAACTGAGCTTGTATTCTGATGAATTTGTATTATTTACTAGATTTATTAAACTGGTTGTGTCTGAAAGTCTTAGTTCTACTGAAAGACTGGTGGTTATATTGGGTATAGTGAATTGGTATGTTAAACCGTTTTTGGAGTCTGGACCTTTAATATTGCCATTATAACTGATTACCGGTACATGATTACCAATGTCTGTTGTAAATGTAACATTAAAGACAAAATTGCTTCCAGATGGTACACCGCTTGGATCATATCCTGAAGAGGCGGCAGCAGTAAATGCATATCCAGATACAGGATCACTCGGCATGGTCACAGTATTTGTACCAGATGTCCAGCCAGCGTACAGAATGATGTTTTCAGCCGGTATGGTGTCTGAATCAAAGTTCCATTGGCTAGTGCATGCTTCATCAATATACCATCCTGTGAATGAATAACCAGTCTTTGTAGGATCTTCTGGTTTGGATATGGTAGTTTTATAATCCTGCGTTATTGAATCTACTGCAGATCCACCGTTACTATTGAATGCTACAGCGTATTGGTTTATAGTGTAATTTGCAATAAAATGAAGATTTCCAAAACCAATACTGCCACCTAATTCACGGCAGTTAAGATATGTACCTTTATTACTAATTACTATTGTATTACCTCTTGAGGACTTTTCTAGTCCATTGGGTAATGTAGCAGTCCAATTTTTGACAGTGTATCCTTCTTTATTAGGAGGTAGTATGTTTATAGCATCAGTTTCACATGTGTATTCCGAAATGTTTTCAGGACTGTTTATTCCTCCATCTAACTCGTATGTTATTTTATATTTAGTAGGAGTCCACACAGCATATAGTGTTACTTGTCCATCTTTTTCAGATGTCAGATCTGATACAGTTTCGGAGTTACCATATTTGACATTTCCATCTGCAGTAAGACTCCACCCCATAAATGAGTAGTAATCTTTTGTGAATGTGTTCTCAGACAGGCACTCAGACGTACCATATGTGAGAAGTTGATCTTCCATGCTTCCTGTTCCGCCGTTTTCATTGAAGATTACTGTGTATGTTATCGGAGTCCATTTGGCATAGAATACCTTAGCTCCAGTAGACTCAGCTGGAATTGATGTTACTGCGTTTCCTAAAAGATTTTCATTATCATACCAGCCTGCAAATGTGTAACCGGTATTTGTTGCAGAAGTTGGAAGAGTTGTTGCATTTTCAAATGTGTATGTTATAGGCCATTCGGGTTCTGCAGTAATTACAGAGCTTCCATTCATATACGTTATTGTGTAATTTTCCGCAGTCCATTTAGCAGTTAAACTATGATTTCCAACTGTTAGTCCTGGGACGTATTCAAATTTAGTATTGTCTTCATACCAACCTTCAAATGTATATCCTTCTCTTGTCGGGGTTTCTAACGCTATCAATCCATCCTCAATGGTGTATTCTATATCACGTATTGATCCAGATCCACCGTTTAAGTCGAAATTTATATGATAGTTATCAAGAGACCACTTTGCATGGAGATTTAACTCAGTGGCTGGCATTTTATTTGATTCAAAGTTCCATGGTGTTTTGAATTCCGAATCTGAATACCAGCCTTCTAATGAGTATCCCAATTTGGAAACATTTTCTGGTTCAGTTATTGAACTGTTGAATGCAATAAGTTCTGTTTTGTTATTATCTCCATTGTTATAGTGGAATGTTACATTGTATGAATTTACAGTCCACTTTGCGTAGAGGGTCGTTCCATTAACAGGCATGGTGTCTGTTTCGAAGTTCCAAGCTGTTGTGAGATTTTCCTCTTTATACCAGCCTGCAAATATGTAACCTGTCTTTGTCGGATCCGCTGGTTCGGTTATTGTTGTATTATAATCTGCTTCAATTGAAGCTACTGCAGATCCACCATTGCTGTTGAATGCTATTTCGTAACTGTTTATATCCCATTTTGCATAGAGCATAATGTCCTTAGCGGGCATTTTATCTGATTCAAAATTCCATTTTGTATTGAATTTCGAATCTGAATACCAGCCTTCTAATGTGTATCCCAATTTGGAAATATTTTCTGGTTCAGTTATTAAACTGTTGAATGCAATAAGTTCTGTTTTGTTAATATCTCCATTGTTGTGGTGGAATGTTACATTGTAGGAGTTTATTGTAAAGTATCCATCAACATGGAGGTTTTCAGCAGGCATTATCTGCGGAGCTGCTCCCAATCCGTCTTTATTTCCGTTCCAGTCCCATCCTGAGAAGCTGTATCCTTCTTTTGTTGGAACTTCTAATGGAGTTACTTCTTCCCCAAATCTGATTGATTGGGGTATTTCATGCAGTATTCCATCTATATAGTAGGTAATTGTAAAGATGCTGGCATCAAAGGATCCAGATACGATTATATCATGATCAGGCATAGTGTCTGGCAAAGATTCATTCCAGCCTGAGAATTCCTTTCCTTCCTGACTTTCTGGCTGATAGGGGATGATCTTTGAGTTATATTCACATTCCTGAATTTGATCTAATACTCCATCAATATAATATTGAATTGAATATGTATTTATCTTAAATACTGCATGGAATTCAAGATCACTTGCAGGCATTGTATCAGGTACTTCTGCATTCCACCCGTTGAAAGTGTATCCGGTTTTTGTTGGATCCTCTGGTTTGGTTACAGAATTTCCGTAAGTTACAGTGTATTCATGAAGCAATGATCCTAAATCATTATAATATCTCACAGTGTAACTATCAGCAGTCCATTTTGCAAAGAGAGTTGTTCCATTAACAGGCATGGTGTCTGTTTCGAAGTTCCAAGCTGTTGTGAGATTTTCCTCTTTATACCAGCCTGCAAATATGTAACCTGTCTTTGTCGGATCCGCTGGTTCGGTTATTGTTGTATTATAATCTGCTTCAATTGAAGCTACTGCAGATCCACCATTGCTGTTGAATGCTATTTCATACAGATTAATCTGCCATTTGGCATATAGGGTTGTTCCGTCAACAGGCATTGTGTCTGTTTCGAAGTTCCAAGCATCCTCTAAGCCTTCGTCTTTAAACCAGCCTGCAAATATGTAACCTTCTCTCAACGGATCAACTGGTTTGGATACAACACTGTTGTAGTCAGCAGTTATTGATTTTACTGTTGATCCACCGTTGCTGTCGAATGCTATTGTGTATTGATTAATCGTCCAAACAGCATAAAGTGTTACTTCATCTCCATCCATGGAAGCAAGATTGCTCAATTCTTGACCGTTTGTGTATGCTACGTCTGTTGCATTTTGGCTTAGAGACCATCCCATGAATGTGTAGCCTGTTCTTGTGAAGACGTTGTCATTCAAGCTCTCAGTCTCATCATAGGTGAAAGACTGATTTTCCATGCTTCCTATTCCATCGTTTTCATTGAAGATTACTGAATATGTTATCGGAGTCCACTTTGCAAAGAGAATTGTTCCATTAATAGGCATAGTGTCTGTTTCGAAGTTCCATTCTTTCGAGAATGTTTCATTGTCTTTGAACCAGCCTGCAAATGTGTAACCTGTTTTTGTTGGATCGGGTGTTGGCTTTGTTACAGCAGTTCCATAGTTCTGCTCTATTGAGTTTACTTCTGATCCACCATTGCTGTTGAATGTTATTTTGTATTGATTGATTGTGAAACTGGCATAGAATGTCTTGTCTCCAGTGCTGCCAATCGGGATTGAAAGTGCTTTGTCTGTGAAGCCTGCGTCATTGTACCATCCGTTGAAAGTGTGTCCTTCTTTTATCGGTGTCGGCAGCTCAGTTCTCATAGTTGTAGTGTAGGATGCTGGAGAGAGATTTTCAATCTTGTTTTCTCCATCCATATATGTTATTGAATACACTGATTCATTCCAGGATGCATAGTACTCTTTGTTTCCTATTGTTCCTTCATTTATTGAGAATACTGCGTTTCCAGACAAATCTGAACTTTCATGCCATCCTGCAAATTCATATCCCGATTTTGTTGCAGTCGGCAGTGTTATTGAGTCTTCAATAGTGTATGATGAAGGCTCGAAGTTCAGCTGAGTTCCGTCATAGTATTTTATTGCGTAAACAACAGGCACCCATTCGGCATATAGGGTTAAATCTCCAGAAGTTTCATATTGCTTGAATTCAAACCCTGTTGTGAGTTCTTCATTAGTACACCATTTATCAAATGTGTATCCTGTTTTACTGAGTTTTTGGATGTTTAATGAAGCGTCGTCTGCTGTATACTTTATGCTGTCAAGGGTTTCTCCATTGTTTGTTACGAATGATATTGTGTACTCAACTGCAGACCATTTAGCATAAAGTGTTATGTTTTCAGTAACCAATGTATTGAAATCATATTCAGAGGTTAATGCTGCATCAGAATACCAGCCTTCAAAGATGTATCCAGATCTTGTTGGATCAGCTGGTTTTGTAACGGCATGGTTGTATAATATTTCCTGAACAGCTGCAGAACTTCCTTTGTTTGTTTCAAATGAAACAATATATTTTGAATCTTCCCATTTAGCATAGAGTGTTGTATTTCCAGTCAAATCTTCATAATTGTATTTTTGAGTCAGTTTGCTGTCTAAATACCAGCCTTCAAAGTTAAATCCTGTTTTAACAGGCTCTGGAAGATCTTCCAGATAATCACCAAGGAAATATTTCAGAGGAATTACCTCTGACCCTCCGTTGGTTTCGAATGTTACTGTGTATTGATATTTAGTTTCGAAATAAAGTCTTAAGTATGGATCGTCTCTGTTTCCAGCTACGCCATCTGCTTCTAAAGTAGAGTATTTCAAAGATTGTGCAGCATCCTTATTTACTTGTGCTGTTCCAGAGCCTTCAAAATTGATTATTCCTGCAAATGATCCAAATATGTTAAATGTGCTACCATCGTACAATGTAAGCATAGCAGATGACCTGTCTGGATAACGAGTGTCAGGTACGTTTTCTTTATCTTTGAAGTTATCATAAAAGACAAGTCTTTTATCAGCATTCAAAGTTAGTATGGAATTTTCAAATAGCGACACTTGAGCACCCGTCAGAACTTTGAACTTATCATCAATGATATAATTCCCATCGTGAAGGTTTAAGAAAATGTCTCCGTCAATTGGAAATAGGTATGTTGACGTGGAAAGTTCCATTCCAACAATCATAAGGGTGCTATGACTAAATGTTGCTCCGCCATAAATGTTGTATGTAATTCTGCCAGTATCTTTAGAAGACTCTCCATTTGCAGCATTTTCATCATAGGTCCTAATCAGATATGCGTTGTCTGGTAATCTTATTAAACCATTCTCATTGTCGATCTGCGGGAAACGAGTATAGTGGTATCCAGTCACTTTTGTTTCATTCATTTTCACATTGCCGTGTAATGAAGCCCCAGAATATATGCAGAGATCTGATTGAATGCTATGACAATCATATTCATTAAATGGAAAGACACTTATTGCATACATGGCAAGCGCTTGAGATCCTCCCCTCCAATGCTGCACTATGTACATATCTCTAATTTCTGCTCCGGATTCAGCTGTGATCAGCCCGTCACCTTTAACATACCCGCAGACTTCTAAGATACTTTCATTTTTAACAATTATATTCCCTTCAAGAATTATCTGAGAATATCCGCCTGTGATGTCCATTACTCTATATCCACCATTGTCACGCCCGGTCACAGCATTTACCAGCAGTTGACCTTCCACAGTAAGTGTAGCATTCGATGAAACAGTCAAAGTGCGATATAGGTAATCACATTTTTCAGTTCCTTTCGTAGTTCCATCTGGATTGTGCTCTTTTTCATATTCCGCAGTTAAGTCATATCCAGCATCATCATCGGAACACGGCAGGACAAGAAGTATTCCTTTAGGAATTGTGAGATCTTTTTGAATTGTGTAATCTCTGAGAAGAATCAGTCTGTCTCCTTCCTGAGCCGAAGCAAGAGCGTCTTCAATCGTTCTGTAATTATTTCCATCAATACGGATTAGGTAATCTCCATATGTGACAACTACTGTCAAGTCATCAGCAGGCATTGTTCCGGTAACTGTTGGAGTATCTGGTAGTAAAGTTTCAACTGATGGCGATATTACTGTGTATGTTTCATCATATTCAACTAAGCTAACATGTGGATCGTGTGCTTTTGATCCATTTTCATAAATATAGTTTATTGTCAGAGTGTATGAGTTTTTAGTCCATTTCGCGTAGAGTGTGATATTCTCAGCGGGCATCTTGTCAGATATGTATTCTGCATTCAATGATTCATCTGAATACCATCCCTCTAATGTGTGTCCTTCTTTTGTCGGAGTTGGTAAAGTTACAGATGCGTTGTAATCATCAGTTATTGAATCTACTGATGATCCGCCGTTGCTGTTGAATGTTATTGTATACTTATTAATTGTAAACTTAGCATAGAGGTTTAGGTCCCCTACAGTTATTCTTTTAGTGTAACTGAATTCATTTGTTAAAGTACTGTCAAACCATCCGTTAAATGTGTAGCCCGTCTTTGTTAGATTTGACGGCATTTGGATTGAGTCTGATTCAACGGTATATGTTGTTGAAGTGATTAATTCAGTTCCATTGTAGAAGTTTACAGCATATGATGTAGCAGTCCAATTTGCATACAGATCAATATTCTGTGATGGCATTTTGTCCGATGCAAAGTTCCATTTTATACTGAAGTTTGAATCTGAATACCAGCCTTCTAATGTATATCCCAATTTAGAAATATTTATTGGTTTTGTTATTGAACTGTTGAATTGAATAGAATCTGTTGTATCATCAGTTCCATTGTTATAGTGAAAGGTTACTTTGTATGGGTTTACAGACCATTTTGCATAGAGGGTGGTGTTCTCAGCAGGCATCGTTGTGAAAGTATATTCTGTAGTCAGTTCTGCATTTGAATACCAGCCTGCAAATGTGTGTCCTTCTTTTGTCGGAGTTGGTAAAGTTACAGATGCGTTGTAATCATCAGTTATTGAATCTACTGATGATCCGCCGTTGCTGTTGAATGTTATTGTATACTTATTAATTGTAAACTTAGCATAGAGAGTTACCGTTGCTTCATTTTCAGGAGTAAGATTGCTTACTGAAGCTTGATCTGCATATTTTACAAATCCATTTGAAGTCTCAGACCATCCTATAAATGTGTAACCTGTTTTCACAAATGCATTTGCTGTGAGATTCTGTGCTGCATCATATGTGAAGATTTGATCAGTCATTGATCCGCTTGTTGATCCGTTGCCATCAAAGTGTACGTTGTAAGCGATCGGCGTCCAAACAGCATTCAGTGTCACATCGCTAGATGGCATTGTGAAGGACTTACCTGGCTGATAAATATCGTCATTATATTTCCAGCCGCCGAATGTGTATCCTTCTTTAGTAAGAATATACGAGCCTGAATTAGGATAGTTTGGACCAAAGAGAATTACATCAGTTCCGTTAGCGTATCCTATAGTATACGGAAGATCTCCAGCTCCTCCGTTTGCATTATATTCTACGTAGTAAATTGCAGTGTATTTTGAATGCAGAGTTACATCACGATCAGGCATTGTAGTGAATAAGTAAGGAGTTTTATCATCATCAAATTCATACCAATGATCTAAAGTAATACCTTCAGGCAAGATAACTCTTATCGGAGACACTGGCTGGCCATATTTAGCTTTGATTTTCGAAATCGATTCAAAAAATAGACTTCCGTCAGGAGCATTAAAGGTCATGGTGAATTCTTTTCTGTCAAAATAAAGCTTGAGAATCAGAGGATTTTCAGCAGATATTACGCCACTGGTCTTGCTAATTGATTCATTGAAGTTAAATCCCTTAGTGGATCCTAAGATGTCTTCTGTTAAATAATCTTGATAATTGACAGAGACATTATCATTTATTGTCCCTGGTGGTAGTTGTTTTACTTTAATTAATTCATACTTCTGCATAGTTGAAGCATTTTCAGCGTATGAAATCTTTTCCTGATAGATATAAACAAAATAGCTAGTAGTTCCAGCATCCCATTTTGCATAGAGTATTGTATCCTCAGTTATCGCTTCATTTGAGTATTCGATGCTTCCAGCAGCATCTAAATACCATCCTGCAAAGTTATAACCAGGCTTTGTAAGATTGCTTATGAGCGCTGCTGAGTCCCCATGACTTACCTTCTGTTTCAGAATTAGATCATTATCAGAGAAGAACGTAACAACATACTCATTCTTTTTAAGTCCGTCAACTAATACAACAAGATCTGAAGTTACATTGGTAATGGCATATTGATTTACATTCTCTCCAGTCTTAGAAACACTTCCGTATTTACCGAATACTTTGACTGAAGATTCTGTCAGTATTGATTGATTGTATGCATCGTTTAGAGTGATTGTAAATGTAAAGTTCTCTCCGCTGCTAACCGGACCATCATTATTTACAGTATAGAAACCGTCCTTGTTTGCAAATGTTATGCTGTAACTGTTTGTTTTTATTCCTTCAACAGTAACTACTTGATTCTCAGATATGTTTGAAATTGTGTAGATTTCATTGACTGCAGGAATAGTCTCTCCGTTTGATTTGACAACGGGAGACGACTGTTTAAAATCGTCATTGATGGAGAGTTTGAATTGGAAGCTGCTATCATGTTCCACAAAAATATTGTTTCGTAATGGAGTTAATGAATATCCAGTTCCGGATGATAACGTTACTGAATATTTGTTCTTCTCCCAACTTGCATATAGTGTTACATCTTCAAATGATCCTTTTACAATAGATGTTATTTGATTTTTGAATTCAGCGTCAGAAAACCATCCTTTGAATGTGTAACCAGTCTTTGTTGGATTTTCAAAAGATATTGTCTCAGATTCAATTGTATATGATGCGGGATTGCCTGAACTGTTTATTCCTCCGCCTAAGTTGTAAGTGATGTTGTTTAGAAGAGCTTCCCATTTTGCATAAAGGTTTATTGTGTAAGGATCGCTTTCATTTAACGTTTTTACAGTGTCTGTGTCGAAGTCCCAAGCAGTTTTCAGACTTTCATCTGTGAACCATCCCAGGAATTTGTATCCCACTTTTGATGGACTTATTGTCTCGATGGGGCTGTTAAACTCTTTTCCCATGTAATCTGAGGGTTTGAAAGTACCATCAAATTTTCCACCATTCAAAATAAAGTTGATTGAGTATTTTGCATCATTTCTGATTTCATAAGTTGAAAGGTGATTTGTTTTGATATCGACACATTTTGTTTCTTTGTTGTATACTCCGTGAACTAATAGATTATCTGTACCATCAATGTAATAAACAGATATGTCCTGAGGATTTTCTCCATCCCTTAAAGTGTAAGGTATCGAGATTGTAATCGTTTCGGGGAATTGTGTTATTTTACCGATACCAGCGGTTATTTCAATATTGTATCTTGTTTCAGAGTCAGATTCGGAGTCTATTTTAATAGAGATATTATTTTTATCATTTGTACCGGTACGAATAATGCTGTCAACAACTTCAGATGATAACTGCACTGAACCTTTTGCAGTTTTTACTGAGATGTCCTTTTTATTTCCATTTTCTTTCTGAATGTCACTTAAAAGATTGCTTGAAATGCTGACTGTGTTTGCATCTTTATAATTACTAGTGTCTGCAACTTCAATAATTTCGTCATCTGCAGCAGATATTAGATCATTAATCTGCCCTGGATTAATAATAACTATAACTGATCCTTCTGATTGTCCTTGTTCATATGTTCCGACAGCCCATTTAGCATATACTGTCGTATCTTTTGTGATTGCTGAATTAAAATCAAATTTAGTAGTGAATGATGAGTTGGAATACCATCCTGCAAATGTGTAACCATCTTTTGTTGGATCAGATGGTTTGGATACAGTAGTTCCCGCTTTAACAGTCTGAGAACGAACTTCTGATCCACCCATACTGTCAAACGTAACTGTAAATGTTGTATCAGGAGTTACAGGAGGCGGTGTAATGCTTCCCCCTCCGCCTCCTCCGCCCTGACTTGCGGTGAATTTAGCATAAAGCGTTATATCAAATGTAATTGGAGTTTTAAAATCAAATTTAGTAGTGAATGATGAGTCAGAATACCAACCTTCAAACTTGTATCCTGATTTGAGAGGATCTGCCGGCTTGACTGGTTTCTCTCCTTCCTTTACTGTCTGAGAAGCAATGCTGCTTGCGCCGTCAGTGTTAAATGTAACAGTGAATGTAATGTCGCCTGGTTCGGGTTCGCTTGCTTTAACCCACTTGGCATAAATGTTAGTATTTTTTGTAATGAGCGTATTTTCAAAATCAAATTCGTTTGTTAATTCTTTGTCAGAGTACCATCCTGTGAAGATGTAGCCTTCTTTCTCAGGACTGCTTATTCTGCTGACTGAATTGTTTTCTTTTACAGTTAGAGTTTTAATAACATCATCGCCGTCGATGAAGCTTACTTCGTATGATGCCGTATTTTTGTCATCGTCATTTCCTGAGAGTATGCCTGATGCAAACAATGCTCCTATGACTAACAGCAAAGCTACGACTGCAATTGCTGCGATGATTATCTTGTTGTTCTTATTCACAGACTCACCTATGTATCATCGTTGATTGTGATCTTGTTTGTTATTTCATATTAATAAATAAAAAATAAAAACGGAGTTTTCACTCCGTGTTTTTGTTCAAGCTCCCCCGGTTTGTGTGTATTCATACTCGCCTATAACAGTGTTGGACAGTACAATGTAATTTCCAGCTTGTTTAGCTGCGTCGTTTTGATACATCACCATTGTAACTGTTACATTGGCATCGTTGTCAAGAGACTTGATATCAGATATCTTTGCTACAGCTTTTCCTCCAGCACCTTTACCAAATACATTTGATAATGTAAATGTCGAGTTATAGTCTGGAAGAGTTGGATTATCTCCGGTTACATCACCAGAGTGATTGGTTCTGTATACATTGTAGATATCACTGAAGTATATCGGGAACGTAGTCTGCGAATCTACATTGTATGAGTAGTTTTCAACTTTGATTGCTGTAGGATTACTATTTGCTTTGAATGTCTCTCCATCGAACACTAAAGAGAATTCTTTGTCGTCAGAGTTCAAGGTCAGTATGAAATCTACAATGTAGCTGTCGTATGTTGCGTCTGTGAACGGTTTGTTTTCAGGAAGCTCAAATGTAGCTTCATATGTTCCTGGAGTGTCCGTATTTATTGTTCCTGTTGCCCCCACCAGTGAAGTATTTATTGGTAAGATGGCGTATTTAGAATTATGTGTTGTTGTAAATGAGTATGTGTTAAGAGCAGGATCATAAATCGCATTACAGTTTTCAATAGCATTTGTGGTGTTATCTATTATGTAAAATACACTCTTTGAACTTGGGTTCTCTACCCCTATTGCAGATATTGAAACTTTAAGTTCCACAGGGGGTATTGTTTTATCATTTCCACCTTTTATCGATATTTCGTATATACCGCTAGATTCGGATTTTATTATACCAATAGTAGCAGATGTGTTTTCAGAAGTAGAAGTTGATAAGGTAGTGAGTGCATTTGAATCAAGTGTAATTGTTCCTTCAGGAGTTTTGATTGATAATGAGTTAACAGTTTCACTATTGCCGATAGCTGAATTCAGAGAAGTTAAAGTTTCAGCGGGTATGGAAACGTTCTCTGTATTTTCAAAATCAGCGTCGATTACTATTGTCTCATCTTCAGCAGCATTAACTAAAGCAGTTGCATCATTCAATTCAATAGATGCTACAGTTGCAGTAGTACTGTCCGCGGTTGGTCCGGTTACCAGAGCTGTTTCCCCATTCCACTTAGCATAAACTGTGTATGATGAGTTTACTTTTGTTGAAGATGTGAAGGAGTCATTAGAACTTGTCTGCCATCCTAAAAACACAAATCCTGGTTTAGAAGGTTCTGGTAAGTTAGTGATGCACTCTCCAGATTTCACCGTTATCGATGAAGGAGATACTGTTCCGCCGTTGGCATCGAATGTTATTGTATAATAAGTAGGTCCGGATGGTCCTCCGCCACCGCCGCCTCCGCCTGAGGTAGTCCATTTAGCGTAGAGAGTTACATTTGCTGTAACTGCTGAATTGAAGTTATATTGAGTTGTTAATGCTGAATCTGAATACCATCCTGAGAATGTGCATCCTGATTTAGTCGGGTTGGCAGGTTTAACAGCTTTCTCTCCTGCTTTTACTGTCTGAGCAGGAACTGCTGATCCGCCGTTAGAATTGAATGTAACTGTGAATGTCCCTGATTCTGCTGTCCACTTTGCATATAATGTTATGTTTGACAGAACAGGAGTGCTGAAATCATAAGCTTCTGATAAAGCTGAGTCGCAGTACCAACCTGCGAATTTAAAGTTAGTTTTTGTAGGATCTGTCGGTTTCGTTACTTTCTCGCCTGCATTTACAGTCTGAGAAGCAACTGAAGATCCTCCGTTGCTGTTAAATGACACTGTGAACTTTTCATCTTCTGAGATGAATTTCGCATAAATCTTCGTGTCACTTGTTATCTTAGTATTCTTAAAATCAAAAGTCTTTGTACATGCAGAGTCAGAGTACCAACCTGCAAAAATGTAGCCTTCCTTTGTAGGAGCTGCTGGTTCTTTCACATATGAATTCTTATCTACATCTACTGTAGATATTACATTGTCGTCGTCAACGAAGGAGACTTGGTAATTCTCATCCCCCCCCCCCGCCGAGGTTTCCCGTGGCGTAGAGGCCGCCGACGACCGCCAGCAATATCACCACTACGGCGACTACTGCAACAATCATCGTATTCTTCTTTTCCATGTTACTCACCTTAGAGATTGTTAAAGTTCATACTTATCAATCTTTAAGCACACTTGACTGTAAGTGTTACAGTGCATAGGTGTGACTAACTAAAAAGCATAATTTAGAGACTACTATATAATATTGAGATCGAGGTTCTAGATTAAGATAAAACTCTGTTTTTTATTACCCCCCCCCCCAGAGATGTGTTCTTTGTTGAAGCCAGATGTAATAAGTATCAAGAATCAAATATAATTTATTGTGATTATGTATTACAATGTAGTACCATCAAATGGGGCATGATCAATCTTGCATGCTCAAATATTAACGATAATTTATTCTAAGTTATATTCTAAAAATGGATTGATTATGCATACCATGTGTGATAGATCATAATAAAAAAAGTGGTTCTCATTAAGAATTTAATATCGCATAGAATAAAACTGTTACCATCCAAAAGATAGAGAGCATATAGAGCAATAGTCATCGTTCGCATACGCTGAGTGAAGAAAGACCATCACAACACTATGAAAATAAGTCAGAAAAGTAGTTGAATTTATGAAAAATCATAGCGTGTCACTCAGAGTCATCCAATGAAAAATGCATACCTCTGCACAAATGCATAGATTGATGCAAATGTGAGGTAAGTTGATTCTGAAAATATATAAAACCAAATTCGTCTAAAGCCATGAATAACTCAAATTATGCGCTAAAAACCAATTTTTAATAAAGAGTGGTAGCCCCGAGCAGATTCGAACTGCTGTCACAAGATCCAGAGTCTCATATGATTGACCGCTACACTACGGGGCTGTTGTAAAGGCTTCAACAACTCTTTTATTTTAAACCTTTTGCTTGGAGAATACAGATTATAAAAGATAATGAGGGTCTGCAAAGCTGCAGACTCTGAAAAATGCTTAGTTTTTGAAGTTTTTCACGGCGTTGACAATGCGGGAGTAAACTTCGTCAATGTCTCCCCTGCCGTTGACTTCCAGCAAGATTCCGCGGTCGTCGTAGAATTTAGTTAAGGGCAGAGTGCTTTCTTTGTAGACCTTCAGACGGTTTCTCACAACTTCTTCGGTGTCATCAGTTCTCTGATAGAGCTCTCCTCCACATTTGGAGCATTTTCCATCTGCGCGCGGGGGTTTAGCATCTAAATGATACACTTCGTTGCACTCTTTGCAGCTGCGTCTCTTGACAATTCTGTCGACGATGATGTCTTCATCAACGTTGAGGTCTACAGCAATTGTAACTTTGGTGATTTTATCCAGCATTTTGGCCTGCTCAAGATTCCTTGGGAATCCATCGAGAAGAACTCCACCGTTTAAGCCCTTTAATTTTTCTTCAATGAGTCCGACTACAAGCTCATCTGGAACAAGTTTTCCAGCATTCATAAATTCTTTAGCCTGTAATCCTAACGGCGTACCGTCCCTGACAGCACTCCTGAGAAGGTCTCCAGTAGATATCAGAGTAAGACCCAACTCTTCACAAAGTCTCTTAGCCTGGGTACCTTTTCCTGATCCCGGTGCCCCCAGAAGAACAATCTTCTCATCCATGATTAATTGGTATTCGCTCGTCATTTAAACCAATTTCTGTGGAAATGAAGGATATTCCATAAAAAGAGACTTTTTCATCATAAGATGACGGTAGTCCTGAGCAGATTAGAACTATCTACTACTTTTACTGTAATTAAAACACCCAGAATGATGAGCAGCGCTTTAGAGAGATATGATCCTAACAGTTAATATAGTTTAGACCAGTTTTCTCAATCGAATTTGGAGGATGGTATGTCATTCTTTGATAGCTTCAGCGAGGAACGAGAAGAAGAAAACTTAACAGTTCGTGAATTGCTGACAGAGATGAAAGATATCTCAGAAGTAATTGTAGACCTAGCTTATGCTTCACTTCTGTTTGATAGTAATGAGATAGGCGATGAGGTTAAACACCTGGAGTCAAAAATGGATGTTCTGAACTATGAGATCAGAAGCAGAACCATGCTGGCTTCAAGAACCAGAGAAGATGCAATTCAGCTTTCCGGCCTTCTGCAGATAGCCGAAAGCGCTGCAGCCATATCCAAAGCTGCAGGAGACATCGTAGGAATAAGAGAGATTAACCCTCGCAACAGTCCGTTTTTATCTTTTGTACTTAGAGATGCAGAGGAGAAAATCCTGCCTCTCACAATCAGGAAATCCGACATGAGCGGAAAATCGATAGACGAGTTGAGTGTAGAAGCCGAAACTGGAATGCGTATCATCGCAATCAAGCGCGACATCAGATGGATATACGACCCAGAAGGCGATACCAGACTGAAAGAGAATGATATGATCATTGTTCGCGGAACGGAAGACGGTTTCCATAGACTGCGCAGATTTGCAAACGGGGAAGAGAAATGGCCGACATATCCGATGGAATAGAGGAAGAAAGCTTAGAAGAAATGATTCTGGAGATCAAAGACACTTCAGAACTCATGGTGGACCTTGCATACTCTTCCCTGCTGTACAACAACAGAGAGATCGCAGAAGAAGTGTTCATCCTCCAGGAAAGGATGGAAGAGATCGGAGACGAGATTCAGAGATCTGCCATCCAGGAAGTGCTGAACGACAGAGATTCATACAAAGCGCTTCAGATCATTAAGATGGTTCACTCCGTGCAGGAGATCTCTTACGCAGCGACAAAGATCGCCGGCGTTGTAAGATTCGAGCTTCCCACCCACCCAGTGGTGCAGCTGTCTCTGAGAGAATCAGAAGTGATTATCACCTCTGCCGTGGTTGATGAAAACTCTGATCTGGCAGACACGACGCTGGGGGCAATCAAACTTGCCACGAATACCGGCATGAGGGTCATTGCCATCAAGCGCGGAAGGAAGTACATCTACGGACCGGATATGCACTCCTCGATAAAAGCCGGAGATTTGTTATTTGCCAGCGGACCAGAAGACGGTGAAGAATATTTCAAAGACTTAGCGGAAGGAAGAGAACACTTGACACCCAAGGACCTGCAGTGATTGGTTTACTTTTTTAGGTGAGAATATGTCAGAGGTACGATCGTTTTTCTCCAGAAATAAGACCGTATTCTCTTTAGGACTTGTTTCGATTCTCATTTCTTCGTTGGTAGGCCTGGTATCCGGAGTTACTCTCGGATACATGACAGGCCTTTTAGAGATCGTTCCAGCATTGATGCTGCTGATCACTCCGGCTATCGGTGTGCGCGGAAGCATCTTCGGCGCTGTCGGCAGCCGTTTAGGCACCGCCGTTCACATGGGTACTTTTGAACTGTCGTTCAAACGCGGAAGCGTTCTCAGGCAGAATGTCGAGACTTCAATCATCCTCACTATAGTAATGGCAGTCGTGATGGGCATATTCGCCAAACTGGCTGCAATTTTCATGGGCATAGAGAGCATCTCCCTTCATGAGTTTATATTCATCTCGGTAATGGGCGGAACTCTGTCCAGCTTAGTCTTGATTCTAATCAACATCGTAGTTGCAGTCACAGGTTTCAAGCACGACTGGGACTTAGACAATATTTCTGCTCCCATAATCACCGCCACCGGCGACATTGTAACAATGCCGATGCTGTTCGGAACAACACTGCTTGTATTGAATCCGCATTTCACAGACAGCCTGCTGCTGTTCTTCTCAATACTATTCGGCATAATCGCCGTCATCCTGATTGCATATGTGATTTTTAAGAAGAAAGACGAAGTCAGAAGGATATTCATCCAGAGTATTCCTACACTGCTGATATTCATCATCATCGAGATCGTTGCCGGTTCTCTCATAAACAACGAGCTGGAAAGCTTCATTGCCCTGCCGGCGCTGCTGATAATGGTATCGCCGTTCTTAGGCAGCTCCAATTCTCTAGGAGGAATACTGACTTCTAGGTTTTCATCCTACCTGCACATGGGTCTGCTGAGACCGAAGGCCCTGCCCGGAAAACTGGCATTTGAGAATTTTGCTATAACTTACATCTTCGGCATATTCGCCTTTACACTCATAGGAGTTGCAACATTCATTGTGGGCGGACTGCTGGGAATGTCATCTCCCCCGCTCAGCACAATGATCATCTTATCACTGATTGCCGGCATGATTTCCACTACCATCCTCAGCATCCTTGCATACTATTTGTCAATTGCAACTTTCAGAATGTCTCTTGATCCTGACGATCACACGATTCCGCTGATCACTTCGATGATAGATGTGTTTGGAGTGGTAGCATTTGTAGCAACAATCCTTCTTTTAGGATTGGCATGAGCTGAAAAGCAACCCTTGAAGGCTTAACTTTATTTCGTATATTGTGATTGACTAGCAGGTTCAGTTATGATAGACAGAAAAATTATTCACTCTGTTGTGGATGGTTATGATCTCACCAAAGCAAAAATCGGTGTGGTGGGATCGCATTCCGCTCTTGATACTTGTGATGGTGCAGTGGAGGAAGGGTTCAGGACTCTGGCAGTCTGCCAGCCAGGAAGAGACTCGGCATACTCCAGATACTTCAAATCATTCCGTGACAAAGACGGGAAAGTCTACCGCGGAATGGTTGATGAAGTCATGATGCTGAACAAATACAGCGAGATCCTCAAAAAAGAAAACATGGATGCACTCAAAAAAGACAATGTCTTGTTTGTTCCTAACAGGTCTTTCACATCATACTGCTCGATAGATGCTGTTGAAGATGACTTCGCCGTACCTCTGGTCGGATCGAGAAACATGCTCCGCAGCGAGGACCGCGGGGGAGAACACGATTACTACTGGCTTTTAGAAAAAGCAGGCATGCCCTTCCCAAGAAAAATCACTGACCCTCAGGACATCGATTCACTGAGCATCATCAAGCTGCATCATGCAAAGAAGAAACTGGAAAGAGGCTTCTTCACTGCTGCTTCGTATGACGAGTATGTTGAAAAATCAGAGCAGCTTATCAAGCAGGGCGTCATCGACAGAGAAACTCTGCAGACTGCAAGAATGGAAGAGTATGTCATCGGCCCTGTGTTCAACTTAGACTTCTTCTACTCACCTTTAGAGACTTTAGGAGAGAAAGTAGAGCTGATCGGCGTTGACTGGAGATTTGAAAGCTCCCTTGACGGACATGTCAGACTTCCTGCGCCTCAGCAGATGACCCTAAATGATTCTCAGAGAGTTCCTGAATACACTGTATGCGGACATAACTCTGCAACACTCCGCGAATCCCTGCTGGAGAACGCATTCAAGCTGGCAGAGAAATATGTGGCTGCAGCTAAAGAGTACTATTCCCCAGGCATAATCGGACCGTTCTGTCTGCAGACCTGCGTCGACAAGGACCTGAACTTCTACATTTACGATGTTGCTCCGAGAATCGGTGGCGGCACAAACGTACACATGAATGTCGGCCACGCCTACGGCAATGCGCTGTGGAGGACAAACATGTCCACCGGCAGAAGGCTTGCCATGGAGATCAGGCGTGCAGTCGAGGATGACAGAGTAAAGGAGATCGTAACCTGATCAGAAAAATTGATTCAGGATTTCTCAGCCCTGCGTATTCTGCAGCGGCTGATGAAATCCTTTTATCAAAACCAAATTCCTTCCACATATTCTGCCGCGACCGGATGACTGTCTCGCTGGGATATTTTCAAAAATATGATGATGCGGTGAATTCTGAAATTATTGACTTAAATGAAGTAAGCGTCATCAGAAGAATGTCCGGCGGAGGAACGATTGTAACTGATGCGAATCAGATAATTTTCTGTACTGTGCTTAAGAAGAATGAAGACTGGCGCGGTTTGATTAAGAGGGTCTGTGAGTGCATCATAGCTGCCCTGGAAGACTTCGGCATAAATGCTTCTTACAAAGCAGTGAATGATGTGGAAGTAAACGGCAGAAAGATCTCTGGAAGCGGACAGATCATACGAAATGGCAATCTAGCAGTTCAAAGCACACTGCTTTTGAAACAGCCTGATGTAAGTGTTTTAAAGAATAATAAACGCAAAGGTGACGGCCTGATTTCGATGTATGATCTCCTTGGCTACGTTCCGGATGTAAGTACAATTAAACAATCAATCTTTAACGCAGTATCGGACAAGTTTGATGAGGAAATGTATGAGTCTAAATTCTCAGCAGAAGAGAAAGTTGAGATTGAAAGACTTGTAAAAACGAAGTATAGTTTAGATTCGTACACATTCAAGTGGTGAATACTCCTCGTTAAATGAGAAAAAATCACTTCTGTATTTTTAAACTTCAAAATGTCAATAGTTGCCTCTTCGATTCTTCATTTAATGAAGTAAAAAATGATAAAACATGACTCTCGCATGATTGATTGTTATGAAACGATTTTTGATTGATTAAGTTGTTATCGATGCAAAAGTCATGCTTTTAACTCACTGATTCTTACTCCTCATGAAATGCAACCACGCAGCGAGTAATACAAGCAGTGCGGTTGTTACTACGCCTCCTATAATCAATGCTGAGTCGTATGATTGATAAGATGAGATATCTAAATACGAAGGGTTTCTCTGAAACAAAGATACATGGCACGTAAAATGATCCAGAGATTTAGATAAAAAAGGGCTGATTGTACAGCCTCTATGGTTTTACGTCACATTTTTCAAAGCATTGGTTAGCAGTGATGACGGAATTGCATAACTCAGCCCCTGTACAATATTTCCTGATTCGTCTCTCATTCTAAATGACATCATACCAACAACATTACCATTTTCATCAATTAAAGGAGCTCCACTGCTCCCTTTATTAAGAGGTATGGTTGTTTGAATACTTTGTTTCTCAAGACCGTCAGAGCTAATTACGAGACTTGGGATTGAAATTATGCCATCCTGCACTGAGATGCCATATCCTCTTGCATTGCTGGAAATAAATACTTTCTGACCATATTCAAGTGATGAACTAGATAAACTCAAAGGATGCAGATCAAGTTCGTTTGTTTTCATCCCCAGTATCGCAATGTCATTTTTTTGATCTACATGCAAAACTTCAGCTTGGCATTCATTTCCTCTGACATCCCTAAGCCGTAAATCTACATATGCTTCCGAATCAGTTTGCATAACAGCATGTGCATTAGTTAATATTTTGACACCATTATGAGATAAGGCAAACCCAGTTGCAGTACTTAATTCTTCATTTTCAGAGTATGCAGTTATGGATACTGTAGAATCAATTCCTTTTTCATAAGGCACTTCCTCCTCCAGACTAAAGATGAACATAAATGCTGCAGAAGTAATCAAAGAAATAATTGCTGCAGAGATCAATGCTACAGTAATGAGCTTATTAGTTTCATGCATATGTTTCACTTCACAAAATGATAGAGCACACCGAGTTCAAACTCAAACACTTCGCCGCTGAGATCTAAATCACTGACTTTCATTGTTCTTATTTCTACTGAATCTGCTTTTGCGAGATTGTCCGGCATCCAGTGTCTGATGTACCAGACTTCTCCCTGATCATCGACGATTGACTGCAGATAGTTGATCAGTTTTTCTACACGCTTTCTCTTATACTGCCTGCTTACCGGATCTCCCCATGGATAGATTGAGGGATTGGATCCTGAAATGTAAATGTGCGGCGGAAGAATCTTATCCAGATCAGACAGGCCGGGGGCATAACGGTCAAGAGCATCGTCTAAACCAAAATTTTCTTTATTCAAATCCAGTTCAGTCTGGCCATGATAATCCCATCGTCCCATGTCATGATCTTCTGCATATCCTTCAGGAAGCCGCTGAGAACATGCTAAAAGTGTTATACAGTTGGCACAGCTTCTTCTGTTTATATTTCCTTTGAATACCGGCACCGGCGCATCTTCGCGTTTGACAAAACGATGGAGAGTTATGTCATTAAGGCTGAACGACTCTCCATCAAGATCCAAATCATCTGCGCACATTGTTACCGAGTCAATGTTTTCAGCGCAGAGTAACCTGGCAGATAAAGACTGACAAACGATGCACACTTCACCCATGGTGTTAACAACATGTCTGAGGAATGCTCTGAGTTTTTTCATCTCCAGTCTGACTTCTTCAACATACTCTTTGGAATCATATTTTTCATGAAATTGGTCTCTAGGCCCATCAAATGCGTAGATGTTTTTAGGAAGAATCGGCGGCAGATTTGAAAGAGCATCGAACTCTAAACATTCGCTCTCTTCAACCAGATATGCATTGAAACCGTATCTAGAATTATCTGTGCGATATTCAAACGGTTCGCCGTTGTTGATCTCTGGATCGACCAAAGTAACTTTGGTCGGCAGAGGAAAGTCAGTTGCAATCAAATCTACCCACGTCATTTAATATCACCATACTTGAAACCCATAGAATGAGTGTGCTTTGAGGTGTTTGGTTATATCCGATGAATTTCTAACATGATAGTGATTAAAGTATCCAGGTTTATGTGCATCCTCATAATACGCAGACAGATTATTTTTAATACAGATCTTTCCCGCGTCTGTTTTGAGCTTTGTCCAAGTGTTATAATCACTATTATTTCGATCAATCACTGCTCTCGCCTGTGATTCATTCATTTCAATTGGTGCGAAGTATAAATTGTCACTGTATCTTAAAGTAAAGAAATACTTTCCATCTTTTGCTTTAGAGCTGTTTATATTTTCATCATTTAGTACAACTGCATCAGCTGCTTTCTCATTTACATATATATACTTTGGAACACCGCCAATTTTTACATATTTAACATCATCTGTGATGGTGATTCCATCAGCGGTTGTCCCTGCCTGTTTAGCTTCTTCGTTTGCACTTTTGACTAAATCATCCCATAATATGCCTACAACTGCAGTTCCAGCAGCTAGCCATAATATAACCCAATCAACAAGCGCTATACCTGCGAGAACTGCAGGTAAAAAGCACAATTCTAACTCATCATTTTGAAAACTAGCTACATTAAGACTGGATACGTCTTCCCAGCTAGTACCAGTATATAACTCAGCTGACTTAATGCTTTTATCAGCATTCTGCTCAACTTTCATTCTTAAATCATCAGAGTATACTTGGGCAGTTTCAGAGAGGAAATCAATTGAAACGTCACCGATTCCTGTAGATCGATCAAGAGTAAAATGCCCAACAACAGAATCATATGATTTTGTCTCATTTGAAAGAACTAAATTTTCAGAACGTTCTAAACTATTTGAAACTTCGAATTTATCTGAACGTTTCATCTCGACAAGCGAAGTAGACAATGACCTATCTGTCAGGACATCACCGGACAAATCCTTTTCAACAGTGTATTCTGCAATATTGCCATTAGACCAATAACTCGTGGCATATTCATTCTGCAAACTTGTTTTCGAAAGATTGTCAGTGTTATCTGTAGTGTATGCATATTGCGATGCTGAATCATCCGAATTCACCGGACTTCCTGCGGCTACGACTGTGTAGGCAAAGAGAATAATCGCAGCTACCGCTAATGTTTTTATTATTTTTGTATTCATTGTTTTTTACCTCCTGTGAGGTCTGGCATATACGAAAAATTCTTAAAACTACAAGTATTAAGCTGTTGCAGATGAACAGTCTCAAGTACTTTACGTATGCCCAAATAGTATATCATATAGTATGATCTATATATGTTATCCTAATATTGTACACGTATAGAATTGTTAGTTAAATAATCAATTGTCTTATCAGAGATACTTATCAACACTCGTGAACACTACACATGCAGTTTTGTCACAATGGATACAATTGTAACTGCTACCGTAGAAGCTAGATTTTCAGATTGAGATTAGAACTTAAAGGTATTTTTACTCAAATTAATATTGAGACAAATACTTATCATAATAAAATCGTTGGGTTTCATACTCATTATATTCTGTGGTTGGATCATCTTTAATTTTATAAATAATCTATCACTCAAAACAAGTCTTCATTGATGATCAGATGCAATGGTTTTTATCTTAAACTAATTTTATCAAAAACTTAGGAGGCATTGGAGTCTTCAAGCTGCAACCTGATATAAGACTGCGTTGTAGTTTATGACGCGAGGGACAAAGTCGGTCTTACGTTACGTCCCATTATTGCATCATAGCAAATGATGTGTACATAATGATGTTAATGTCTGATCTACGAAACATCGTATTGTATTATGAAACGCTGTGTGTTAACGTGGTACCGTCACACATTGATTAAGGGGATACATGGAACCAGGCTATAATTTTCATATCTTTTGTTACCTGCGTTATTCAGTAGTTATAGTAAATGCTAAGATGAAATGATGAGAGCACTGGTCCACAAGATTATCTATAATAAAATCTATTGAATATTATTCTGATGAGACTTTCTGTTATTTTTTTATTTTCATTATTTAGTCTGATTATAAAACTTTAAAAGTATTAGCACATTAAAACTTTAAAAGTATTAGCACATCAGTATATTGTTACAATATGTTATTTATATTACTGTAACGATATACCTATGAAATCTCTTAAAATATTACGGACGTGAAAGTATGAGAAAATTGTATGGAATAGCGATAGCTTTGGCAGCAATTATGTTGTTGTCACCAGTTGCAGCTGGTTTCAACATCTCGGATTCAGAGATTGATGAGGAAATTCCTATTTCATTGAATGCCTCTGAACCAGCATTCGATGAAAATATGGTTGATATATCGAGTATGAGTAATGATTCGTTAATTCAATCCATAGGGCAGATCGAATCAGAAGCAATCTTATCAATAGATTCTGTCTCAATGGCTCAGATTAATTCTGCAAGCGCAGAATCCATTAAATCTGCAATTATCAATGGAACACCATTGGTCTTATCTGGAGATTCAAGTTCTCTTAATGCTTTAGATGGGATGTCCATAGTTATGGATAAAAATGCAGATGTCACCGTGATCTATTGTGACCCCCTCACAAAGAATTTACATTATTTTACCGTTGACTCAGAGAATAATGCACAAACAATCGCAATGGATTGGCTCAATTCCAAGATAGCTGAACGTAATGCAAATAAATCGCAATCTGCTTCTTCGACAGCGTCCAATGATGTTGGTAATAAACTTGTTTCTGAAGATGTTAAAGAAAGTAGCACTGGTAATAAACTAATTGTTCATACGGAGTATGAAAAGATTGGTAGATCTAATGATAATAATTATTATATTACAAAATATAATTTAAGTGTTAAATTGAATGGAGCATGGCACATCTCAATAATGAATAATTCGTGCGATGTTGATAAATTAAATTCCAATCAGAAACTAATTACGTATGGTCCAAATCGTTTTGAAGGAGAAAACAGTGAACGGGCTATCGTCGACCTTACACTAAAACAAGGTTTGATTGACTTTAATAGATCTTGGACATATGATCGTGGAAGCATATTTATCGATTACGGAGAGACAGACTCTAACTACTTTTACATAGATCACGTGATGGAATACAATAACGAATATGCTGGAACGAATTTTGCAGCTTCTCCCGGAACAATAACTTCAGCATCTGTGCTTACAAACTATTATGTTGAAGAACAATACATGGTGAAGTTTTGTAAGCCATATAATGGCATATGGCCTTGGGACCCTGACTATTCATACGATACCATTTCAATAACTCTTAATGCACTTATTAACAATCAGTGATAAAGATGAGTACGCGGAAATGGAATAATGATTACAGTCCCATCATTGTACATTAAATCTCTGTGAGATTGCCAACATGAATCCGTTTAACAAATTAGTTTGATGTGGTAGGATTTTCCTACCTATTCATTTTTTTTAAAATGCAATTTGTTAAAGATAAATGACAGGATCACCCATAATAGTATATTCAATTGAATTCGTAATTAAAATATATCAGTATATTGTTACAATATGTTATTTATATTACTGTAACGATATACCTATGAAATCTCTTAAAATATTACGGACGTGAAAGTATGAGAAAATTGTATGGAATAGCGATAGCTTTGGCAGCAATTATGTTGTTGTCACCAGTTGCAGCTGGTTTCAACATCTCGGATTCAGAGATTGATGAGGAAATTCCTATTTCATTGAATGCCTCTGAACCAGCATTCGATGAAAATATGGTTGATATATCGAGTATGAGTAATGATTCGTTAATTCAATCCATAGGGCAGATCGAATCAGAAGCAATCTTATCAATAGATTCTGTCTCAATGGCTCAGATTAATTCTGCAAGCGCAGAATCCATTAAATCTGCAATTATCAATGGAACACCATTGGTCTTATCTGGAGATTCAAGTTCTCTTAATGCTTTAGATGGGATGTCCATAGTTATGGATAAAAATGCAGATGTCACCGTGATCTATTGTGACCCCCTCACAAAGAATTTACATTATTTTACCGTTGACTCAGAGAATAATGCACAAACAATCGCAATGGATTGGCTCAATTCCAAGATAGCTGAACGTAATGCAAATAAATCGCAATCTGCTTCTTCGACAGCGTCCAATGATGTTGGTAATGTATTTACCGCATCCGCATATATTGACGGACATAACGGTTCTACCCTCACTATCGATAAAACATACACGAGAGTGGGAACAAGCAGTACTGAAAAGTATTATCAAATCAGATATGATCTTAAATTTGAACCGAATCTTGCTCAAAATATATACAATGCAGATGCATATGTAATATCGGATATTAAAAAATTAAATACATTTCAGAGATTAGTAACACACAGTCCAAGTGGAAACGTTTCAGGTGTTAAAGATAGTGAGATTAATGTTAACCTAGATATATTTAAATCGGATGCAGGATTTTCATACAGTGATAATTGGGTATACTCAATTTCAGAAGTTTTAGTGAAGGATCGGTCAACTTCAAATTGTCTAGATATCTGGCATGACATTGCCCCAGGAAAATCAAGTTCAGTTATAAACTATGTTGCATCTCCAGGAGCTATCGTCGCCGTACAAAACGGTTCCAACTATTATGTTGAAGATGTGTATAAGGTGACATTCTGCACACCATACCATGGCATATGGCCTTGGGATCCTGACTATCACTATTACACAAATGAAACGAGTCAAACTATAGAATTGACAATCTAAATAAACTAAGGTGTCCCATTGGACACCATTATATATTTTGTTTCAATCTTGATTAGGGGGATATAAGAGCGAAATACGCAGATAGCATACATATACTCACTAGACTTAGAATACATCAGTAGTATGTGGATATTTACAATACAGATCTCTAGCTAAATTTATTTTATGCCTGTTGAAAATACTTGCATCATTCTTCTCGTTGATCTGATATACCAATCTCAGCGATTCTCATCTGAAGATTTTTTTAATATTTTATGTATTCTATTTACTTTAAGTGGATAGAAGAGTACTCTTTAGAAAACGTACTCATAGTAGTGCTTGTAAATAAAAGAAAGAGGTATATCATAATGAAGAAAAAACTGATTACAATTGTAATAGGAGCTATGCTTTGCGCCAGCTTGTTTGCAGGCTGCGGACAGAGCGATACAAAGCAGGATAAGGCAGCGGCGGGCACCGAAAGTGCAAAGCAGGCTGATACCAAGGATGAAGGTGATAAGGGCTCACAGGAAGAGAAGGAGCTTACAGGAACAATCGATGACATAAAGGACTTCATGTTTGTAGTGACTGATGATAAGGATACACCATACAGCTTTACCTTCGATGAGAAGCCTGACGGACTCGAGAGTGTCGCAAGCGGAGATAAGGTGACTGTTAAGTATACAGGTACTATTTCAGAGGTAGATCCGTTTGAGGGAAAGATAATATCTGTTGAGAAGGCAGAATAAGGACAATAAGCAGGGAAGGATAGGAGCTTTGTGAAAGGGCAAAAGGCATATGGAGTTTTAGTTTATTTATTTTTTCTGTTTCTGATATGCACCTCAGGTATGGCAACATTGTCATAGCTGATAGGTGCATTTTCTTTATCTGTGTCCTCGTGACTTTCGGTGCTTTTTACGTGCACCTCAGGTATTGCCACGTTGTCAAAAGTTAAATCGTAATTATGTTTTTCTTTTTCGTCTCTGTTTTTAAATATTTTTTTCAGTTTTTCAAACATATTTTTCTCCGGTTGTTTTACAGTAAGTTTATAAAGAATGTGATTACAAGGCTGTTCAAAAAGTCAGCAAACAGGCTCCCGACAAGCGGTATGAGCAGATATGCCTTGATGGATGGCACATATTGGTCGCAGACAGCCTGCATATTTGCCATGGCATTTGGGGTGGCTCCGGTTCCGAAGCCGCAGGTGCCTGACACAAGTATGGCTGCATCGTAGTCGCGCCCCATGATGTTGAACTCGATAACATACGTGAATATGATTATGAGAAGCACCTGTGCTGCAAGCAGTATGAAGAGCGGGAGAGCGAGTGATGCAAGCTCCCAGAGCCTTAGTGTAATCATTGCCATGCCTAGGAATAGAGAGAGGCTTATACCTCCCAGGTCATTTATCTCTCCCATATGGATGGTGGCGATTCCTGTGTACTCACATATGTTTCGCATGAGTGCGGCTGCGAGCATCGCTCCTATATATATCGGGAAGGTGAGCCCTGTCTTTGTGAGCAGCATTGTAAAGATGGTTCCGACACCTATTGCCAGGATGAGCTGGAATACGGCATCAGCATACATATTAGTGTGGCGCTCATGCTTTTTCTCATCCTCCACCAGCAGGCTGTCATCCTCGTTTGCTGCTGTATTAAGCAGGCTATGCTTTTCAATCAGTCTTTTTCCAAGAGGTCCGCCTATCAGGCTTCCAAAGATGAGACCGAAGGTAGCTGCTGCAGTACAGATGGTCGTCGCGCCCTTTATGTTCAAGTCCTCAAGCACCGGGCCAAAGGCTCCTGCGGTGCCGTGTCCGCCTACCATAGGGATAGAGCCGGTGCACATGCCGATTAGAGGATTCAGGTTTAAGAGCTTTGCAAGCCCCACGGCGGTTAAGTTTTGTAATATTATAAGCACTATAACCAGTCCCAGGAATACGATGAGCGATTTGCCTCCGCTTTTTAACACCTTGAGATTTGCCTGAAAGCCTACAGATGTAAAGAAGAATACCATGCAGACTTCGCGCAGTGTGTCATCAAAGGAAAATTCTGCGATTCCTGTGACATAGCATATGCATGTCATGATGGCAAAAATCAGTCCGCCTATGACAGGCGCCGGAATACAGAATTTCTGAAGGAAATATATTTTCTTTTTTAAATAGTTTCCAAGTAGTAGTACAAGCACGGCAACGGCCAGTGTCTGGTACATGTCAAGTTGTATTTTCATGTGTTACCTTTCAATTTTAATTGATTATATTCTTGTTATTTTCTTCTTAAATTTTGAATATTATATATTGGACTAAAAATTAATTCGCGAATTAATTTGTGCTATATCCACAGTCTTCATAATACCTTTTCGCCCCATTGTGGAATGGAATAGGTATATCGTCTGTTGCAAAGTCATATGTCAGCTCAAGCTTAAGAGAGTCGGAGTAGGAGAGCTCATTTTCTTTTTCAAACAGGAGCGATGTAAGCTGCTCAATTGTATCGTCGGATACATCAGACTTTGTGATAAGCACAGATTTTACACCTATAGTGTTTATATCTGTGGTCTGGCCTGTGTATGTGCCGGCAGGTATGACCTCGCTTGTGTAGGCAGAGCTGTTTTCAAGCATCTTGCTTATCACAGTATCAGTCAGCGGGATAAGCCTTATGTCGCATTCCTTTG
>OIXH01001219.1_pt1 | contig 29816 bp, 29 predicted proteins | sample 1587741 | NCBI WGS metagenome assembly OIXH01 (sample SAMEA3888916, study PRJEB22519) | human gut metagenome | biome: human gut; feature: human-associated habitat; material: faeces | place: Denmark | collected 2011 | reverse complement strand
TGGGGGAATAAGATGTTAAAACTGCGGATCAATCCGATTGTTGCAAAGGATTTGAGGGATATCCGGGATTATATTGCCGAAGATAACGAAGAACATGCTGCAAAGACTATAAAAGAAATTTATGGTAAATTTGAAAATCTTCAGATGTTTCCAGGAATGGGAGTGGATCTTTCAAAACGAGTCAGTTTTCGGACAGATTATAAATATGCAATATGGGAAGATTATGTGATTATCTACAAGGTTGGAAACGAATATGTGGAGATTTACCGGGTGGTGAATCGGTATCGAGATATTACGAGGATTTTTGATTAATGCTATAATGAAAAAATTAATTATAGTAGAAACGTGATAGATTTAATATGAGGAAAAGATGGAAATTATTTTAGAAATTGTGAAAACGTGTATCCCAATCATTGTTGGTGCACTTATAGCAATTGTACCAACAATGATTGAAAAAATTAGTGAAAGAAAACATGAACAAGTTGAAAAGCAATGTCAGCAAAAACAAGAAATGTATGTTGAGTTAATTTCATTGTTCAGTAAAGTTTTGAAGAATCAATGTGATAGCGATGATTTAGACACTTTACGTAATAGAATAAATTTAATTAGTATTACTGGGAGTTCAGATGTGGTTAGAGCATTAAATGAGTATATTGATACATGGGGGAAGGCCTCTTCGGCAGAACAAAATGAAAAATATAGTAATTTATTGAAAGTAATACGAGTTGATTTAAAAGTTGATAAAAAGTTAAATGAGGATTTTCCTCAAATTGGATTACGGGATATTAATATAAAGAAGAAAAATTAAAATGAGGAACGGAGAGCCGTTATGGAAACAAAAGAGATTATTATAGAACCAAAAGTTGATAGTGCACAAGAGTTTATTGAGATTGCCTTAGATTTTTCGAATCCGCTTGATCTTGTAAGAGAAGCTATAAGTAATGCATTTGACGCAAAGGCCGATAATATAGTTTTGGACTTTAGTGTAATACAGGAGTATGGGGAAAAGGTTCTAAAGATAGAAATTGAGGATAATGGAACTGGAATGGATGAAAAAGGTCTTGCCTCTTTCTTTGATTTGGGTAATTCGCTTCGCAGGGGAGATGATAGCTGCATTGGAGAAAAGGGACATGGAACTAAAGTTTATTTTAATAGCCGAAGGATAGAAGTAGTGACAATTAAAGATGGTAAAAAGTATCACGCTATTATGTTAGAACCAAGTAGAGAACTTTTTGAACGAAGAATTCCCAAGGTAACTGTAAAAATTGAAAAGGCAGAAGGCGCTGATACAGGAACGAGTGTTAGTATTTGGGGATATAATAATAATAGAAGGGATAAATTTACACATGATCAACTGAAAGATTATATTTTATGGTTTACCAAGTTTGGATCGATTGATAGAGAATTTGGGATAGAAGAGCATGCTGATGTCAAATTGAAGTTTAAAGGTGTTGATAGAAAAGATTATGAAGAACTTGAATATGGGCATGTTTTTCCAGCAGAAAGTAAAAAAGTTGCTGATTTGTTTGACAAATATTTAGTGGAGGCACCTAAGTGGTATTGTAAAAAATTTGTCAAAACAGGTAGTTTGAAAAATATGCCGGAAATAGAATATCAAGCAATATTTGTAGTTGAAGGTACAAAAGTAAAGTATAGTTACAATCCGATGATAAGAAGGAGTGGGTATAACGCACCAGCCGGTGCTTATACCATACAAGAAAGATACGGATTATGGTTATGTAAAGATTTCATGCCAATTCAACGGAAAAATGAATGGATAACAACAAAGGGATCAGAATATACAAAATTTCATGCATTTATTAATTGCCAAGATTTGAGATTGACAGCTAATCGGGGGTCAATAGAAAATACGCCATCAGAAGTGTTGCAAGATTTGATGGATATTGTTCAAGAAATGTATATGAGTATTATTCAAAGTGCAGATTGGATGGATATAGAGTGGCTTGAAAGTGAGGTAACAGCATATAATACGGCTGAGAAAGAAAAGAAAGATTTTGCGTGGAGAATAGATAAAGTAAATCGGGCTAAAGTGGCTGACTTTCATAATGTTCATTTAATAGAACCGCAAAGAGAAAGTGGCGTATTTACAGTGTTCATGCAACTAAGTAGCTATGATAATGATTTGTTTCCGTTTACTATAATTGATTATGATACTCATTCCGGAATAGATGTGATTGTTAAAGCGAAAGATGATATTCCAATTAAAAGTTCTAAACTATATTATGTTGAATTTAAGAATTATTTGACGAAGGATTTTAACCATTCATTTGAAAATTTACATAGTATTATATGTTGGGATATTAATTTAAATGAACTCAAAAATAATGATGAGGTAATTGATATTGCTAATCAAAGAAGAACATTAAAGATAATTCCGCCAGAGCATGAAGGGGACTATACAAGATATTATTTAGATTCAATGAGAAATGGTCGTAAAATTGAAGTATTTGTTCTGAAATATTATTTGAAAGAGAAGCTGGGGATTGAGTTTGTTCCGAGAACTGAGGCATCGACGATTTGATATTTCTTACATGATTTAAATGTTATTATCATATGAATGATAACAGTATCCTGATAATAATTTGATAACACCGTTCAGTAGCCTGTGGACTTTGGATAGTGGAACACATATAAAACCAGATAGAACCATAATCCCTATACAAAAGTGTATAGTGCCAGAATTTTATTTGCAAGTTTGAATAATAAATTCAAAGCCTCAAGCCGCATGTTTATGCGGTTTGGGCTTTTTTCTGTTGATATGACAATAAAATGATGTAAAATAGAAATAGCTTTTACGGGAGGCAGAACAATGAAACATTTTTTACATTTCAATGATTTTTCAAAACAGGAAATGATGCACATATTTGAATTGGCAGACAAACTAAAATCCGGCAGTGGAGAATGTGATTTATTAAAAGGTAAAACGATTGTTTTATTTTTCCCGGAAAGTAGCATTAGAACGAGGATTTCTTTTGAAAAAGGAATCAAAATATTAGGTGGAAACACAATTTTATTCCCGCCCGAAGCTCTTGACAAAAAAGAGAACATCAGGGATGTGATAGGATATCTTGAAAATTGGGCGGATATGGTGATTGCTCGTCACAAGGATTTATCCTTGATGGAGGATATGGCGGGGTATTCGCAGATTCCGATTGTCAACGCAATGACATCTGTAAATCATCCGTGTGAAATACTGGCGGATTTATATGCACTATCAAAAAAATATGCGAATTTTTATGAAAAGAACTATCTATTTATGGGGGCAAAGGGAAATATCGGAAATACGTGGAAAGAGGCATCAGAAGTGTTCGGATTTGAGTTTACGCAATGCTGCCCCAAAGGATATGAAATAGAGGGTGCTCATGTATGTTATGATATAAATCAGGCTGTCACAGCGAAAGATATCATTTGTACGGATTCCATTCCTTCCTCAGCGAGAGGCGATTTTGAAGATTATCAGATTACATTGGAGCGGTTAAAACTGGCGAATGAGGATGTTTGTCTGAATCCATGCCCGCCGTTTTTCAGAGGAGAAGAAGTGTCGGCGGATGCAATTGGTAGCAACTATTTTGTGGGATATGAGTTTAAGAAATCTTTATTAGAAGTCCAGCAGGCAATAATCTGCTATTTGCTTGGCTGTGAATAAAGTATATATTGGGGATTGGAAAAAATGATAGAAAACGCATTGGAGTATATAAAAGAACTGTTTTCGGGTGACAGCAGCGGACATGACTATTATCATACTGTGAGAGTATATAAATTAGCTGTCGAGATTGCGAAACAGGAAAATGCAGATGTGAATATTGTGCAATTGGCGGCGTTGCTGCATGATGTAGATGATAGTAAACTTTCCCCGGAGACACATGATACGAAAAAGAATGCAGTTGATTTTATGACGGCAAATAAGGTGGATGCAAAAGTGATGGATGCAGTGTGCAAAATCATAGAGGAAGTTTCATTTGCAGGAACCGACTCCGTTGTGCCGAGTACCATTGAGGGAAAATGTGTGCAGGACGCGGACCGGCTGGATGCGATGGGAGCAATTGGGATTGCCAGAACATTTGCGTATGGTGGCAGCAGGGGAAGAGCACTCTATGACCCGGATATAAGCTCTCGGATGGGGATGGGAAAAGAGGAGTATCAGAAACATCAGAATACGACGAGCATCAATCATTTTTATGAAAAACTGCTGTTATTGAAGGACATGATGAATACGGCTGCGGGAAAGAAAATGGCAGAGCACAGACAAGCTGTAATGGAAGAGTTTCTTGCCGAGTTTATGGCGGAGTGGGAAGGGGAAAAATGAGATTACAAAAATGTAAATTACTTTTATTCGATTTAGACGGAACGCTGTTGCAAAGTGATAAAACTATATCAAAAAGAACGCTTTTGGCATTAAAACGGTGCAGAGAAAAGGGCATATTGATAGGCGTTTCAACTTCTCGGAGTGAACAAAATTCGTTGGTATATTTAGAGGAACTGATGCCGGATATTTTGATATCAAGTGGCGGCGCATTGGTAAAATACAAAACGAAATACATTTATAAAGCAGAATTTTCAGCGGCGGAGACAGAGGCAATGATTGATATGGCGAAAACCATTTGCGGAAAGGACTGCGAAATAACGATTGATACGATAGATGCACATTATTGGAATTATAAAGTGAATCCGAAAGAACTGGATAAAAGCTGGGGGGACAGTATCTATACGGATTTCTCTCATTTTTCGGAAGGTTCATTGAAAATGTGTGTTGAGATTTTTGAAAAAGAGAAAGCAGCTGCTTTGGCGGAAAAATTAGACCAGTGCGATTGTATTCGTTTTTCGGACGGTTTCTGGTACAAGTTTACGAAAAAGAATGTGACAAAAGAAAATGCGATTATGAAGATTACGGAAGTGTGTGGTTTTGGAACGGATTCCATTGTGGCATTTGGGGATGATTTTGCAGATATTGGGATGTTGAAATTGTGTGGAACAGGTGTTGCCATGGGCAATGCAATTGCCGAGGTGAAAGAGAAGGCGGATATTGTGATTGGCACAAATGATGAAGATGGGATTGTGGATTTCCTTGAAAGTGAGATTGCGATAAAAATTGAGAAAAAATTTTAGCAAAAAATCTTACTACAAGAGTATTCGTAATATAATAAGTTTAGTTTAAAATGGATTTGCGAATATTCAAATGCATATTAACTATGTTAGGAGAAAAGAAATGTTTTTATTTTTCGATGAAGATAGAAGGAAAAAGGAGAGATTGAATAGTGTGTTGCAGACAACACGTGATCTTATCCCACAAAATGGTATTAAAGATGTAAGAAAAAGTCCTGTTTATTCACTTATAAGGGCAATGTCAAATTATCATTTATATGATATAGTACGTGAATTGTATGAGGATGAAGAAGTTACAGATGTTCAAAGTATATATAAAGACATAGGAGAGTATTTAATTAATAGCGATAAACTTGGCAATAGTAAAAGCTTTGAATTAGGGGAAAGCAATATTAATATAGATTTATCCAAAGATGCCGTATTGGTATGTGCATGGAATAAAGACCGATTTGTTGATGCACTGTTAAATATAGGACAAAATGTAGGTAATTCATTTGAATATCAAAAAATCAATCATATGTCTACATATATTTATCCTATAGGATTAACAATTGTTTATAATGGGAATCATTCTACTTTATCAGGTATTTTGAAGGGAGAAGGCACAATACAAGCAAATCAGACATATGATCTTGCCCCAACATATGATTATATGTATTTTGATGGTATATATTTTAGAAATAGAATGAGTGATGAGAAGTTGTATAAGGTAAGGAGATTTGAAATTGGTGCACTATATGAAATTGGTAGAATATTAGTAGCAAGTGGAATAAGATAAGCTTCGAAAATCAATTGCGATAAGGTTAAAGAAGTTTATCTCAATATAAGGGTTTTATTAAATTATATTTTTACAACAGACAATAAGAACAAAAGATTTTCCTTTTTACGTTTATCATCAAGGACGGTTCTTGCCAAGGGCTTAGAATTTGACTGTGTCATTATGGATGCGAGAGACTTTTTTGAACTGTTTGTTGAGGCTGACATGAGACCAGGGAGAGCAAATCGAGGATATAAGTAAAAAGATTGTAAAGTGTTTCAAGAAATACTGTCGGACAGGGAAAATATATGGAAGGTGATGGCAATGACGATTGAAGAAGTTTTATTAAAGGAAGAAAATCAGACATTTGATCGAAAAAGTATAAATATTTCTCCAAAGGATTTAGCAATACCAATTGTTGCATTTGCTAATGCAGATGGTGGGGATATTGCAATAGGTATTACAGATAAAACCAGAGGAATTGAAGGGGTTGATTTTGAAACTAAGAAATTAAACGAACTTCTGAGAGTACCATTTGATTTCTGTAATCCAACTATTAAAGTTGGGATAGAAAAAGTTCCATGTGTCGATGATAGAGGAAGAGAGAATCATGTGCTTGTAATGCACATAGATGCAAGTCCACAAGTTCATGCAAATCAGGCAGATGATGTATTTCTAAGAATTGGTGATAAATCTAAATTACAGACTTTTGAAGAACGTCTTCAGCTTAATTATGACAAGGGAGAACGCTACTTTGAAGATAAGGCTGTGCCTGATGCAACAATTGATGATATACATATGGACTTTGTAAAAGAATATGTAGATAAGATTAATTACGGAAAAAGTCCACTGGAATATCTCAAAGAAAACAGAGGCTTTATAAAAGAAAAAGATGGTAATATTCAAATTAGTTCCGCGGCAATTTTGTTATTCGGTAAGAATCCACAGAATTTCTTCCCACGTGCAAGGATTCGCTTTATACGTTATGAAGGAACAGAAGAAAGATTTGGAACAGAGATGAATGTAATTAAGGATGTTATCTTTGAAGGTACACTGCTTAATATGATAAATGAGGCAATTGCATATTTGGATACACAGGTGAAGGAAAAAACATACTTGGGATCAGATGGAACATTTGTTACAGATGAGGAATATCCTAAGTTTGTCAGACAAGAACTGATTGTAAATGCTGTTACTCATCGGGCGTACAGTATTACTGGTACAGATATTCAGATTAAAATGTTTGATGATCATATCATAGTAGAAAGTCCTGGGAAACTTCCGGGACTTGTAAGAGCAGACAATATTCGTTTTACACATTTTTCCAGAAACCCTAAGATTGCAGAGTTTTTAAAGAACTATAAATTTGTAAAAGAATTTGGCGAGGGTGTCAATCGTATGTGTAATGAGCTGGAGCAGGCTGGACTAAAAGATCCGGTGTATTATACAAATGCTTTCATGTTGCAGGCGGTTATTTATAATTCAAATGCAGGAAAAACTATTGTTGAAAAAACCGCTGATTCATTAAACAATTTAGCTGTTACGGCTAATAAGTCGTTGATTGATTCTCAAAAGTTGGCGATTGGGCATGAAAAGTCGGCGATTGCCGCGATAAGGTCGGCGATTGAACAACAGAAATATAATGAACCATCGAAAGCAAATATTCTTAAGGTATATGATGAAATAGAAAAAAATCAGATTTTTGGTACAAAGGAAATAGCAGAGATACTTGAATGTTCGCCATCTACAGCAAGAGCAGTGATGGTAAAACTCAGAGATATGGAGGTTGTTATAGCGGTAAAGGGCAAAGGAAAGGGAAAGTATGTATTTAGAGAATAAACAAAAACATAGAACAATTGCAAGCAAATAAGATTGCATATGGTACACAAGAACTTACACGGTAAACACGATGGAACATAATTGGGAGGAAGGCTTATGGATATTCTCTTTAAAAGTGACGAGTTTGTATTTTCCTACAGAGTCGGCGGAATACTGATACACGATGGAAAAATTTTGTTGCAGCGTCCGAAAAATGACGATTATGCGATTATTGGCGGTCATGTTGCGGCGATGGAGACAAGTGTGGAGACGCTTAAGCGGGAATTTGAAGAAGAGCTTCATGCAAAAATAGAGGTTGATGATTTGCTGGCAATTGGTGAAATATATTTTCCATGGGGCAAAAAGCCATGCCATCAGATATGTTTATACTACAATGTACATCTGGTTGGTGAAAATATTCCGTTGAACGGCATTTTTCATGGATATGATGAGCTGGATAACGAGAGAATCGATTTGGATTTCTGCTGGGTTCCATTGGAGGAATTGAGGAAAGGCGCGAAAGTATATCCATTAGAACTCATTCCATACATCCTTGAACCAAAGAAGGAAACCGTACATTTCATTTCAAAACAGATTTAGTCAGGGGGAAAATACTATGTTAGAAGTAAAATTTTATGATACAGTGGATGATTCGTTGCTGAAATTTGCGGTAATTATTTCACGGAGCAAAGGAAAATGGGTGATTTGCAAGCATAAAGAAAGAGATACCTATGAAGTGCCGGGCGGACGTAGGGAAGAGGGAGAAAGTATTCTCGAAACAGCGAAAAGAGAGCTGCGGGAAGAAACGGGAGCAATCAGCTTCGAGATGAAACCAATATGCGTATATTCCGTAACAGGAAAGACCAGGGTAAATGATACAGGCGAGGAATCATTTGGATTACTTTGTTTTGCAGAGATAACGGAATTTGAGAAAGAACTGCATAGTGAGATAGAAAAGGTTATGCTTATGGATGAACTGCCGGAGAACTGGACGTATCCTTTGATACAGCCCAAACTGATAGAAAAATATTGCTTATGGAAAAGGAATCACTATGGGGAAAACAAAGCAGCAGAAAATAAAAACACTAGCGGAATATATCATTGATAAAACCGACACAGACAAATACCGCGCGGGAACACTTGGCGGGTGGAAGCATCTGAAGAAAATAACAGAGCTGATGGAGGCGGTTGGGGGACGGAACAACCTGATGGAACAGGCATGCTTTTTGGAGAAAAATACCAAGGCAGGACGGGACGGCAGATTTGTAGTTGAACGTGGGCAGGTAAATACGGAGATTAGAAGAATCGATTATGAAATCAGTGTGATTCCGGAATTATGTAAACTTGAAAAGCGGGAAGATACCAGGGAACATCAGATAAAATTAATTTCCATAGTGGAACGTTGGAGGGAAGATGCAAGGGATTACAAGTGGGTTTGTGAATATTATGACGATATTTTGAAAAAATTGGTTGCGGGGGAAAAGGTTCCGGATGCAGAGGACGAACAGCGTTTTCACTGCATCAATGAAATTGCAAAAATAAAAGAGCCGGTCTGGGAGCGCGTATTCAGTGCAAGAGTGTTGCAGGATTCTAAACTTTTTGAGAAAAATTATCGTAAGAAGATGGTGACGATTCTAAAGAATCATTCTCCGTACTATGAGGACGGCATGGAGGATTATGACGTAGAAGACGATGATGCGAAGGAGGATGAAAAGGAAAGTTCGGGATTAGAGATTCTGAAAATTCATGGCATTTTATCCTATGCGCAGACGCTTGAATGGAAAGGGGCATTGCAATATCAGTTAGACGAGGAAAAAGTGATTGACACGACGGACAATATTTACGGAACCGTGCTTAATACGCAGACCTTAGAACATTCGAGACCGGTTGGGGTGTCAGGGTGCAGAAAAATCATGACCATTGAAAATAAGGCAAACTATGAAAGCATGCCCTATGAGGAAGGTACGCTTTATATTTTTTGTCATGGATATTTTACGCCCAAAGAGGTGCGCTTTTTAAAACAATTGTGTGCGATTGTACCGGAAGATTGTGAATTTTACCATTGGGGAGATATGGATTTTGGCGGAATCAGTATTTTCAAGTTTATCCGGAAAAAAGTTTTTCCGGAATTGAAGCCGTACCGGATGGGAGAAAAGGATTTTAAAGAGGCACTCGAAAAAGGGGCTGGAATACCGCTAAAGGCTTCCACAAGAGAAAAGCTTGAGAAAAAAGATGCCGGATTGCTGGCAGAATTAAAAGAAGCAATCCTTCATACGGGGATGACAATTGAACAGGAGCGGCTGCTATAAGTTTGCACCTTGCACCCCTTCAATTCCCCCATGTATAATACAAACATGACACACAGTTGTCGTGTTTACTGTGATAACATAAAAATCGTAAAAGGAGCAGCGATGAAAATAGACAGGCAGTTAGGAATTTTATCCATACTATTGCAGAATGCTTCGGTTACAGCGCCTTACCTGGCAGAGCAGTTTGAGGTTTCCAGGCGCACCATAAACAGGGACATTGAAGATTTGTGCAAGGCGGGAATCCCGATTGTGACAAGGCAGGGAGTAAACGGCGGGATTTCCATTATGGAGAACTATAAGATTGACAAAACGCTGTTCACACGCAGTGAAATGCAGGACATCCTTGCAGGGCTTCGGAGTTTAGACAGTGTAAATGGCACAAACCGCTACGGGGCACTGATGGAAAAACTCCAAGCGGGTTCCTCTGATTTTATGGTGGGAAACCAGTCGGTTCTGATTGATTTATCCTCCTGGTATAAGGACTCTCTTGCGCCCAAAATAGAACTGATACGGCTGGCGATTGAACGGCACAGGGAGCTGGAATTTGACTACTATGCGCCCAAGGGAGAAACTATTCGGTGCATCGAGCCGTACTACCTCATCTTCCGCTGGTCGAGCTGGTATGTATGGGGATGGTGTAAAAAACGGGAGGATTTCCGTCTTTTTAAATTAAACCGGATAGACAAACTTCAAATGTCGGATAACGCTTTCGCAGTCAGACCGGTGCCGATGCCGGATTTAAGCGATGAGCGGGTTTTTCCCGGTGGAATAAAAGTGAAGGCTTTGTTTGAGCCGGACTGCAAGTGGAGGCTGGTAGAGGAATTTGGAACCGGCTGTTTTAAGGAGCAGGAAGACGGAAAACTGTTGTTTTGTGCGGATTACACGGATAAAGAGAACCTGATAACGTGGCTGTTGTCGTTTCGAGATAAGGCAGAGTTGTTGGAGCCGGAAGAGATAAGGCGGGAACTAAAACAAAGTATTTTTTTGATGGAAAAGAAGTACGGCGATAAGCACTGAGAGGAGAAAAGATGGCAGAGTCAAGATGTGGTATTTTGTGCGGCAAATGTAGTTACCTGGAAGAGACAGGGTGCAGAGGATGCACCAATATTGAAAATCCGTTCTGGGGAAGCTGCCCGGTGAAAAGCTGTTGCGAGGGAAAAAAACTGGAGCATTGCGGCGAGTGTGGAGAGTTTCCGTGCAGCACATTGCAGGAATTTGCATACGCCAAGCAGGAGGGAGACGAGGGGGTACGTCTTGACCAGTGTAAAATATGGAACGCAGCGCAGTTTATGAGATACCCATGGATCGATGAATTTTTGATGGCAAAGACGGGCGTGGAGAAGCTGCCGCCACAATGGAACTGGATTCGTTATGCAGTCGGAGGAAAAATGTTTGCGGCGGTATGCCTTGGCGAGGAGGACAAGCCTTATTACATAACTCTGAAATTAGAGCCGGCAGAAGGGGATTTCTTAAGGCAGCAGTACGAGGACATCATTCCCGGATATTACATGAATAAAACACACTGGAATTCCGTAAAACCGAATGGGAATGTGCCGGATGAACTGCTGAAGGATTTGCTGGAGAAATCCTATTTTCTGGTGCTTGGAGGATTCAGTAAGAAAAAACAGCGGGAAATTCTTGGGGGTGCGGAAAATGGCATTTACAAAAAGCCCGATTGACAATCCCCATCTTTTACTATATACTTTGTATAACAAAGTGACAGAGGGATGCCTATGAACGAAAAGTATGAACGTCAGATGAAAAAGGGAGTTTTAGATATGCTGGTTCTAAAACTTCTTGAGCGGGAACCGAAATACGGATATCAGATTATTCAGGAGATGCGTGAAAAAAGTAAGGACACGTTTTTGCTGAAGGACGGAACGCTCTATCCGATTCTGTACCGGCTTGAGGATGATAAGCTCGTGAGCAGCGCGTGGAGCGAGGCGGACGGAAAGCAGGTTCCGAGGAAATACTACAGCATTACCGATGCGGGCAGGGAGACGCTTGCCGAAATCGAGACGCTGTGGAACCGGATATCGGAGGGCATTGTGCGGATTATGGAGGAGGAAGCATGAAGGCTGAGACATATGTAGATAAAATTGTAAAGCAGATGCAGTGCAGTAAGAGCAAAAAGGAAGAAATCCGAAAACAGCTCTTAGGGGACATCAGAGAAAGAGTGGCTGCGGGCGAATCAGAGGAAGCAGTGATTGCCCAGATGGGAACCGTCGAAGAGCTTGCGCAGGAATTTAATGAATCTTTTTCGGCAAAAGAGAGAAAGCGCAGCCGGAAAGCTAAGAGCACAAAAATGATAATCATCACGATACTTGTAATCATCGGATTATTTGCGATTGCAACCGCATTATTATACTGGATGCTCCCAAAGGGAACAGACATTTCAGAGAGCAGCATTTTTGTGAAAGAGCAGGTGGAAGCGAGGGTAGAAGAGGTCATAAACTTGTTGGATGACGGAGCGTATGACACGCTTGCCGAAAATGCCACGGAGCAGATGGCGGGAGTTTTAAACGATGAGGATATGGACGCTGCGAAGCAGCTGGTTGGTGACGACTGGGGTGCGCGGGTAGAGCTTGGAACGATTTATATGCAGGAAGTAGAGCAGCAGGGGGTGCATTATGTCATCACACAGGTGGCAGCTTCTTACGAAAATGTAACCGTGACGTATACAATCACATTTGACGAAAACATGAAACTTGCCGGAATTTATATGAAATAAAAATTGCCGCCTGGCGTAAAAAAGAGGGCATCTGGATGTGAAATCCGGATGCCCTCCCTGCAAAGATATGCGTTTTTACACAAAATAGTTTTGTTTGCCTGTCCGGTGAAAGTATTTTACGTGCATCCCGCCGGAGAAAAGCATTGTGCAGAATTCCGCTACCGGAATGGCAGCCCAAACGCCGCCTAACTTAAAGAACTGCGGCAGAATCAGGAGCGAGAGCACGGTAAAAACAAACGTCCGGCTAAAGGAAATCATTGCCGAAATCTTGCCGTTTGAGAGCGCGGTAAAGAAACCGGAGGAACAGATGTTAAAGCCGCTGAACAGAAAGTTAATGGCAAAAATCTGAAATCCTGTGATACTGAGCGAGAGTGTTACCGGGTCGGTTGTAAAAACAGTGACGACAGGTGTAGACAAAAAGTATGCGGCAAGCGCTAAAACAACAGAGGAAGCGGCAACAAACAGGAAGGAGATTTTATAAACTTTTTTTAACTCCGTTTTGTTGCGGGCACCGTACTGGAAGCCGACAATCGGGCTGATTCCAATCGAAAAACCAAGGTAGAACGCATTAAATAAAAACTGTCCATACAGGATGATGGTGATGGCGGCAACGCCCGGTGCTCCGGCAAGGCGCATCAGGATGATGTTAAACAAAAATGTCACGACAGCATTGGAAAGCTGTGAAATCATTTCGGAAGAACCATTGTAGCAGGCGTTTGCAAGAACTTTACAATTCACGGAAAATCTAGTAAAATATAATGTCTTTCTGGAAAACAGGAAAAACAAAAGTCCTGCAACTGCCGGAACAGACTGTCCGATTCCGGTCGCGAGTGCGGCGCCGGAGATTCCAAGGTCAAATCCCACGATAAAAACATAGTCCAACGTGGCATTTAAAATGCCGGCACCCATGGTAAGCGCAAGTCCAAGACGCGGATGTCCGGCGGTGACCAGGTAAGACTGAAAGAGGGACTGAAGCATACAGGCTGGGGCAAACAGCATGGAAATCGACAGATATTTTTTGCAGTCGTCTAAAAGAACCTCATTTGCACCCAGGAAAAGGGAAAGCCTGGTCTGGAATATCTGGGTCAGAATCAGAAGCACAATGCTGACTGCGACACCGACCGTGACAAAAAAGGTCAGGTATTCGTTTGCAAGCTTTGTGTTGCCCTGTCCGAGCGTTTTGCTGATAATCGCATTTCCGCCGGTGGCAAGCATTGTAGCAGTTGCGACCACGACATTGATGACGGGGTAGACGATATTTAACGAAGATAAGGCATTGCTGCCAACAAAGCGTGAAACAAAAATACCGTCAATGATGGTGTAAAGGGACATAAACATCATCATGACGATGGACGGAGCTGCAAATTTTAAAAGCGACCAGGGGGTAAACCGCTGGTTGATGGAACAGTTCATGATAAAATCCTTTCTAATTATTTATATAGGTATTGCCCTGCAAAATAGCAGTAGACATATCATAGCATATCCGATAGAGTAATACCAGAGCAAATATTGGGCGAGGAAAATGATGGAAAAACAAGGAGTAACCATATGATTTTGCAAAAACGGATTCCAAAGGACTTCTACCGACTGTTCCGCACGCGGAACATGGAGGCATATATGATGTTCCTTGTGGCAATCTATGATGAAAATAATGAGTTGTATACAGCCATGGGGCTTACCACGGCAGAAGGAGCGGCAATCATCGGGGAGACGATGGAACGCGGGCATATCTACTGGCAGGAAGACGAAGAAGCGGCGGACGAGGAGACAACGGAAGAAGAGACAAACGAGACGGATATCGCTTATCCCGGAACCCCGACTGCAATCCTAAGAAGACTGATTCGGTGGGGCTGGTTAAAAAGTGATTACGATGAGCGGCTGAACACGGATATTCTTTCCTTTCCGGAGTACAGCCAGCTTTATGTGTCACTGTTCAAGCGGCTGCAAAAAGAGGACGACAGCGGGGAGAGAGAAAGTATTCTTTCCATATATAGTGCACTTTATACATATCATGCGGACCGGGAGAAGAATAACGAGATTTTAAAAAGTGCGCTTCGGACCTCGAAAAACTTGGAGCAGCTTTTGTCCAATATGCAAAACGGCATGAGAGCGTACTTTGACGAGCTGTCCCAGAGCCGGAATTTTATGGAAATCCAGAAGGTTCTTGTCGACGAAATCAACAACAGTGACAGCAAGCGGTATGCGATTCTTACTACAAGTGACAGCTTTTACCGCTACAAAGAGGCGGTGAAGGAACTAATCAGTCAGATTTTAAATGAAAATGAGGAGTTGCAGCGGAAGCTTTCGGCGGAAATTGCATCCATGACGGCGGATGTTTCACAGGCGAATTCGTTAGAGGTAAGGAGAAACAGATACAGGCTCACCAGTGCCGAAGAAGCGATGACGATGGTGTATCAGGTGGAGCGGGAATTTGACTTGATAGAGCGCAGATACAACAAGCTCATCGAGCAGAAGGCAGTGTTTGCAAAGCGCGCACTTGCCAGAATCCGCTATATTTTCCAGGAGGGAATCCACGATGAGGATAATATCCGCAAACTGTTACAGCTTCTCTCAGCAAATCCCGACCGGGAAGATATTTTAGCGGAGCTTGGAGAACGGGTGAAGGTTTCGATGCCGTATAAGGCACTGACGGATGACAGCCTTTATAAGCGAAGAGACAGTGCACGGCCGGAATTTCGTCCGCTTGAACCGGAGGAAAAATCCGGACAGGAAAAACAGGAGATTGCAGACTTTGTGCCAAAGCCATTGTATACACGCAGACAGCTTCGGAGATTTTACGAGGAAAACAGCAAAGATGGCGTATTTACAACGACAGAGCAGACGGTAACCTCGATGGAAGACCTCGAGAAGATGATGTTTCTATGGCAGGAAGCAACCGGAAACCAGAGCGAGGAAGACCTTGTGCACTTAAACGGAGAGTTTAAAAATGAGGACGGCTTTACCTTTTCAAAACTCACGATACAGGAAGCAAAAGCGCAGAAAGGATAAACGGACGGATGTTAAAATATATGGAAGAACTGTCGCAGAGTGAGGCGGCAGCGATTAAGAAAACAATTCAGGAGCTTTTTAAGCAGACCTGTATTTTACAGGTGAAGTGCGACCCGGCTACGCTCATCGAGCGGGACAACCCGCATTACCGCACCTGCGCAAACCACAGGGAATTTATCGCAGCGTATTTGTCAGTGCTTGATATCGAGCTGGTGCATGACCCGCAGGAGCGGCTGTTTTGCATCAGCGGAGACGGGATGCCGACGGAGCATATGAATCTCGTGACGACAAGAATTATGTTGATTTTAAAAATCTTATACCGGGAAAAAATCATGGGGGACGGCTTAAACGCCACCGTGACCTGCCTGCGGGAAATCCGTGAGAGCGGCAGAAATACAAATCTTTTGACCAGAAAGCTGACCAATCAGGAGTGGCAGGATGCGCTGATGCTCTTTAAGGTGCATCAGATTATCGAACTGCCGGGTGCCGTTGGCAATGTGGAAGACGATACCCCGATTTATATTTACAGTACCATAAATATCTTCTGCTCTTCGATGGATATCAATGAGCTGGTGGCACAGTATCAGAATCAGTTGGAAGAGGAACCGGAGGAGGTAGACAGTTGAAACAGGCAAAAAAAATCATCACCAGAATGTGTATCAATAACTGGGGCGGCGTCCGTCACCAGATATTGGAATTTAACGAATATGTGAATCTGTTCAGCGGAAAGAGCGGTTCCGGAAAATCAACCGTGATGGATGCAATACAGGTCTTATTATACGGAAGTTTCTCGCCGGCATTTTTAAATAAAGCCGCAGACGATGCGAAGAACAGACGAAGCGTTCTCAATTATTTACGTGGAGAGCAGAAGGACGGAACGGCAAACCGTGAAGGAGTGGACTTCTGTTCCACGCTTGTGCTTGAAATCGAGGACACTGGCACGCACAGTTTTACTTGCGTGGGTGTGGCATTTGAAGTGAGACGCGGCGATACCGAAATCAAAAAATATGTTTTTTTCAGCCATGCGGGACAGATTCCGGAAAACGGTTACAGCAATGAACAGGGCTATGTATACACGAATCAGGAAATAAGACAGCTCATCGATGAGCGGGCAAAATCCGAGGAGAGCCGCACAAGAGACGTCAACCGTATCTACACGTCAAGAGAGGCATATCTCGCATCCCTCTATGATGTGATTTTAGGCTACATCGATGGAACGAGATTCCAGATTATGGAAAAAAGCGCGATTGCACTAAAAATGTCGAATGGAACCGGACAGTTTATCCGCGACTATATGTTCCCGAAGAGTGAAAACAACGTCATTGAAAAAATCAGTGACCAGCTCGGCGCCTATCGTGACATTCAGGAGAAGATTAAGGACATGCACCACCGCATCGAGTTACTGCGGGAGGTAAAGGAAGCGGGGGACCGGTTAATTGCGGTCAGCACCGATATCACAAGAGAGCATGCACTGTTGGGCTGCATTGATGTAATAGATTTGCAGGGGAAAATTGAGGTCAGAGAGCAGGAACTTGCGTCAAACAACGAAGAGCTGGAAAGAATTTCGCAGCAGATGCAGACGAAACGGGAGTTTTTAAACGAGACAGACCGGGAACTGATACAGGTCATTGCCGATTTGAAGGCAGGAGACCTCGGGGCAAAAGAAACACAGCTTGCCGAGCTTGAAAAGCGCGAAAAGATGCTGACGGACAACGACAGGCAGTGGCGCAGAATCTTAGACGGACTGCGTGCCTGGGAGGAGGATGAGATTGTCACCGACTATGTCAGCAATCCGATGCTTCATAAGATTGAGGCGTTTACCGCGGGTGAGGTGTCCGTAGAGCAGTGTCAGGAATTAAGAAACAGCATCTATGACACGATAGAAAGCATTAACGAGGCGTTAGAGGAATATCTGGAAGAGCGCCGTGAGACAGAGAAAAAGATAAAAGAGCTGCGCACCTTAGTCGATGATATGCAAAATGACAGAAAACCGTACTCACCGGTTTTAAAAGAGGCAAGAGGAGCGCTTGAGAGGAAACTTACGAACCAGTACGGGCGTACCGTAAAAGTGTCCATTCTGGCAGATTTGTTTGACGTGCGGGAAAAAGAGTGGAAGGACGCCATCGAAGGACGGATGGGAAGACTCAAGCTGTCCCTTGTCACCGAGCCGAAATACGCCCATGATGCTGCAGTGTTATTCCGGGAAATGAAGAAATATGAGGAGGTAGACCTCATCAATACGGCGGCAATCGAGCAGAGCAGACCGCAGGCGGAGGATGGCTCGCTCTATGAGGCGGTGGAGACGAAGCTTCCTTATATTGATGCGTGCCTAAAGCGCTATCTCGGACGGATCCACAAATGTCATTCCGTGGAGGAACTTGAACAGGTGGCAGATGGTGTGACACCGGACTGCTATTCCTACAGCAACTTTATTTTCCGACATCTGCGCAGGCGGGATTACGATAGATATGCCTGCATCGGAAGCCGGGTTTCCAAGGCAAGGCTTGAGGAATACCGCGCGGAGCTTGCAAAACTCGAGGAAGAAAACGCGGAGCAGAACCGGATGATTCTCGGCTTGAAGGGCGCATCTGAGTTTGAGACACTGCACAACGAGGATACGTATTTTGTGAACCTGTCAAAGGCCGGGGAAGAGTTAGGAAGCGTGAAAGAAGCGGCAGAAAGGTTAAGACAGGACATCCTGGCATTAAAGGAAGGAAAATACAAAGAACTGCAGGAACGCAAGGAAACGCTTGAGACAAAGAAGTCTGGATTACAGAGCGAGATTGATAAGATACAACAAACTACAAACGACTTAAATCAGAAACAGGGACATCTTGAGGGAGACATTGCAAACTATAAGAGTACGCTTGCAGACAAAAAGTTAGGCTATATTGCAAATCCACAGTTGGAGCAGGAGGCAGAGGAGCTGTTAAAAACGCGCTCCGGCCAGAGTATCAAGAACCAGAAACTGGCGCGGATTGCAGAGTTAGAGGAATTAGAGGAGCAGGAGACAAATAACCGCCAGGCGGCGCGCAACCGCTTTAACAGGGAGTACCCATCGGTCGGCTTCAGTGGCATGGAAAAGCACAATGACGTGTACGTTTCTCTGTTAAATGATTATGAAACGGACTATGAGCCGAAGTATGAGAGCGAGTTTGAGAAGCAGTGTGACGTCATTTATAAGAGTCTTAGAGAAAATGTAATTGCGACGATTCACGGCGATATCAACGCGGCAAGACGTCATACACATGAAATCAACCGTCTGCTTCGCAAGACGAATTTTGCAGACAGTACCTACCAGATTAAGATTGAGCCGGCAAAAAACGAAAACCGGCAGTTTTACGAGATGCTGACTGCGCCGGAGCTTGACAGCAAGAATGTCGGAAACGATGGAATTGAGGGTCAGATAAGTCTCGGAGAGGATGAATTTTACCAGAAATATGAGGCAAAGATTAAGCTTCTCACGGACAAATTCATGCCGGTGAAGGATGAGGACGGCACACAGCGCGCGGCGCGTTTAAAAGAGATGGAGCAATATGCGGATTACCGCAATTACCTGTCATTTAGCATGTATGAGCAGGTGACGGACGCCGAGGGCAACGTGATTCGGGAAAACTTCGTCGATGAGATGGCGGGACGTGATTCCGGCGGTGAGGGACAGAATCCGAAATACGTTGCGCTGCTTGCCGGATTTGCGATGCTTTATATGCAGCAGAGCAACCGTGATTCCAAAATCAAGCTGGTGCTGTTAGACGAGGCATTTTCCAAGATGGATCAGGAGCGAAGTGCGGTCTGCTTAAAATATGCGAGAAAAATGGATTTACAGCTCATCGTCTGCGTGCCGGATGAACGTTTACAGTCGTTAATCCGCAATGTGGACTGTGTGTACGGCTTTCGGAGGTTTAACAATCAGATTTCCATGATGCACATCGACAAGGGAGAATATTTAAAACTCATGGAGGGTGAGGAATAGCAAACCTTTTGGTTGTATTGTTGCCTGAGAAACGTTATAATAGGCACAAAGTGTAAGAAGGAGCTATTTTTGATGTATCAGTTTAGCAGTCGAGTGCGTTACAGTGAAGTAAACAGTGAAAAAATTCTGACGCTGCCGGCATTGCTGGATTATCTGCAGGATTGCTGTACCTTCCAGTCAGAGGAGCTTGGGGTCGGTGTCGATTATCTTGCGGACAACCATGCCGCGTGGGTTTTATCCTCCTGGCAGATTCGAATCTGCCGCTATCCGGAATTTGGAGAGCAGATTACCGTCAGTACGTGGGCGTATGATTTTAAAGGCTTCTACGGATACCGGAGCTTTAAGGTCGAAGGGGAGGACAAAGAGTTGCTTGCGTATGCAAACTCGCTGTGGGTGTTTATGGACACAGATACAATGCGTCCGATGCGGATTAATCAGAAGATGATAGACGTGTATCTGCCACAGATGGCAGAGATAATCGGAACAGACTGGGGCGACCGGAAGCTTCAAGTGCCGGAAGGTGGAACTGCCGGGGAACCTACCCGGGTGCAGAGATGCCACATTGACACGAATCATCATGTGAATAATGGAAAATATGTCCAGATGGCAGAGGAATTTCTGCCGGAGGACTTTGAAGTTGGAGAACTGCGGGTGGAATACAAAAAAGCGGCGGTCTTAGGTGATGTATTGACACCGGTCTATTGTGTAAATGAAAACCAGGTGACAGTCACACTCGCGGATGAAGCGGGAAAAACCTGTGCCATCGTGCAGTTTGAGAAAGGAGTGGAAAGAAAATGATGCGACTGGGAGAATATCAGCGCCTTAAGGTAATCAAAAAGGTAGAGTTTGGTGTTTATCTTGCAGAGAAGGAAGAGGATGAACTTCGCGTACTGCTTCCGGAAAAACAGGTTCCGCAGGGAACCACAATCGGAAGTGAAATCGAAGTCTTTTTATACAAAGATTCCAAGGACAGGCTGATTGCCACAACGGCAAAGCCGGCGCTCACCCTTGGAGGAATCGCGGCATTACGTGTGCTTGAGGTGGGAAAAATCGGTGCCTTTTTGGACTGGGGTCTGGAAAAAGACCTGTTTCTTCCATATAAAGAGATGACCACCAAGGTACAGCCGGAAGATGAGATACTGGTAACACTTTACATTGATAAGAGCAAGAGACTCTGTGCGAGCATGAAAAAGTTATACGATTTGCTCTCAACTGATGCACCCTACAAGAAGGATGATGTTGTAACTGGAAGAGTTTACGAATTCAGTGACAACTTTGGAACGTTTGTGGCAGTTGATGACAAGTACTCCGCAATGATACCGTCTTACGAAGACTGTAGAATGTTACGCATCGGGGATGAAATCGAGGCGAAGGTGTTAAATGTAAAGCCGGACGGCAAGCTTGATATCACGCTTCGCGAAAAGGCATATATCCAGATGGATGCCGATGCCGAGAAGATTTTAGAACTGTTAGATTCCTATGCCGGAGTGCTTCCGTTTACCGAGAAGGCATCACCGGAGGTCATCAAGCGCGAAACAGGACTCAGCAAAAATGCGTTCAAGCGTGCAATCGGACATTTATATAAGGAACACCGGATTGAATTGAGTGACAAGGCAATCCGCAAATTATAATTTAGCATAAAAAGATGATGCAGGACAGAAACATACCCTGCATACAGAAATGGAGGCTTCTATGAAAAACGTAATCAGCACAGACAAGGCACCGGCAGCAATCGGACCATATTCCCAGGCAATCGAAGTAAACGGTATGGTGTATACATCCGGAATTATCCCGGTAGTACCGGAGACAGGTGAAATCCCGGAGGGTTCTGCGGCACAGGCAAAGCAGGCACTTACCAATCTTTCTAACTTGCTTGCAGCAGCGGGAACCGATATGAACCATGTGGTAAAAACAACCGTATTTATTAAAGAAATGAATGACTTTGGTGCAATCAATGAAGTGTATGCAACCTTCTTTGAGGGGGATTTCCCGGCAAGAAGCTGTGTGGAAGTCGCACGTCTTCCGAAGGATGTTATGCTTGAAATTGAGGCAATTGCAACAAAATAAAAATTGGAAAAATCTGGAAAACAGATGTTTTGTGTAAAAATAGCACAAAAATGACTGCCAATATCTGGTAGAAAATCACAAAGACTAGCGGTTGACATCGGATTACACCTTTGATATAATAACCACGTAACAAATGTAACAAATCCGTAACAAATATGAGACCATTTGGAGGGTCCGTTTTTATGTACAGAAGTGTTAAGAAGATTACAGGATGTTTCGTGGCGGGAGTGCTTGCAGTGAGTGCTTTCCCAATGGATATAAAGGCTGATTCGGCAGCAGGTGTTTCCAATGTCATGTCGATTGCTGCATATGAAGAAGAGAACAGTGCCGCAGGTTTTTCCCTGTCACTGTCCCAGTATCTGACCGAGAGTGGTGAGATTGCGGCAAAGGCATCTGCGGAAGCAGCAGATCAGGTCAGCGAGAATGATGCACCGGAGGTTGAATCCGAGTATGCAGATATTGCAATTGCACAGGTAGACGGTTATGTGCGGGTACGTTCCGAACCGAATACAGACAGTGAAGTAGTCGGCAAGCTGTATGATAAATCAGCAGCTACCGTGTTAGAGACAGTTGATACTGAGGATGGCGGCTGGTACCGCATCACATCCGGAAGTGTTGACGGATATGTAAAGTGTGAATATGTGGTAACCGGGGATGAAGAGCTTGCGAAGTCCGTAAGCACCCGGTATGCAACCGTTACAACAGAGACATTATTTGTAAGAGAACAGCCTACAACGGAATCCGATGTCCTTGATATGGTACCGTTAGAGGATGATTTGGTTGTATTAGCAGAGCCGGAGAATGGCTGGGTATTAGTAGCAGCTGAGAAAGGAAACGGATACGTTTCGACCGATTATGTAACATTCTCAACGGAGTATGTGCTCGCAGAGTCCAAAGAGGAAGAAGAGCGCAGACTTGCGAAGGAAGAAGAGGAACGCCGTCAGGCAGCTGCGGCAGCAGAGGCTGCAAGACAACAGCAGTCTTCCCAGAGCTCCAGCCAGAGCAGTTCATCTTCAAGCAGCAGTACCACAACCTACAGTGCACCGAGTGGTTCCAATGGTCAGGCTGTTGCAGAGTATGCGTGTCAGTTTATTGGTAACCCTTATGTATATGGTGGAAGCAGTCTTACAAACGGAACGGACTGTTCTGGATTTGTCATGAGTGTTTACAGTGCATTCGGAATTGGATTGCCACATTCATCAAGCTCACTGCGCAGCAGCGGCTATGAAGTAAGCTTATCAGATGCACAGCCAGGCGATATCGTATGCTACAGTGGTCATGTAGGAATTTACATCGGCGGTGGACAGATTGTACATGCCAGCACACCAGAATCCGGAATCAAGGTTTCGGACGCTGGATACAGAACCGTCCTTTGTGTCAGAAGAATTTTCTAATCGAAGAATATAAGTGTATGAAAGGAAAACCTGCAATTATGCAGGTTTTCTTTTTTAATTCATAGGAAATCCCTATAAGGCAAAAAACATTCAGACAATATGCGAAACTAGTCTGGGACAAAAGTATGAAGGGAAAACTTGCAACTTGCAGGCATAGATGAAAGTACAAAAAAACGCGTATGTACAAGATGCACAAAAATAAAATGGTTATCCCCAAAGTGAGGACAACGTAGATAAGTTTATCCATAAGTTATCCACTGGAAAAAACGCGAAAAAATGGAAAAAATCAAGTTATACACGAAGTTATGCACATTATCCACAATAAAAACTGTAGAAAACTTGGTTTACATAGTAAAAAACTCGAATGTTTGTTTTGTGTAGAAAGTATAAACTTGTGCAAAAATAGGTTCAAAATGCAAAAAAATGTTGACATTTCAATATTGAAACAATGGAAAATAATTGAAAAAAGTGTCAGTAAATTCTAAAATAAAGGCAGAAATTGAGCGGTGAATTGCAGAATCTTGAAATGTGAAAAAAAATTTGCTATACTACTTGGGTATATTTTTTCGAGGAAACTGGAACTATATGGGAGAAATATGATAAAAAAGATAGATATATTAGGAATGCAGCTGGATAATTACACCGTGCGGGAAGCGATGATGCTGGTGGAGAATTATCTGAGCGGTGACAGATTAAACACGATTGAATATGTGTCGGCACAGATGCTTCTTAGTACAGAGGAAGATACTGTGTTAAGGGATGTGATAGCATCTTTGGATCTTGCAGTCATCAGTGACAGAGAAATTATCCAGGTGGCGGGCGAGGCAACAATGCAGCGTATCCGTGAGACAGAGGAAAATGATTTCTTTCAGGAATTTTTCAAGCGGGTGGAGCGCAACCGTAAGAGCATCTATATTTTAGGCGAGACGAAGGATGCAATTGCAAAAATGAAAGAAAAGCTTGCACAGGAATTTCCGAAGGTGGAACTGTGCGGGGAATATGCCGTTGAGGAATGTGTAGGAGACCTTGAGGCGGTGATTAATGATATGAATGTCAAGACACCGGACGTGATTGTTTCAGTGCTGCCTGCACCGGAGCAGGAACATTTTCTTGCGGAACACAAGGATAAGATGAATGCAAATGTCTGGTATGGCATCGGGAATATTGGGGAGTTGGAAAAAAAGCGCGGCATCCGCAATGTTTTCCGCAGCTTTGTAAGGCGCGAAAAATTAAAGAGCGGGATTGCCAAATATCAGGTAAAGAATGAGGCGTAACAACAATGCAGGGATTAATAAAAAAAAGAACGCTTTTTCTGGATTACGTTCTATTGATAATCGGAACAGCATTAGTGGCTGTGAGTGTCCAGTGTATCTATGATCCGCTCAATATGGTAACAGGAGGCTTCAGCGGTCTTGCCATCGTTGTGAAAGATTTGACAAAAGGGCCTATGAATGGTGGAATACCGCTGTGGTTTACGAACCTGGTATTAAACGTTCCGATTTTTCTGGCAGCTTTCAAGATAAAAGGAAAGAAATTCATATTAAGGACAACCATCGCAACACTGATGTTATCCGGCTGGCTCTACATTCTGCCACCGGTGGATTTATCCCAGGGAGATTTTGTCCTAGCAGCAATTTTTGGAGGTCTCTTAGGCGGTGCCGGAATGGGACTTGTGCTTCTTGCCAAGGCAACGACCGGCGGAACCGATATGCTTGCTGCATTGATTCAGCATTATATGAGACAATATTCGGTTGTCCAGGTAATACAGGTGATGGACGGACTGATTGTAATCATCGGCTGGTATGTATTTGGAATCCGCACGGCACTTTATGCAATTGTCGCAATCTTTATCACGGCAAAAGTGTCGGATGCACTGATGGAAGGTTTGAAATTTTCCAAGGTGGCTTATATTATTACAGATGAGTACGACCTTGTTGCAAAAGAGATTTTTAAAGAGCTTGAGCGCGGTGTAACGGCGATTAAGGCAAAAGGAATGTATTCCGGAAATGATAAATGTATGCTTTACTGCGTGGTGGCGCGCAAGGAAATTGTTACCTTAAAGGAAATCGTGGCAGAGATAGACCCAAGCGCATTTGTGATTGTGACGGATGCCAGAGAGGTGCTCGGGGAAGGGTTTCAGGAGCATGGGAAAACGACTTTGTGAACAATTAACCTACCCGAGACGATGGGAAAATACAAAAAAGAAAGAGGAAGTGCATAAAAAATGTGCATTTCCTCTTTCTTTTTTTGCTGTTTTGCATTAAAATATATGCTAGATGTTTTGTATTTGGAAAGAATGGGGAAAATCCATTGTGAAAGTTGCCAATGATATAGAACAAATTCAAGAGGAATGAGAAGGAGCGAGGCTATGATTTCAAATCAGATACTTCAAAATACAATTGACGGGTTGAAGGGAATCACCCGGATTGACCTGTGCATTATTGATGTGGAAGGTAAAGTACTTGCTGCAACATTTCCCGAGGCAGAGAAATATATCGAACCTGCACAGTCGTTTGTGTCCTCACCGGCAGACAGCCAGATTTTAAATGGCTGCCAGTTCTTTAAGGTATTTGATGAGCATCAGCTCGAATATATCCTTTTAGCAAACGGTGACAGCAACGATGTTTACATGGTGGGGAAAATTGCCAGTTTCCAAATTCAGAATCTTCTGGTAGCATATAAAGAGAGGTTCGATAAGGATAACTTTATCAAAAACCTCTTGTTAGACAATCTGCTGTTAGTTGATATCTATAACCGCGCAAAGAAGCTGCACATTGACACGGAAGTGCGCCGGGTTGTTTTTCTTGTGGAAACCAACAGAGACAAGGATGGCAATGAGTTAGAGAAAATCCGTGGAATTTTCGGAGGAAAGACCAAGGATTTTGTGACGGCAGTAGATGAGAAGAATATTATCGTTGTCAAAGAAGTAGGGGACAATGAGAGTTACGAGGAATTAGGAAAGACGGCAGAGATTCTTGTGAACCTCTTACGCACAGATGCAGAGAACGATGTTCACGTTGCATATGGTACCATTGTCAATGAAATCAAAGAAGTATCGCGTTCCTATAAAGAAGCGCGCATGGCACTTGATGTCGGAAAGATTTTCTTTGAAGACAAGGACGTGATTGCATATTCCTCACTTGGAATTGGACGTCTCATTTATCAGCTCCCGATTCCGCTTTGCAAAATGTTTATCAAAGAGATTTTTGATAACAAGTCACCGGATGACTTTGACGAAGAAACACTGACAACCATCAACAAGTTTTTTGAAAACAGCCTGAATGTTTCAGAAACCTCAAGACAGCTCTACATCCATCGTAATACGCTGGTGTACCGCCTTGACAAATTGCAGAAATCCACAGGTCTTGACCTTCGTGTTTTTGAAGATGCGATTACCTTTAAGATTGCGCTGATGGTGGTAAAATATATGAAGTACATGGAGTCGCTTGATTATTAAGAGACATTGGGCAGTGAGAAAAGAGGATTAGCATGATAAAGCTAGAACATATCAGCAAGTCGTATTCTGCGGGAATTCCCGCACTAAATGACGTGAGTCTTAACATTGAAGAGGGAGAATTTGTCTTCGTTGTGGGAGACAGCGGTTCTGGAAAGTCGACGCTGATAAAACTGCTGTTAAAGGAACTAGAACCAACGGAAGGAACCATTACAATAGACGGAAAACAATTAAACCGCATTAAAAGGAGACAAATCCCGAAATTCCGCCGGAACATCGGCGTTGTATTTCAGGATTTCCGTTTGTTAAAAGACAGGAACATTTATGATAATGTTGCATTTGCACAGAAAGTCATCGGAGAGTCGACCCGTGCCATCAAGAAAAATGTGCCGTTAATGCTTTCCATGGTAGGACTGGCAGCGAAATACCGTTCTTACCCGAAGCAGTTATCAGGAGGAGAACAGCAGAGAGTGGCGATTGCAAGGGCACTTGTGAACAAACCGAAGATTCTTCTTGCGGATGAGCCGACCGGTAACCTGGATAATAACAACGCATGGGAAATCATGCATTTGATGGAAGAGATTAATGAAAAAGGGACGACAGTAGTAGTCGTTACGCATAATCTTGAAATTGTAAAAGAAATGAACAAGCGCGTAATCACAATGAAAAAAGGCGTGATTGTGTCAGACGAAAATGGGTTTGACGGAGGTGATTACGATGAGGATTAGTACATTTTTTTATACGATTAAGCAGGGACTTGTCAATATCTGGAAGAACAAGATGTTTTCCCTGGCATCCATCGCAACAATGACAGCTTGTATTTTCCTGTTCGGACTGTTTTACACCATCGTGATGAACTTCCAGTCGATGGTGAAGGATGCAGAATCCGGAGTAGCAGTTACCGTTTTCTTTGATGAGGGAATTACCCAGGAAAAGATTGATGAGATTGGAGATGAAATCCGTTCAAGGGTAGAAGTCTCAAAGATAGAATTTACGTCTGCGGATGAGGCGTGGGAGAATTTTAAAGAAATTTATTTTGAAGGCAATGAAAAGGCGGCGGAGAGTTTTGCCGGAGACAACCCATTGGCAAACCATGCCAGCTATGCAATCTACATGAATGACATTTCCATGCAGTCTGCATTAGTAACGTATTTAGAGTCCTTAGACGGAGTCCGGGAAGTTCATAAATCAGAGATGGTGGCGAATACTCTGACCGATTTTAACAGCCTGATTGGATACATTTCAGCGGGAATTATTCTGATACTTCTCGGCGTAGCGGTCTTTTTGATCAGTAACACGATTACCGTTGGCATTTCGGTGCGCAGGGAAGAAATCGGAATCATGAAACTAATCGGTGCAACGGATTATTTTGTACGTGCGCCATTTGTAGTGGAAGGAATTGTAATCGGACTTGTGGGTGCGGCGATTCCGCTTGGAATTCTGTATGTGTTGTATGAAAAAGTAATCGCTTACATTATGGAACGGTTCAGTTTTATTGGAAGTATGATGAATTTCCTCTCTGCGGATGAGGTATTTCACACGCTTGTACCGGTAGCATTGGCGCTTGGAGTCGGAATCGGATTTATCGGAAGCCGTATTACGATTCGCAAGCATTTGAAAGTATAAGGGCAGAGTCATGAAAAAGAAAAGGTTGATGAAGCGGATTGCGGCAGGATGCCTTGTGGTATTGCTTGCGGCGGGGGGAAGTATATATCTTCTGCCGGCACGCAAGGTTGCGGCGTCTGCAAACAAAAATACCACAAAAGATGCTTCTACGACCAGCCTCAGTGATGCGAAGAAGGAGAAAGAGGCCTTAGAGGCAGAACTTGCAGCGGCCAAAAAGACCATCGAGAATCTGAAAGATTCCAAAGAGGGTGTGGAGGAGAAGGTTGCAGAGTTAAACACAAGTCTTTTGAATATTTCCGCGCGGATTGCAACATTAGAGGGACAGCTTGCCGACAAGAATACGGAGATTGCAGATGCAAAGGAACAGCTCGCCGAAGCAGAACAGAATCTTGCCGATACCAAGGAGCGGCTCGCCGAAGCACAGGACCAGAAAGAACAGCAGTATGAGGATATGAAGGTTCGCATTCAGTATATGTATGAGAACAGTCAGGACAGCTATCTGCAGATGTTTCTGGAAGCGGGCAGTATGCGGGAACTTTTAAATGCAGCAGATTATATTTCAGAAATTGAAAAATACGACAGGCAGAAACTCGAAGAATATCAGCAGACAGTGGCTGCAATCGAGGATATGGTGGAAGAAATCGCCGGGATGGTGGAGCAGATTACTGCGATGGAAGCACAGCTTCAACAGGATTACGATGACCTTGCATCCTTAAAAGCAACGGTCGAAGACGAAAAAGCTTCCGTGGCTGCCCTGATGCAGCAAAAAGAAACAGAACTTGCAGGACTTACGGATGAAATTTCCGATGCGCAGGACGACGTTACTTTCTATGAGGCGGAAATCCAGGCACAGGAAGAACTGATTGCAGAGATTAAACGCTTAGAGGCAGAGAAGAAAGCGGCGGGACAGACGGATAACCCGTATAGCGGGGGAGCATTTACCTGGCCTTGTCCCAGCAGCACGAGAGTCACCAGTGATTTTGGTGTGCGGGAATCCCCGATGGCGGGAGCGTCAACAAACCATAGAGGAATTGATATCGGAGCGTCTTACGGTTCTGATATTGTGGCTGCGGCAGACGGAACGGTCAAATCGGCAACCTACAGCAGTGCCTGCGGTAATTACGTCATGATTGACCATGGTGGCGGTCTGTATACGGTATACATGCACGCATCTTCACTCTGTGTGTCAGCAGGAGATACCGTATCGGCGGGAGATGTGATTGCAAAAGTTGGAAGCACGGGGATTTCTACTGGAAATCATCTCCATTTTGGTGTATCATTAAATGGAAGTTATGTCAGCCCGTGGAGTTATTTTAAATAATTGAGTGGATGCAGTCTGTCTTTGACTGCCCATAAAAATTCCCTGTCTGCGGACAGGGAATTTTTGGCTCTATAGGGAATGACGTGTTATACTAAAGTGTGAAAGTTGTGCCCCTATAGAGCCAAAAGTCCTGCCGGACAGGATGCGCAGCTCGCGGAGAGGAAGTTTATGCTTCGCATACCGCTCGCGCGCGAAAGTGTGCGTCAGGCGCACACTTTGATCTCTATAGGAAA
>OIXH01001198.1_pt1 | contig 30126 bp, 30 predicted proteins | sample 1587741 | NCBI WGS metagenome assembly OIXH01 (sample SAMEA3888916, study PRJEB22519) | human gut metagenome | biome: human gut; feature: human-associated habitat; material: faeces | place: Denmark | collected 2011 | reverse complement strand
TTAGATGGTAAAGCCTCTGGAAGAAATACCGTCCCGCAAAAAGGGAGAGCAGGAGAAAAAGCACACCGATGATAAGCGTTAAAATTTTGCAGGAAAGAAAAACTGCTTCAAAGGAAGCGGTATCGTCCTGCCCCTTCTTTTCGGCAGCCATGATATGGAATGCCGCAGACAAAATGCCAAGGGCACCGGTTACCGAGTAGAGGATGCCGCCGGCAATTCCGACGAGGGCAAAGCCTCTTGCGGAATAATGACCTACAATTGCCTCGTCCAAAATCGTAAAAATGCTGCTTAACAGATAGTTTAATAAAATGGGATAAGCCATTTTCAGGATATTTTTTGTTTTCGTATGATTATTCAATTAAAATATGTTCTCCTTTCGCCTGTTTTTAAAACAGGCAAAGAACATCCGCATGAACCATTTAAATCCCTCCTTTGGCAGAGATTGCGTTTTACATAGAATCGCGTATAATAAATATAACATTATTATATCATAGTGAGAGAGAATACGCAAAACAACGCGTCAGACATACAGGAGGAACCATTTTATGTGCACAGCAGCAACTTATCGGACAAAAGATTTTTATATGGGGCGAACCCTTGATTATGAATATTCCTACGGGGAGGAGATTACCATCACACCGCGCGGCTATGAATTTCCATTCCGGCGCATGGGAGCGATGAAACAGCATTATGCAATTATCGGAATGGCACATGTGGCTGATGAATACCCGCTTTATTACGATGCGGTCAATGAAAAGGGACTCGGAATGGCGGGATTAAACTTCGTGGGAAATGCCGTTTACCGGAAGGATGAGGAAGGAAAAGACAATGTTGCATCGTTTGAGTTTATCCCGTGGATTTTAAGCCAGTGCGCAACACTTGCGGAGGCAAAGGCGTTATTGGAAAAGATGAACATGACCGATACGCCGTACAGTAAGCAGATGCCGGCATCCCAGCTTCACTGGATTATCGCGGATGAGACGGGAGCGCTGACGGTGGAGTCTGTTGCGGACGGGTTTCATGTGTATGAGAATCCGGCAGGCGTGCTGACAAATAATCCGCCGTTTCCGGAGCAGATGTTTTCACTCAACAACTACATGAATTTATCACCGAAGCAGCCACAAAACCAGTTTGCACAGGGAGTGCCGCTTCACACGTACAGCCGCGGAATGGGAGCACTCGGACTGCCGGGAGATTTATCTTCCATGTCCCGTTTTGCCCGCGTGGCATTTGTCCGTGCAAACTCGGTGTCCGGGGATTCGGAGGTGGAGAGTGTCGGACAGTTTTTCCATATCCTTGGGTCTGTCGACCAGCAGAGAGGCTGCTGTGAGGTGGGAGAGGGAAAGTATGAGCTGACCATCTATACGTCCTGCTGCAATGCAAGCAAAGGAATTTATTATTATACAACCTACAATAATCATCAGATTACGGCAGTGGACATGCATCATGAGAACTTAGATAGCAGCACGCTCATTCACTATCCGATGGTAAAAGCGGGAGAAATTCGTTGGCAGAACTGACAGAAAGCGTGTGGATAATATGGAAGAAGGACTCAAAGAGGCAGCCAAAAAACTGGGCAAAAAAGGGAGATTAAAGCAGGAGCGGCAGTATATGCAGCACGGGAATACATCCGTCTACAAACATAGCCTGCGTGTCGCAAACACCAGCCTTTATCTCGCAAAAAAACTGCATTTAAAGGTGGACCGCAGGGCACTGCTGCGGGGAGCACTGTTGCACGACTATTTTCTCTACGACTGGCACGAGAAGGATGACAGCCACCGCCTGCATGGATTTCATCATTCTGCTACGGCGCTGCGCAATGCAAAAAAAGACTTCCGTCTAAGCCCGCTTGAAGAAAACATTATTGAACGCCATATGTTTCCGCTGACGCCGGTTCCACCCCGCTATAAGGAGGCGTGGATTGTCTGTCTGGCAGATAAATACTGTGCGGCATCGGAGACCGTACACCCGATGGTTTATGGAATATGGAACTGGTTTTTGAGACGAACTGATAAAAATGGAGGAAATTACCATGCAAAAACAGATTCAATACACCATTCATGATGTTTCTGAGCTGCTTGGAATTTCAGCAGATGCAATCCGTTTATATGAGAAAGCAGGACTTGTGGAGCCGCTTCGTAATCCGGTAAACGGATACCGCTATTATACATTTGAACAGATTCAAAGCATTATGGGAATAGCACTGTACCGTCAAATTGATGTGGGACTTGCAGAAATTGGTGAATTGTTAAAGCACCAGACCTTTTCCGGTATCAGCGATAAATTTTCTGATTTTATTGAGGCGAGCGAGGAAGAAATCCGCAGACAGCAGGTGCGGATTGAAAAGCTTCGTTTTATGCAGCAGCACCTCAACAAACTGAATGAGGGCATCAATACATACAGTGTCCAGAGACTTCCGGATTGCTGCATCATGTACCATCAGGAATATGCAGAACTGTGGTATCGTGATATGAAGCAGATTTTCAGGGCACCTTATTTTTCGTTTGGGAATTTCTGCTATACGATTGAGAAGAAGGCGAAGGATAAGTACGAGAGCAGCACACTTGAATTTATCATCCGAAAGCCAATGTATGAGATTATGCCTGATGAGATTAAGGAACAGGAACCGATGGTTCGTGGCGGGGGTGAGTGTCTGTACACGGTTAAACACGCTGTAGCGAAGGACCATATTTCCTGGCATCTTCACGAGCTGCAAAGTTATGCTGAAAAAAATCACTATATTTGTGCTTCCCGTGGGTATGCGTTTTACGTCTATAGTTTGTTAAACGCAACGTCAATAGAGGATTATTATGAGATTTATCTGCCAATTTTGGATAAAAAATAAATTTGTGCAATATTTTGATTGACCTTGGAGCGGCTCCAACCTTTATTCTTTGAGTATGGAAAAGAAATATTTTACCAGAAAGAATAAAGAAACGGAGGCATACGCTATGACAGAGAAGAATAACATCTCGCTGGAAGAAAAATGCTTAAAACGTGCAAACTTTGCACTCAATTCAACAATTTCCTTTGTATCGGTTCTGCTGATACTGATGTATCTTGGACAGATATCTCAGGGCTTCGGGGCAAGGCGTTGTATCATCATTGCCATTATGATTGCTGCCGCCATGACCGGCTCTGTATTAGGCTATCTGAAAAATCCTTATTCCAGCCGTTATTGTTATATTGCATTTGCTTTTTTCCTGATTGCGTTTGAGGTAGCGTGTCTGTCCTCCACCATCTTTTTATATAATCTGTTTATTTATCCGGTACTCGTGAGCATGATTATGTATTTTGACTACCGTCTGGAACTTCGGGTGGGAACGCTCGCACTTGTTTGCTGTATCTTAAATGGGGCTTATTCCTATTATGTGCTTGGCGGCAACAGTGTGCACGAAAAAAATCAGATTTTTATGGGATGCGTGCTTGCATTTATTTTTGGCGTGAGCCTCTGTATTGCAGCAAAAGCGGCAAAAGAGCACAAGGACGAGGAAGTGGCAGAGTTTGCAGCACATAAGAAAAAGCAGGAAGAAATGATGGAAGCAATCATCACGGTCGGACGTTCCGTTAATTCTTCCACGCAGTCCATTCATGCACTTGTAGAAGAACTTTCTGATTCTACTAACTCAGTAAGCAGTGCAATGACGGATGTGGCTGTAAGCATGGAAAATACTTCTGACACGATTCAGGAGCAGGCAATCATGACTGGAAAAATCCAGAATATCATTGATGAGACAGTGACAGCGACAGATGAGCTGGAGATGATTTCCAGAGAAACCCGCACGAATGTAAAAGCGGGACAGCAGCTTGTGAGTGAGATTGTGACACAGACAGAGCAGATTGAAAGTGAAAATATCATGGTAAAAGACAATATGTCGCAGTTACATACCCATACTAAGGATATGCAGAAAATCATCGGTATTATCCAGCAGATTTCCGCACAGACGAATCTGCTTGCATTAAACGCATCCATTGAGGCTGCCCGTGCAGGAGATGCAGGAAGAGGATTTGCAGTGGTTGCAGAGGAAATCCGTGTGTTATCTGAGCAGACGAAGCAGTCCACAGAAAATATTGAGGACATTATCTCCAAACTGGATAAGAACGCTGCCGATACGATTTCTTCGATGGATAATGTGATGGATAAAATCAGCGGACAGGTTACGATGATTCATGAAATTGAGACAAGCTTTGCCAATATCCGTGAAGGTATGACGAATTTAAAGCATAATTCGATTGGCATGAGTGACAAGGTACAGCGCCTGAAAGATGCAAATGTCACACTTGTGGACAGTACAAACAATCTTTCTTCCACCAGTGAGGAAATCAGCGCATCCTCGGAGGAAACGAATGCTATGTGCTCGGATAATGCAGAACGTTTTAAGACAATTAACAATGTCATAGAGGAATTGACGCAGCAGACGGCAAAAATGGATGGATTTATTGACGAATATCATCAACTTCACTCTTGATAATCGAAAAGAAAGGGACTATAATCAAAAACCCAATCTAAGAAAAGAAAAGAGTGAAAAAGTTTTATGGAACAAAAGAAAACAGTGATAAGAGGAGAGGCTGCGTTAGCGTTAGCGGTGGTCATCAACAGTTTGGGCGTGCTTTTAATGCTACATTCGGGCTCTGGAATTTCGGCGATTTCAAGCGTGCCATATGCGTTTCAACTGGTGCTGCCAAAGCTGACTCTTGGAACCTGGACCTACCTGTTTCAGGCATTTTTGATAGCGGTACTGATGATTTTACGGAAAAAATTTGTTCCGTCGTATCTGTTCAGCTTCGTTGTGGGCTTCGTGTTCGGCGAGTTTATGGATTTGCATGAGCTGTGGATTACAAAACTGCCGCTTAACATTCCGCTCAGAATCCTGTACTTTGTGTTAAGCTACGTGATTATCTGCTTCGGAATTGCGCTTTCAAACCGCTGCAAGCTTCCGATTATTCCGACGGACTTATTCCCGCGGGAGCTCTCAGACATTACCGGAGTGCCGTATGCAAAGATTAAAATCGGGTTTGATGTCACCTGCCTTGCGATTACCGCCTGCATGACATTCTTTTTCCTGGGACGCATTTATGGTCTGGGAATCGGAACCATCGTGGCAGCATTTACGATGGGCAAAGGAATCGCCATCATTGGGAACTGGATGGACAAAAAGATAGCGTTTGTTTCGGTATTACAGCCGGAGAGGGAATCCTAGTTTAGGGTTCCCTTTTTATAGTTTATAAAAAATTTATAATTTTTATTAGCACTCGCTATTGACGAGTGCTAATAATGGTGGTATAACATAGTCAGAAACAAAGAAAACAATCGTTCCACCGGAAATCATCCGATGAACGTTATATTTGGAAAAGGAGAGATGACATATGTTAATGCCAAGTGTAATGGGAACAGATTTATTTGATACATTTTTTAATGATTCATGGTTTGACGACCGCGATTTTAGAAACACCGAGAAAAAGCTTTACGGACATCATGCAAAGAACCTGATGCAGACCGATATCAAGGAAAAGGATGAATCCTACGAGCTTGAGATGGATCTTCCGGGCTTTAAGAAAGATGAAATCCAGGCATCCGTTGAGAACGGTTACCTGACCATCCGCGCAGCCAAAGGGCTTGACGAGGATGAGAAAGAGAAGGAGACCGGCAAGTATATCCGCCGTGAGCGTTACGCCGGAAGCTGCCAGAGAAGCTTCTACATCGGCGAGGGTATTCGTCAGGAGGATATCAAGGCAAGCTTCAAGCATGGTATCTTAAAGCTTGACATCCCGAAGGTAGATAAGAAAGCAGTAGAAGCAAACCGTTACATTGCAATTGAATAAACCAAGGCGCCTGCGAAGGGCGCCAGACAAAACGCCTGTCCCTGCGGGGGCAGGCGTTTTGCTCTTAATAAATACCACATTGCGGCAGCAGACAGGATGTTTTATAATAAGAAAAGAGACAACATTGGAAAAAGAGGAAACCATATGCTTTCGGTCTGCATCATAACGAAAAACGAAGAAGAAAATATCAAAAAATGCTTAGAGTGTTTAAAGCCATACGGACTTCCGGTTGTGGTGGTGGACACCGGGTCAACGGACAAAACAAAGGAGGTTGTGCGAGCTTACACGGACAGCCTTTACGATTTTGCGTGGTGCGACGATTTTGCCGCCGCCAAAAACTATGCGGTTTCCAAGGCGGGGACACCGTATGTGATGGTGCTTGACAGCGATGAGTTTGTGGAACAGTTAGACGTTTCGGAATTGCAGAAGCAGCTTCTTGCCCATCCGGGAGAAGTGGGACGTATCTGCAGACGCAATCTTTTTACCAGAGACGGAGAGCAAAAAGAAAACAGAGAGTGGATTAACCGCATTTTTGCAAAAGAGGAATTTTCTTATCAGGGGCGGATTCATGAGCAGGTGACGGAAAGAAACGGCAGAGAGTATGAGACATACAAGACGTCTGTAGTAATTTCGCACTGCGGCTATGACCTCACGCCGGAGAAGCGGAAGGAGAAGGCGAAGCGGAACGAAACGTTGCTGCTCGCAGAGTTAAAGCGGCTTGAGGGAGCGCCGGAGGGAAGCAGCGAGGAGGCACAGATTCCTTATATTCTGTATCAGCTTGGGAAGAGCTGCTATATGGCAAAGGAGTACGAAAAGGCGTGTGCCTGGTTTGAAAAAGGACTGTCGTATGATTTAAATCCTGCGCTTGAGTACGTGATTGATATGGTCGAAACCTATGGGTATGCGCTTTTAAACAGTGGACAGGCAGAGACGGCGCTGCTGTTTGAAAGTATTTATGACGAATTTGCCAAAAGTGCGGATTTTCATTTTCTGATGGGGCTTATCTATATGAATAACGAGCGGTTTGAGGACGCGGCTGCAGAGTTTATGCGTGCGACAGGATACCAGGAGAGCCGGAGCGTCGGGGCAAATTCCTATCTCGCTTATTATAATATAGGAGTGATAAGAGAGTGCTTAGGGCAGACGGATGAGGCACTTTCCTATTATAAAAAATGTGCCGGATATGCACCGGCAAAAATGCGTATTGAGAGTTTGACGAGCGGCAAAAATTAGCAGAAATTAGCGTGGAAATGGGAGATTTTTATGCAGAAGACAATCATCTATTTTGTGGGTGTTTATGATACGTTGGACCTTTTTACCGGGCAGTTAAAGCAGGCGTTTGAAGAGCTGGGATTTGCATCCTTTGTCTACGATGCGGCAGATGAGGCGGCGAGCAAACAGGCGCTTCTGGCGCTTTTAATGCAGGCGCAGGCAGAAGGTGTGTCCTGTGCGGCGGTGACCTTTAACAATTTGGGTTACAGCCTTGATTTGCCGGATGGGCAGAATTTATGGGAGGCGTATGGGGTTCCCTATCTGAATATTTTAATGGACCATCCGTTTCATTACGAAAAACCGCTGCGCAAAGCACCGGAGACGTCGATTGTTTTATGCACGGACCGCAATCATGTGCGCTACATCCGCAGATTTTATAAAAATATCAGGCAGACGGATTTTTTGCCGCATGCAGGAGTAGAACTTGGCAGCAGACATAAGCCGCTTGCAGAGCGCGGCATCGATGTCCTCTATGCCGGGGCGCTTCCCATCTACACGGTGGAAAAGATGATACCGGATTTAACCTCCATTCCGGAGGTGGACGGGCAGGAGCTTGCCGGAAATGTGTTGGGGGAGCTTGTGCATCACCCGGAGAAGACGACGGAGCAGGCGATTGAAGAGTATTTGAAAAGTGAGGGATGCGCACTCAGCGATGACAGATTACAGGAGATTATCGTGAAAATGCGTTTTCTGGATTCGTATGCGACCTCTTTTTTCAGAGAGCAGGCAGTGCGGATTCTTGTGGAAAGCGGCATTACGGTCACTGCCTACGGAACGGGCTGGGACAGATGCGAGTGGAGCGGCAATCCTTGTCTTAATTATGGGGGAAAGGTGCTTGCACCGGAAATTCTGCCGCTTATGAATGATGCCAAAATTGTGTTAAACACGATGACCTGGTTTAAGGCGGGCGCGCATGACCGGATTTTTAACGGGATGCTTGCAAAGGCGGCGGTGGTGACTGACACTTCCACGTATCTGGACCGGGAATTTACAGATGGGAAGGAACTTGGCATGTTTCCTCTGCCGGAACTCCGGACGCTGCCGGAGCGTGTCTTTGATTTGTTCGGGCATCTTGAACGCGCACAGGAAATGGCGGAAACAGGGTATGATACAGCACAAAAACACCACACATGGAAGAGTAGAGCGGAATATATGGCAGAGTGTTTTCTGTAGAAAAAATGGAGGAACTGCGTAATGCGCATTTTGATATACCGCTGGAAGGCGTATAACTACCGGGACATTGTGGAAACTTTTCACGCAATGGGATTTACGGTGGATAACATTGAGCAGAAGCTTGGAAATTATGATGTCAGCCCGGAATTTGAAAAGGTGATTGAGGCAAAGTTACTGGAACATCACTATGATTTTGTATTTACGGTCAATTATTTTGCAGTCATTTCCAATGTCTGTCAGAAACACGGGGTGCGGTATGTCTCCTGGTCGTGCGACAATCCGCTCATCAGTATGTATCATGAATCCGTATTTCATCCGTGCAATTATATTTTTACATTTGATAAGACGAATTATCTGGAATTTAAGGAAATGGGCGTGGAGCACATCTGGTATCTGCCGTTGGCGGTGGACTGCGGACGGATAGATGCGGTTCTCTCGCAGGCGGACGATTTGCCCTGTTATGCAGCGGACGTGGCATTTGTGGGAAGTCTTTATGAACGGAATTCCTATGACCGTCTGCGGAACAAGCTGCCGGAGTACCTGCGCGGATATTTTGATGCGGTGATAGAGGCACAGCTTAATATCAGCGGGGCAAATATTGTGGAGCCGATGCTCACAACGGATATTTTAGAACAGTTACAGTCCTATTTTGCACTGGAAAAATCAGAGGGCTCGTTCTCTGATTTGGGACTTATCTTCCAGACAACAGTGCTGGGCTTTAAGATTGCGGAGGTGGAGCGCCGCAGGGCTTTGATTGAGCTGTCCAAGCATTTTCTGGTGGATGTTTACAGCAACAGCGATGTCAGTGATTTGTTGCGGATTCGCTACCGCGGTTCGGTCGATTATTGGAGTGAGTCACCGAAGGTCTTTCACGCGGCAAAAATTAACCTGAATTTCACGATTCCAAATATCAAGAGCGGAATTCCGTTGCGTGTATGGGATGTCCTTGGCGCAGGAGGGTTTCTGCTGACGAATTATCAGGCGGAAATTCCATATTATTTTAAAGAGGGAGAGGATTTGGTCTGTTTTGACGGTGTGGAGGATTTGGTGGAAAAAATTTCCTATTATCTGAATCATGAAGAGGAGCGGGCGCGGATTGCACGAAACGGCAGAAAAAAGGTGGAGCAGTATCACAGCTATTACCACAGGATAGAGCAGATATTGCAGATTCTTGCGGAAAATTAAAACGAAAATTAATATTAATGTGGGTGTAAAAAAGAGCAATCGAAAAGAGATTCATAAGAAGTCTTTTCGATTGCTCTTTAGCATTCGCAGTCCATCATCATACCCGAATAAATCGAGGAGATGTAAGGTGTTGCAAAATTATGTCCCGGATTCTTGTATGTCACAATGATTTTCTTGACATAATTCATCGGGTCAACCGAGACATCGCCTGCCTTGTCACTTAAGGAGTCTTTAAAATCGTTTAAAAGTTCAAAACAATCCTGGGCATCCGGAGCAGTTACGGCATCGGTAAGAAGATTTTTGTCAACGGAGATAAGCCCATCTTTCTGAATATTAAGTCCGACAGATTCCAGTTCGTTGTGGTAGCTTTTGGCGACAGAAGTCACATCGCGCAGCAGCTTGCTGGAGTGCTGGCTTTCGTCGTAGTCGTGACTAAATTCCACCATATCGTTATAGACATCGACGAGAGTCTGGACATTGTCCGTAATCGCTTCGGCATTCGTCTTAAAGCCAATACTTGCAGGTTCACCATCTGTGCTGATTCCCTTTAATGTCAGCTCGAAAGTGTTGTTAATCGTGAAGGTGTTGGAATAGGAACTGCGATGTTTCCCGTTTAACAGGAAGGAGGAATTGTGTGCTTCTTCTTCCACATGGTCAATTCCAAGTGTCCGCATTGCGTGGATAGAACCGCTGTCTGCGGAAGGCATCACTTCAAAGAGAGATTCTTCATCTCTGCCGAGTCCGGTCTGTCTGGAAGTAATGCACAAAGCGGTACGACCGTTCTCATTTTCCACAACCTTTGCATCGAGTCCGACACCGGCGTTCTGAATCAGACGAACCAGTTTATCCTGAACGGTGCGGTTGGTGTCACCCTCATTTACGGTATACTGAAATTCATAGGAGCTTAAACTTGTCGATAAGTCAAAGCTGTAAGAACCCGGTTTGATATCTTTACGGTCCGGTACAAGGTATTGTCCGAGATTTACCTGCGGGGTGGCAAGCTGTTCCACCTGGATGTCAAACGTCAATGAACTGTCCGTATTGCCGGAACCGATATATTCTGCACTTACCACATTCTCATCGGAGGACTGGGCAATTTTTTTCAGGAAGACGCTTTCAATTCCGCTACCGTCATCAGAAAAGGACGCGACGACATTCTGAATGGAACGTGCACGCTCCTTGATATCAATAGCGGTTTTTTTGACATCCCCGGTATCTGTGATTTTATACAGAGGAGATTCTTTATTTGCTTTTACGATTTGATTGTATACTTTGCGCAATTCACTCTTCTTATGCGTATCATAACGCGATACAGAATTGCCATAAGTAGACAGATAGTAATGATAGGCGCTGTCAATGGCTGCCATGAAATCCCCTCCTTTCTTCCGTGAAAGCACACATACCTGGTGTACAGGGATATTTTGTCTGTATGATAGCAGATAGCAAAGTGTCGTCCGTAACAGTAATGCACATCTGCCTGGAAATATTTATCTTTATTTCGGCAAATTGAAAGAAAACTTTAGAGTTTGTGAAAAAAATGTGAAAAAAATAAGGAACCAATGCAGGCATCAGCTCCTCGGAAAAACATTCGTTTTTTGATCTTCTTTACAGATTATAGGTGAAAGGCATGATAAATGTCAAGCCTTATTTGCGATATTTATTGCAAAATGTAGTTATAATTTTTTGCGTAAATTTGTAGGCTTCTTTTATGCTCATATTTTTTTCAAAAAATACCCCATGATGCGGCATCCGTTCATTAAAAAGCCAAAGCAGTTGTTCGATTCCGTTTTGTTTGATGCCGGCACTCTTTATTATATGCAGGTATACGAATATTAGTATAATAAAATCATGAATAACCGGATTCTGCAGCCAGGTATCGCGACTTTTGGAAGAAATTGTCTTTATTTTAGATACTTCAAATATAATATCTTTATTTTTTTGAAAAGAAAGCTGATAGGGAGCTTTGAGGCTGTTTAAAATACAATTGTTGTGTGCCGCAGCGTTTCTCAAAAATTTTATGGACCATAAATAACTGCTGAAATTCCCCTTAGAGGGATATTTTTGATAGTAGAGCTGGTATAAATCAATAAATTCACCGAAGGACAGAACCTCAACAATTTCCCATAGCGCATAGCGGTCATCATTTTGCATATGTTTGGTAATCAATTCACTTGTCGCAGATTTACCAATTTTATTGTGCAGAGATTTTAAACGAATGTAATCGGCAGAAAGATATTCTTCGACAATGGAGTAGCCATCTTCATCCGGATTTTCGCTTAAATCAAATAATAATTGAACTTTGAGGGCGTGTTCAATATCTAAGGACATCGAAAGGATACATTTTCGCAAGTACATATCAATTGTGGATAATTCTTTAAGATATGCAAAATCCAGATTGATATATTGTCCTCTTTTGGCCGTGGCAGTATATTTATCATAATTTCGCTGATAAGATTTTAATTTAAAATAGTAATTATTATTTTTTAAAAAGGATTTTGCCTGTTCTTCTGTCATATAATGAAAGGTAATTCCTTTGGATTTTATGTTTTCAATCTGTTCATCAATCGATAACTTTGGTTTGTCCAAGCTAATTCCTCCATGTCTGGAATTCTTTTGTTTTGTTACTATAAAGATAATAACATTAGACGTTCAAATGTACAAACAAAATTTACAAAATCAATGTCACGAAATGCCAGCGCTTTCCGGTTAATACTTCCCTTCCCTGAACCGATAAAAATAGAAATGCAAACGGAAAGGGAGAAATGAGAGATGGGAATTAGCGGAATCGGTAGTAGTGCAGTTGTTTCCGGGGGAATCTATCCGGGAAGCAGAACGACAAAGGGAAGCAGCGAAAAGGCGCAAAAGTTTGAGGAGACCAAAGAAATAATGCGAGGTAACATTTCCGGGCAGGAAGAGGAGACGAAGGACCGGAAAACGGCGGTGCGCGGAACAATGGTACAGCCCTGGGCGAAGGAAGCGGCGGAAACGATTGCAAAAAAGGCAACCGAAAAGAAGGCACCGTATTCCGAGCTGGCAGAGGACGGGGTGATTGTGTATAATGGCGTCACCTTTTTCTGTGATGACGAGAATGAACGGATTTGCCTTGGAGACACCAGCGACCCCAGCAAATGTATCAGTATTCCGTTGTCAAAGGGCGGCAGTCTGCTTGTCAACAGAGACAATATCGGGGAACTTTCAAAGGCAATCAATATGTTTTCCCCGGAGGACATTGACCGGATTCTAAGTGCCATTGCGCAGGATACGAAGGCACAGCAGATGGAGCAGGAGGCGGACGATGCACAGGATTTGATTCGGGAAAAAATTGATGAAATCAATGCCAGAATCAAGGGCGGAGAGATACAGGACACATTTCAGATTGGCGGAAAATCCTTTACGGTGGACGAATGGAAGCAGTTTTTAGAGAAATATGACAGGGTAGAGGAAGAGATTCGTAAGGCGATACAGGATGAAATCGAAAAGAACAAGGCGGATGCTGAGGCGAAGGAGTTAGAGCAGGCGAAAGAGCGCGCTGTCGGCTCGATTGTCGCAGAGAGTACCCGTTTTACGGATTCCGATGGAGAAGATGAAAAAACCTGGTATATCACCTGCTACACCAAGGATGAGATGTGGTGCCAGAAGTGCGTAGAGGGCGGAAAAACCGAAGAAATGTGGCGGATGCCGCTTTCAGACGGACAGTACGAGGAAGTGATGGCATACTTAAACGAGCTTCCGAAGGATGCGGACGTTGCATTTGCCGCACAAAAAGAGTTCTGGACGGATTTCCTGACAGGAGAAACCCGTCCGGAAGCGGTTTAGACTCTGCGGAGAAGTGCCCAGAGCCCCATCATGAGGTCTGCGGGCAGAAGCTTTGCAAAGAAGCGGTGAATACTGCATACAATTCCGGGGGTGGAAACGGGAAGCCCGAGCTTTGCATCGCGCAGGGCAAGGCGCACAACATTTTTTTGCTTCGAGGAACAGGGAAAGCGGCGGATATAGGAACTATCGCCGCTTTTTTTTGCGCGGTCGATAAATTCCGTGTCCTTAATCCAGTAAGGGCAGACAGCGGTAACGCGGATTCCGGTTGAATACAATTCGACGCCAAGTGCGCGGCTGTAGCGGTATAAAAATGCCTTGGATGCCGCATAAATGCCAAGGTATGGAAACGGCTGGAAGGCGGCGGTGGAACAGATTTCAAGAATGTGCGACCCACGGTGCATAAAGGGGAGCGACATCCGGGTCATATCCACCGCCGCTTTGCAGTTGAGAAGAATCATTCCGTCTGCGTCGGCGCGGGAAATATCACGCCAGGAGCCGATTTTACCAAAGCCTGCCGCATTGACAAGAAAACGTATTCTTGGCTGTTCCTTTAAAAGAAGTGCTTCGAGTTCCCTGAGAGAGTCCTCGTTTGTGAGGTCAGCGGAGATAACCCGAAGAGGCGTCTTTGTCTTTTTCTGTAATTCTAAAAGGCGTTCCTTCCGGCGGGCGATGACCCAGATTTCATCGAGTTTTTCACTGCAGTCTAACTGCCGTACAAATTCACTTCCAAGGCCGCTTGAGGCGCCGGTCACAATTGCAATTTTTCGATTCATAAAAATAACCATGCCTTTCTATTTTTCACACATTATACTCCTTTTTGACGGAAGTGTCTGCCGGATTTTGCGGCGGAGCAAAAGAAGCAGAGATTTTTCTTGAGCCGGGCATCAATCGGCAGTATAATAAAAACCAGAAAAACTGCGAAAGAAGAGAAAAAATGACGTATTCACAAGGGGTATCAGTTACAGCTATTTTGACATTGGCGGCGGGTGTTGGGGTGTTTTGGTATGCGGCAAAAAAGCGCTCCTACGTGCCGGTATTTTTATATCTGTGCGTGTGTGTCGCATCGCTCCCCGAACAGTTGGGGTATCTTAACATCGGGCACGACATCACCTTTCATCTGAACCGGATTCTGGGAATCCGGGAATCGCTTTCCCAGGGAATGTTTCCGGTGCGGTTAAACGGCTTTACCTTTGAGGGCTACGGATATGCGGATGCGCTGTGCTATCCGGACCTGTTTCTTTATATTCCGGCAATTTTATCCGGACTTGGATTATCATTTATTACATCTGTAAATATATTTTTGCTTCTGGTAAATGCGGCAACGGCGGCGGTCATGTATGCGTGTGCGAAGCGGCTGTTTCAAAATGTGGGAATAGCGGCAGTCAGCAGTGCACTCTATACGCTCTGCATCTACCGGCTGTGCGATATGTATACAAGGGCGGCTTACGGGGAAATGCTTGCGATGATTTTTCTGCCGCTCATTATCCTGGGCTTTTATGAGCTGTTTTTTGGCGAGGAGAAGAGATGGTATCTGCTGGCGCTCGGATTTACCGGTGTATGGCAGAGTAATCTCGTGAGCCTTGTTCCGGTGGCGGCATTGTGCATATTCTTTGGAATCGTGTATGTAAGACAGATTTTTGGAAAAAAGAGACTTGTGGCGCTTTTAAAGGCACTTTCTATGACAGTACTTTTAAACGTCTGGTTCTTAATCCCGTTCTTCCAGACACTTGCCTCCGGGGTCGATACCAGCTCCCTTTCAGTGGATGCGAGCGAAAAAGTGATATCCACGGCAAGACTGTTTCAGGCATTTCCGGGCGCGGATGACGGCAGAAACCTCGGACTCTCCTTCATGGCGGGTCTGGCGGTGTTTCTGTATGCAAAGGTAAAAGGAGTCCGGCGGAAATCTTTTCCGGCAGATGTATTTGTGGTGACCGGAGGGGTGCTTACGCTTTTGACAACGGATTTGTTTCCGTGGAAACTATTAATGAATCTTGACGGCATCGCGGTCGTGATGGGATATCTCCAGTTCCCATGGCGTCTTCTCGGACCGGCTGCCTGTTTCTTATGTCTGGGGCTTTCTGCGTACTGCGTGACGCTTTTCCGGAAAAAAGAACTGCGGATTATGGTGTGTGGAACGGTTGTATTTTGTGCGGTTATCAGTGCGCAGTACTTTCTGGGGAATTTTTTGAGCAGAGACCCTTATATTTCTTCCGAAGAGGATATCAAAAATGTGATTGTCCAGCGGGAATATCTTTACAGCGGAACGGATAAAGAGAAATTAGACGGGGAGCTTATGACAAGCGGAAATGTTTTTGTGGAGGACTATGAAAAGGACGGATTTATTGTTACGGTATCCTGTTACACGACGAATGACGATAACGCTTACGTGGAAGTGCCGTTGTTTGCCTATCCGTGCTATGAGGCAGTGGATGAAAACGGGGAACTGCTTTCCATTTCCCGCGGGGCAAATAACCGGATTCGCGTGGAGCTTCCGACAGGGGAAACGACTGTGACCGTGCGGTATCACAGCCCGCTTGCCTGGAGAATCGCAGAGCTTGTTTCTGCTATTTCGTTTTTACTGGTTCTTTTTATAATTGGAAGGAACCGCTCCGGCAGATTTTTACATAGCGCAGGTGGTCCGTCCACTTCCCGTTCAAACAGATACACTCGTGTTCAATGCCCTCCGGAAAAAAGGAGAGAGCCGTAAGCAGATTTTGGGAAGGCAGATTTTCCGGGAGTACTCTGGCGAAAACCCGGTGTAGTCCAAGGTCATGAAAGGCGATATCCACGGCTTTCTGTACGGCTTCTCTCGCGTAGCCCATGTGCCAGAAAGCGTGGTCGAACTTGTAGCCGATTTCCGAACAGGAGTAGACAAAACGGTTGATGTCATGCAGACAGACGGTGCCGATGATGGTGTCAGGGTCCTCGCGGCGGAATACATAAAAACGGATGGTTTTTAACTCGCAGGCAAGACGGAATTCTGCTTTTAGCACATTCTCCTGGTAGCGCGGCGTATAGAAATTCTCCGGCCGCACGGGCTCGTATTTTTCAAAATATTCCCGGTTTCTGCGCTGAAAAGAAAGAACTTCGCGAAAATACGAAGGCGTCAGGACTTTTAGAATTAACCGCTCCGTCTCATATTCAAAATTCATGACAAACCTCCCTGTCTATGCTACAATCTACCTATATCTTATGCATAACATCTTATAATATTTTGGAGAAACTGTCCATGACACAGGAAGAAAAATATATGAAAGCGGCGATAAAACAGGCAATGAAGGCGTATGCCTTACAGGAGGTGCCAATCGGCTGCGTCATCGTGCAGAATGACAAAATTATTGCACGGGGTTACAACCGGAGAAATACGGAAGGAAATACACTTGCACATGCGGAACTTGCCGCAATCCGCAAGGCGAGCAAAAAGACCGGAGACTGGAGACTTGAGGACTGTACGATGTATGTCACGCTAGAGCCCTGTCAGATGTGTGCCGGGGCGATAGTCCAGAGCCGCATGAAAAAGGTTGTAATCGGAAGTATGAACCCGAAGGCAGGATGTGCCGGGTCGGTCTTAAATCTGCTACAGATGCAGGAATTCAACCATCAGGTGGAAATCGAGCGGGGCGTTCTGGGGGAAGAGTGCTCGAAGATGCTTTCAGACTTTTTCCGGGAACTCAGGGAACGAAAGAAAAAGCAGGGGTGAGAAGAAATTCAGATGGGAAATGAAGCAATCGGAACAATGCTCGGGATGCTGCGGGCGAAGAAAGGGTATCCGAGAGGAAAACTTTGCAGAGGTCTGTGCACTTCCCAGATGTTGATAAAAATTGAAAAAGGAACCTGTGAAGTGGATAAGTTTCTGCTCGATATGCTGTTACAGCGGCTTGGAAAATCACCGGATAAACTCGAAATGATTCTTTCCGAGGATGAATATAAACGTGTCAGGCTAATTGATGAGATAGAGGAAAGCATCTGGAAGGGTGAGCGGGAGAAGGCACTGTCACTTCTTGCGGAATACGAAGCAGGTTTTGTAAAAGAGACCAATGTGCAAAAAATGGTTAAACTGCGCACGAGAGCGTATATCAGCAGGCGCATTGACAGGGACACGAAAGCGGCAGAGACGTATCTTTTGCAGGCGGTACAGCTGACGCTGCCGGGAATCAATACCGAAAATATGATGAATTATACGATTGCCGGAAACGAGATGGAGAATCTGCTGGCACTCGGGTTGTGTATGTTTGAGCAGGGAGAGGAAGAACAGGCGAAGAAACATCTTTTTGCCTGCAAACAGTATCTGGATGCAAATGTGACGGATGAAGAGGCATATGCAAAGCTGTTTGGAAAATGTGCGTGGCTGATAGCGAAGCTCTATGCGAAGAAAGGTGAATATACGCGGGCATATTTAATCTGTGAGGAGGCATTCGGAAAACTTCGCAGATGTGGAATCTTATATTTTATGCTGCCATTGTTAGAACAGCTCATTACGTGTGGTGCAAAAATGGGCATAGACGGGGAAAAGAGCAAGTGGAACATTTACCATGAAATTTTAACGGAACTGTATCAGGATTACGGAAGACCGTGGGAGTGTAAGGACTCGCTGTTTCACAACTGTAACCGGATGACCTGCCATCTCGACAGCGAATTTATCAGGCAGGAGCGGATTGCGCAGAATCTGACACAGGAACAGCTTATCGAAGGCGTTTACCAGTCGCCGGAAACACTCTCCCGTGTGGAACGGGGCAAGGAATCCCCTGTAAAACGTAAATTTGAGGGCCTGATGGAAAATCTTGGCGTGGAGCGCGGAAAATATTGCGGAACTGCGATTGTAGAAGATTATGAGACGCTGGAATTAAAGTGGCAGGTGGAAAACTGTATCGGAAGAGGCGATTATACTGCGGCGGAGGCAATGCTGCAAAAGCTGAAGGAAAACGTAAATCTGCAATGGAAAATGAACCAGATGATGACGGCAAATTATCAGGACGCCATCTTGCATGGTTTAAAGAAGAAAAGCGCAGAGGAACTGTTGGCACATGAGAGGGAGCTTCTTTTGTTAAGCTACCGGGCAGGGGGCGAAGGCTTAAGAGTACCGCTTCGGAACGAGTTAATGGTACAAAACCAGATAGGCACGCTGCTTCGTGAACTGGGCAGAGTAGAAGAGGCGGATGTACTGTACCGCCAGATTATCGGAACAGTAGAAAACAGCCGGATGGACAAGCGCTACCGGTATCAGATATACTGTTTGCCGAACATCAATCTGGCAATCAACACGGAGGATGAGAGGCTGGTGTCTGGGGGCATACGGTATGAACTCCTCTGCGGAAACGGGACATTGCTGCCATCTTATCTTCATATTCTTGCACATATAGAACGGAAAACAGAGGCAGCAAAGGAACCTGTCCGTATCATGCAGGCATACTACCTCTGTGAATTATTCTTCCGTGAAAGTTACCAAACTCTTCTAAAAGATTACTACCAGAAGCATTTTGGCGGAAATCTGCCCTAAATCTGTGTAATGACAGAAGGAATGACATCATCCTCATGAGCGACGGAGATACTGTTGTCAGCAATACCTGCACAGTTTGCGGTAAGAAATACAGCCAAAAGAGTCAGTAAAAGAACAGATTTTAATTTTTTCATGTGAAATACCTCGCTTCATTTTTGACATCAATATAGGGTCAGAAGCGGGAAAGAAACAGGATTTTGCGGTTATCATTTTGTCCGGGTGATTGTAACTGAAAAGTCATGTTCTTTTTGGCAGAGGAAACGTAAAATAAAACTGGATTCATAATAAGTAGAAGATATAGAGGGAGGTCTGGCGTAGTCTTATGCCAGACCTCTCTTTTTTCTTGACAATCAGTGCCTTTATAGGCTATACTTAAATCTCCGAGCAGCCGGGGTGGTAGCGGTACCCTAATCCAGCAATCCGCTATAGCTGGGGTGATGCCAAACAGAGGATTTCGGGTGGTGGAGCCGCCCTTCGTAAGTGGCGTTGAAGTTTGGGTCTTGCGCAACAGGAATCTATGAACCGGGTCAGGTCAGGAATGGAGCAGCCCTAAGTAGAAACTCCTGTGTGCCGCAAGGGTGCCTGGGCTGAGTTAACTGCGGAGGTAACGTCTGTTATCCGGATTCGACGGGCGGCGCTCGGTTTTCGTTTGCAAATTTTTAGGACATTCCGGGAGTATCAGGACAGAAGGGAGAACGATGCGTCAGAAAATCCGAAAGATTTTTTTTGAGCTGTGTGAGGGACTTGAATATCTGATGGCAGTGGCAGCGCTGCTTGGAATTGCGGTGGCAATCATTGCGTTGGTTCCGCAGTTTGAAGAATTCTGGCACTTAAGGGGACAGGCGGGAGCATTTCTGGAATTTTTTGACTCCCTGTTTGCAATTGTAATTGGAATTGAATTTGTAAAAATGTTATGTAAACCAAATGCGGCAAACGTAATAGAGGTGCTGGTGTTTCTGATTTCAAGACATATGATTATTCAGGAGACGACAGCGATAGAAGACCTGTTGTCCGTTATCAGTATCTGCCTGCTTTTTACATTTCAGCGTTTTTTAAAAAAGGATGAAAAGGCAGAAGAAAAGCAGGAAGTTTAAGTGTATTGGCAGAAATACAAGGCAGATGCATTTATTTCAGTACAAATGTTGAAAATAAAAAAAAACGCTATATAATAATCCTCAGAGTGTGTGTCGAAGCGGACACGAACCTGCCGGAAGCATGGATTTTCGGCTAGTGAAACACATTTATAGAAAGAATGAGGAAAAGTAAATGTTTGGATTTGGTCAACTGATTGACATTCTGAAGAAGAACCCGAAGAAAATTGTTTTTACAGAGGGAAGCGACCCACGTATTCTTGAGGCAGCATCCCGTTTATTAGCAGGAACCTTCCTTAGCCCGATTCTGGTTGGTAACGAAGCAGATATCTTTGCAGCAGCAGAGAACAGCGGTTTCAATATCCGTGGTGCACAGATTATTGACCCGGCTAACTACGACAGAATGGATGAGATGGTTGCTTTATTCTGTGAATTAAGAAAGAGCAAAGGTGTTACCGAGCAGCAGGCAAGAGCAGCACTTGCTCAGGCAAACAACTTTGGTACCATGTTAGTAAAAATGGGAGTTGCAGACGCTTTGTTAGGCGGTGCTACCTATTCTACCGCAGATACGGTTCGTCCGGCATTACAGCTTATCAAGACAAAACCGGGTAACTCCATCGTATCTTCCTGCTTCATTCTGGTACGTCCTTCCGCAACAGGCGAGAACGAAGTACTTGCAATGGGTGACTGTGCAATCAACATCAAACCGACTGAGGACGAGTTAGTTGAAATCGCAGGCGAGACCGCAGAGTGTGCAAAGATTTTCGGTATTGATCCGAAGGTTGCATTCTTAAGCTACTCTACCTTAGGTTCCGGAAAAGGTGAGGACGTTGACAAGATGCGTAACGCAGCACAGAAGGCACAGATTAAATATCCGGATCTTCCGATTGCAGGAGAGATGCAGTTCGATGCAGCAGTTTCTCCGCGTGTAGCACGTACAAAGTGCCCGGGCAACGAAGTGGCAGGTCATGCAAACACCTTTATTTTCCCGGATATCAATGCCGGAAATATCGGATATAAGATTGCACAGCGTCTTGGTAACTTCGAAGCATACGGCCCGATTCTTCTCGGCTTAAATGCACCGATTAACGACTTATCCCGCGGATGTAATGCATCAGAGGTATACTCTATGGCAATCATCACCGCAGCACTTGCATAAGTAAAATGTATTAAAAAAGAGCTGTCCCCCCTATCGGACAGCTCTTTTTTTCCGCGGAAACGCACTTGAGCAACAGAGTGAGTAGACTTTTGCGCAAAAAAAGTGTAAAATAAAGAAAAAAGTGAAGAGAAGCCATGAATAAAAATATTGGAAAATGGAAACGGACGGCGGAGGAGTATGTCATCCTGACTGTCGCAACGCTTATTATGGTAGTGGGAATTTACGTATTCAAATTCCCGAACAATTATTCTTTCGGAGGCGTTACCGGTATTGCGGTCGTGCTCGGTGCACTCGTTCCGGCAACTCCGGGAGTAATTACATTTGTCATTAACATGGCACTTTTAGTGCTGGGATTTATCTTTCTTGGCAGAGGCTTTGGAATCAAGACCGTCTATGTCAGCGTTCTGATGTCGGCGGCGCTTCGACTGGCAGAAATCTGGTTTCCGATGGAGCACCCCCTGACAAGCCAGCCGGTACTGGAATTACTGTATGCGATTGCGCTTCCGGCATTCAGTTCGGCAATCTTTTTTAACATCGGGGCATCCGGCGGCGGTACGGATATCCTGGCAATGATTTTAAAAAAGTATACGAAGTTAAACATCGGTGCGGCGTTATTTCTGGTGGACCTTGGCATCGTACTGGCATCCTGCCTTGTATTCGATGCGCAGACCGGACTTTTTTCCATGTGCGGACTTCTGGCAAAATCACTGGTTGTGGACTCCGTCATTGAAAATATCAATCTGTGCAAGTATTTTACGATTATCTGCACAGACCCGGAGCCAATCTGCGATTTTATTACCAATCACTTAAAGCGCAGTGCCACGATTTACAAGGCGGAAGGCGCTTATGAGCATAACCAGAAGACGGTTATCATCACTATCATGAAGCGGAGCCAGGCGGTCGAACTGCGTAATTTTATCCGCGAAAACCAGCCGTCTGCGTTTATCGCAATCACAAACAGCAGTGAAATCATCGGAAAAGGATTCCGTGGATTTAACTAATAAAAAAAGGAGAAGTAATACATGAATATCTGGGAAGAGGAAAAACAGAGTTACATCAAAGCTGCAATGGGGAGAAATACAGCCGGGGAGAATGAAACTCTGAAAAAGGCACTACAGGAAATCGACTGGTCGATTCTTGATAATATCACAAGAAAAGAAACCGTCAATGAGCGAGGTGTCTTTGCACCGCTTGAGGCTGTTGAGGTAGGCGAGATTGAGGCGAGAGGCGCAGAGTTTAAAGAAATCGGACTGGCTTCTATCCGCAGAGGAGAAGTGGGTGCGGTTCTTTTGGCAGGCGGTCAGGGAACAAGACTCGGACTTGACAAACCAAAAGGAACCTTAAAGATTGGTGTTGACAGAGAACTGTATCTGTTTGAGCAGCTTATCCGCAATTTGCAGGATGTCACAGACGAAGCTGGCGTATATGTGCCGCTTTATGTAATGACCAGCAATATCAATCACGATGATACGGTTTCTTTTTTTGAAGAGCATCAGTATTTCGGCTATCCGAAGGAATATGTGAGATTTTTTGTACAGGAGATGGTTCCTGCCTGTGATTATGAGGGACGTGTTTACATGGAATCCGATACCGGCGTTGCAATGTCTCCAAACGGAAACGGCGGCTGGTTTGGCTCGATGGTAAAAGCTGGTTTATTGGAGGATATCCATGCCAGAGGAATCAAATGGATTAACGTATTTGCAGTGGATAACTGCTTACAGCGCATTGCAGACCCAATGTTTGTAGGCGCAACGATTGCATATGGCTGCGAGAGCGGTGCCAAGGTTGTGCGCAAGGCAGCACCGGACGAGAAGGTAGGCGTGCTCTGTACAGAAGACGGCAGACCGTCCATCGCGGAGTACTACGAGATGACTGAGGAGATGGCAACAGCGCGCAAGGAAAACGGCGATTTAAAATACGGATTTGGCGTTATCTTAAATTATCTTTTTTCGGAGAAGAAGCTCGAAGAGATTGCAGATGCACATATGCCGATTCATGTAGTTGAGAAGAAAATCCCGTATGTCGATGAAAATGGAACGCCGGTGAAACCAGAGCAGCCAAACGGCTATAAGTTTGAGACACTGGTGCTTGATATGGTGCACATGATGGAGGACTGCGTGCCGTATGAGGTTGTGCGTGAACGGGAGTTTGCACCGATTAAGAACCTTCACGGCGTGGATTCTTTAGACAGCGCAAGAGAGCTTATGCGCGGCTGTGGTATTGAATTATAGTACCACAGGGATATTTAATAAAAATTTCACATGAAGTTTATGTCAGTTTCAAAAATGCCTGTTATAATAAAAGTATCATTTAAAGTAAGGGGTATTTTGATATGGATTATGCAAGATATGGGGAGAAGCAGATAGAAGCGCAGGCGTATGTGGAGCAGCAGGTGATACGGATGAACGAACTGGTTCCACTGCATACCGTACAAAACGAGAACATGGAACACATTGCAGATATGACGGAAGAGTTTTCACAGCTCATGGAGCCGATTCTTCGGATGTACAGCGCTGCAATGAGTGCCACGACAGCACGTCTTGAGATTGTGAAGGACGAATTTAAGTACCGCAAGCGCCGCTGCCCGATTCATCATATTGACACCAGACTCAAATCTGCCAAGAGTATTTTGGGAAAACTCCAGAAAAAGGATTTGGATTTGACATTGAGCGCTGCCTGCAACAATGTTTACGATATCGCAGGAGTGCGTGTGGTCTGTCCTTATATTAAGGATGTTTATCTGATTCGTGACCGGATTATGGCGCAGGATGACATCCAGATTATGGAGATAAAGGATTACATAGAGAACCCAAAGGCAAACGGTTATCGCAGTCTTCACATGGTGATTCGCATGCCGGTCTATTTCATGAACAAGAAGCAGTATGTGCCGGTCGAGATGCAGATTCGGACGCTGGCGATGGATTTGTGGGCGAGTCTTGAGCACGATATCAAGTATAAGAGCCTTTATCAGGATGTCTCCACCGAAGGTTTTGCGGACGAGTTGAAGCAGTGCAGTGCTTTGATTTATGAGGCGGAAGAGAAAATGGAACACATGAACGCCATGCTGGAGGACGAGTTCTGACCCTGGCATGAAAATAGAAAAGCAGGGAACCGTTAAAATTGCGGTTCCCTGTTTTTTTTATGTTGTTTTCTATTCTGGAAAATTTTTTTGAAAAAGTGGTTGACAAAAACAATAAGTTAGTATAGACTAACTATCAGAAAAGGAAGTGAGCAAATCAAACGCAGCGAGGAGCTCTTTTCTTTTTGAAAGGTAGTTAGAGGAAACTAACTTTAAGGAGTTGACCATGAGCAGGGAAGTGTTCGAGATTGTGGAGAAGATGAATAAAAAAGATTTAAAGACTCAACTGGCGCTGCAATGCGCCCCGCTTCTTACAGGAATCAAGCTTTCCAATCTTCTTACGGTGAAATGCAGCAGCGTAGAAGACGTGGAGAATTTGTTCCAGGATACAGAGATTATTGTACATACACTCTACCGGACAGAGTACCGTGCCACCTTGTTTCTTTTCCGTGAGGCTGAATTGTTAGACTACTTGGAACGGAAAGAGGTAAGAGAGGCGCTTGCGATGTTCGGGTATCAAACCATAAGTCTTATCGACATTTTTGAAAACCTGTGTGCCCGCTATCAAAAATATATGACTGACCATCAGTCTTTTCCACACGAACTCGGCCTGCTCCTGGGTTATCCTGCCTGTGATGTTCTCGGATTCATCGAGAATCAGGGACAAAATTATCTGTACAGCGGATACTGGAAAGTATACGGCAACGTACAGGAAGCAATTACGACATTCAATCGCTATAACGAAGCCAGAGAAAAAGTAATACGCATGGTATTCCGTGGAATGGAAATACCTACAATCATGGCTGTTTAATAAAAGGAGGACTTTATGAGTAAAATAATCGTAGCATACTGGTCACAGACCGGTAACACGGAAGCAATGGCAAATGCAGTAGGAGAAGGAATTGTAGCAGCAGGAGGAGAGGCAGCTGTAATTCCGGTATCCGCAGCGTCTGTAGATGAATTAAAAAATGCAGCATCTTTTGCACTCGGCTGCCCGGCAATGGGTTCTGAGGTTCTCGAAGAGAGCGAGATGGAGCCGTTTGTTGCAGAGGTAGAGGCAATTGCTGCCGGAAAGAAGATTGGACTGTTCGGTTCCTATGGATGGGGCGACGGACAGTGGATGCGCGACTGGGAAGACCGCATGACGGCTGCCGGAGCTACCGTTGTAAACGGAGAAGGCGTAATTGCCCATGAAGCACCGGACGATGAAGCGCTTGAAGCCTGCAAGAATCTTGGCAAGGCACTTGTATAAGACAGAACAGACATATTTGTCATAATCTCATAAAAAGGGAACTGCCAGTTTTGGCAGTTCTTTTTTTATGCGGGCGGCAAGAAAAATTTTCTTAAGGGCTTGACAAATAAAAAAATCCGTACTATATTCAAGATACCCTATGGGGGTATATGAATGATGTGTCGTCAGATGGATAAACTAAAAGAAAGCGGGAAGAAAACATGGCATGCTGCGGATGTAAGGATAAGGAAGAGGAAGTAAAACATAAACAGAGAAACGGGACGGAGAAAGCAGAGCTTGTCAAGCGTCTCAACCGGATTGAGGGACAGGTGCGCGGCGTGAAATCCATGGTGGAGGATGACCGCTACTGTGTGGATATTGTCACCCAGGTGTCTGCAATCCAGGCGGCGTTAAATGCCTTTAACAAGGAGCTTTTAGCGCGTCATATCAAAAGCTGCGTGGCAGATGACATCCGCGAGGGAAACGAAGAAGCCGTGGATGAATTGTGCGAATTGCTTAAAAAATTGATGAAATAGAAAGATGGTGTGAAAGGTGAAAAATCAGTTTGATGTGACAGGAATGACCTGTTCCGCCTGCTCTTCCCATGTGGAAAAAAGCGTTGCAAAGCTGGAAGGCGTGGATAAGGTCAGCGTCAATCTGCTTACGAACAGTATGCAGGTGGAGTATGACGAGACAAAACTTGATACAGACGGAATCATAAAGGCGGTCGAAGATGCCGGATACGGTGCCGCGGTAAAGGGCAGCACACAGGCGGGAGGCGCGGCGAAGAAGAACTCCGGTGCAAATGGCGGAGAGACAGCCGTTTCCCTGCAGCAGAAAAATATTGCGCAGATGAAAAAGAGACTTATCATTTCCGTGATTTTTCTGATACCGCTTATGTATGTGTCGATGGGACACATGATTTATAACTGGCTGAATGTACCGATGCCGCCGTTTACGATGAATTTCCTGCATGGAAATGAAAACGCAGTGACCTACGCATTTACGCAGTTTTTATTGTTGCTTCCGATTCTTATCGTAAATAAAAAATATTTTGTGAACGGCTTTAAAAACCTTGCAAGGCGCAATCCAAATATGGACACGCTCATTGCATTAGGTGCCGGTGCGTCGATTCTTTACGGTATTTTTGCAATCTACCGCATTGGCTACGGACTCGGACACGGGGAGTTGGAAGTGGTTCACCGCTACAGCCACGATTTGTACTTTGAGTCTGCGGGTATGATTTTGACACTGATTACCGTTGGAAAATATTTGGAGACCCGTTCAAAAGGAAAGACCAGCGAGGCAATCACAAAGCTTGTAAATCTTGCACCAAAGACCGTGACCGTCATCCGGGATGGCAAGGAAACCGTACTGGATGCAGCAGAGGTGCAGGTCGGTGATGTGTTTGTCGTAAAGCCGGGGGAGGCAGTTGCCGTGGACGGCGTCGTACTCGAAGGAAAATCTTCTTTTGACGAATCTGCCATCACAGGTGAGAGTATTCCGGTGTTAAAGCAGGAGGGAGATAAAATCGTATCGGCGTCCATCAACAAATCGGGACTGATTCGCGCGAAGGCATCGAAGGTCGGAGAAGATACCACGATTGCCCAGATTATCCGTCTGGTGGAGGAGGCGTCTGCCAGCAAGGCGCCGATTGCAAGACTTGCAGATAAAATCGCAGGCATCTTTGTTCCGACTGTTATGACGATTGCATTTATTACATTTATCGTATGGCTGCTTTCCGGTGCATCGTTTGAATTTGCAATGTCCTGCGGTATCGCAGTGCTTGTTATCTCCTGCCCGTGTGCGTTAGGACTTGCAACGCCGGTTGCAATCATGGTGGGAACCGGAAAAGGTGCGGAAAACGGCATTTTGATTAAATCCGGGGATGCACTTGAGACAGCGCATCTGATTGACACGGTCGTACTTGATAAGACCGGAACCATCACGCAGGGAAAACCGGTTGTGACAGATATCCGTTCTTTTGAAGGCATGACGGAAGAGGGATTGTTAAAAATCGCCGGAAGCCTTGAAAAGGGCAGCGAACATCCACTCGCAGATGCAATTGTGACCGAGTGCACACACAGAAATCTTGTGCTGGAATCTGTGAACGGCTTTGAGGCGCTGTTTGGCAAGGGGGTATACGGTCAGGTTGCAGGAAAAGGCTACTATGCCGGAAATGAAGCGCTGATGCAGGAAAAAGGAATTGCCTGCGATAACGCTGTAACATCCATGATTGGCGAATTTGCCCGTCAGGGAAAAACACCGCTTTTATTTGCGGATGAGACGAAGGTCATTGGTGTGATTGCGGTTGCGGATGTGGTGAAACCGACCAGCGCGGAGGCAGTTGCACAGTTTAAGAAATACGGAATCCATGTTATCATGCTGACCGGAGACAACGAGGTAACGGCACAGGCAATCCGTGAACAGGTCGGAATTGACGAAGTCATTGCCGGTGTGCTCCCGACGCAGAAGGAAGAAAAAGTTTCGGCGTTAAAAGAAGCCGGACACAAGGTTGCGATGATTGGAGACGGAATCAACGATGCCCCGGCGCTCGCGGCAGCGGATGTCGGAATTGCCATCGGCGCCGGAACAGATGTTGCGATTGAAAGTGCCGATATCGTACTGATGCGAAATGACCTGTTAGATGCGGTCGGTGCAGTGAAATTAAGTCGTGCGGTCATCCGCAACATCAAGGAAAACCTGTTTTGGGCATTCTTCTACAACTGTATTGGAATCCCGCTTGCAGCAGGCGTTTTGTATCCGTTTTTACAGTTAAAATTAAATCCGATGTTTGGCGCAGCGGCAATGAGTCTTAGCAGCGTTTGCGTGGTCAGCAATGCCCTGCGGTTAAAACTGATAAAAATTCATGAGGCAAAGGCAGAAATAGAAACAGAAACTGCCGCCGGAAAGGAAGAAAAAAATATGACAAGAACAATCAAAATCGAAGGAATGGCATGCGGACACTGCACCGCAAGAGTCGAGAAAGCATTACAGGAGACAGCAGGCGTAACGGCAGTGACCGTAAGCCTTGAGGAAAAGCAGGCTGTCGTTACCGTAGAGGACGGTGTGACAGACGAGACCTTAACAAAGGCTGTTACCGATGCCGGTTATGAGGTCGTAGGAATCAACTAGAATTTTGAAACTGCCGGATTTATTCGGCAGTTTTTTTCAAAAAACAACACACGAGAGTTGTGTAATGCACACTTTTGTTCTATAATAAACAGGTTGTAATATTGTTTCCATATATAAAGGGAGATAAAGATGTCCTTAGAAATCACATATAAAGAATTAAAAGACCTGCCGAAAGAGCAGGTTCTCTTAGTTGATATTAGAGACCATAGTGCAGTGGGCTATGGAATGTTGCCGGGAGCAGTTCACATTCCGCAGGACGAACTATCCGGGCACATGGAGGAGTTTTCCGGTAAAAAAGTAGTCCTTTACTGCACCAGAGGTGTGTTCAGCAAGGAGTGTGCCGAAGAACTTCTTGAGCAGGGCGTAGAGGCATACAGCTTACAGGGCGGCTATACCGGATGGCTTTTGACAGACATGGAGGAAGAGGAGGAAGATTTATCCGGGCGCACAAAAGACATTGAGCTTAGCATCCGCAAAAAATTTCACAAACAGATTTTTTCCCCGTTTGCAAAGGCAATCACAACCTATGATTTGCTTCATGAAAATGACCGTGTGGCGGTCTGCATTTCCGGCGGCAAAGATTCCATGCTGATGGCAAAGCTGTTTCAGGAGTTAAAGCGTCACAACAAATTTCACTTTGAACTGGTATTTTTAGTGATGGACCCTGGTTACAGCGAGGCAAACCGCAAGATTATCGAGAACAATGCGAAGCTTCTCGATATCCCGATTACGATTTTTGAATCCGATATTTTTGATTCTGTATTTGAAGTGGAAAAGAATCCCTGCTATCTGTGCGCGCGGATGCGCAGAGGGCACCTTTACAATAAGGCAAAGGAGTTGGGATGCAATAAGATTGCACTCGGACACCATTACGATGACGTGATTGAGACCATTTTGATGGGAATGCTCTACGGTGCGCAGGTTCAGACGATGATGCCGAAGCTCCACAGCACGAATTTTGAGGGAATGGAGCTGATTCGCCCGATGTATCTGATTCGGGAGGACGATATCAAGCGTTGGAGAGATTATAACAATCTGCACTTTTTGCAGTGCGCATGTCACTTTACGGACAATTGCAGCAGTTGTCACGAAGACGGAACCAGTGCTTCAAAGCGCCTGGAGGTCAAGAAGTTAATCGCAAAGCTCAAGGAAACGAATCCATATGTGGAATCGAATATTTTCAAGAGTGTTGAAAACGTCAATCTTAGTACAATTATTGCCTACAAGCAGGATGGCGTGCGCCATCATTTTCTCGACACCTACGAAAGGGACTAGCGTTCCCCTTCGTTTACGATGTCTTCGAGCACACGGATGAGGTCGTGCACTGTGCGAAGCTCCACATTGCGGTCTAAGATGCAGTTTCTTAATTCGGGAGAGAGCGAATTGAAGCGCTCTTTTACTTCCGGAGCAATATAAGATGCCATAGCGTTACCATCCTTTCCTGAAAAAATGCCTTTTGGCAAAATCTGATGCAGCACTTCTGTGCTGCATTTTTTAGTATGTGTAAAATTGGCGGGGATATGCGGGGGAAGGGAATCATACAATTAAAAAAATAGGTTTGAAAAATAAAGAAGTTATGGTATACTGATATGGCATTGTGAAAAAACGGAGTATGGCGTAGCTTGGTAGCGCGCTCGGCTGGGGGCCGAGAGGTCGCAGGTTCAA
>OIXH01001194.1_pt1 | contig 30179 bp, 23 predicted proteins | sample 1587741 | NCBI WGS metagenome assembly OIXH01 (sample SAMEA3888916, study PRJEB22519) | human gut metagenome | biome: human gut; feature: human-associated habitat; material: faeces | place: Denmark | collected 2011 | reverse complement strand
GAGCGGCGGTCTCCAAAACCGTAGGCCGAGGGTTCGAAGCCTTCTTCCCCTGCCATGATAAGTGCCGAATTTGTCTACCAGGCAAATCCGGCATTTTTCATGTTTATGAGGTGAATATCCCCGTTTTTCCTGTGATTTCAACGAAAAATCGCTCCTGCTTGACCGCGCTGGTCTGGCAGGAGCTCTTTTTTTGCCTTATTTCTTCAAAAAACTTAGGCACCTTTTGGTGCAAAACAGCTCTGCACAATGCTCGCTTAAAGTAACAGGTAGAAGGCTTCGAACCACAAAGACGCATAAAAGTTGACAGTTAAGCAAAAGACCCTTATTTACAGCAGCCTTTGAAAATGGTAGAATAAAGCCCAGAAGCGTTGAAAAAGAAGGTTGATCCAATGACTATCACATACAACAAGCTTGTCCGCGATCGCATTCCTGAGATCATTCAGTCATCCGGGAAAAAGTGCTCAACAGAGATCCTTTCAGATGAAGAGTATCTGAAGTTGGTTGATGCAAAGCTGGATGAAGAGCTCTCAGAATACCATAAGGATCAGAATATTGAGGAGCTTGCTGACCTGCTCGAAGTGATACATGCAGCCACTCTTGCGCGCGGGTACTCGTTGGAAGAGCTGGAGCACGTGCGTGCTGAAAAGGCTGCAAAGCGCGGTGGTTTCGCAAATCGTATTCTGCTAAAAGAAGTATACGAAGACTGAGGTGAATTGCTATGCCTGAATACAGATCAGCCTCCGGCAGCGCGGCCGAGGATCTGTTCATAGACCTTTTTACGGATACCTTCGGGGCAGAAAAAGCCGGGTATCTGTATTCACAGTACCCGTTTTACGACATCTACCAGAACGCCCGCTTCGCCGATTTCGTGTTGGAAAACGGCGCTACTCGTGTTGCCATCGAAATCGATGATGAGGCATCCCATAATCCGCGCCTGGTGTCGCAAGACAAGTTCTATGATGATCTGCTGAAACAGAACAGCATGATCCATCTAGGCTGGGATGTGTATCGTTGGGCGGTCCGACAGATGCAGAAACAGCCGGAAACGGTGAAGGACGAGCTGCGCGTGTTCCTCGGCAGCGACCCACGATTCAAGGAGATCGAGGACTATCTGCCTACCCAGCAAGGCCGTGCGCTGAAAGCCGATCAACTGGAGCTGCGGGAGTATCAGCAGGAAGCGCTGGATTCGCTGGAGGCCATGCGGCAAAACCGGGAGACCATCGCTCTGCTCTACCATGCTACCGGTACAGGAAAGACCGTGACCGCAGTCATGGACGCGAAGCGCTGTAGTGGACGGGTGATGTTCGTCGCGCACACGATGGAACTGGTCAACCAGGCCTACAACACCTTCCGTGACCTATGGCCTGAGGTGACGGTCGGCAAGTTCGCGGACAGCCTCAAGGAACCGGATGCCCATGTGGTCTGCGGCAGCATCCAGAGCGTGGCACTGAATCTGGATCAGTTCCGCGAGAATGCCTTCGACTACTTGATCATCGACGAAGCGCATCATGCTTCCGCTGATACCTATCAGAAAGTGCTGGCCTATTTCAAGCCGCAGTTTACGTTGGGGCTTACCGCGACACCAGAACGGGCAGACGATATCAATATCCTGGAGATATTCAAGAATACAGCACACAAGCTTGATATCCAGACTGCCGTGGAGATCGGCGCGCTGGTGCCGGTCCGATGCATTCGCATCCACACGAATATCGATATGACGAAGGTTCGTTTCAACAGCGTCCAGTATAATATCCGCGATCTGGATGTAAAGATCTGCGTGACCGAGCGTAATCAGCTGATCGTAGATACCTGGCTTGACTATGTGAAGGACAAACGCACGGTTGTGTTCTGTGCTTCCGTAAAGCATGCACAGCAGATAGCGGAGATGTTCCGCGCAGCCGGTGTTGCTGCGATCGCCGTATCCGGCAGCATGAAGACCTCAGAACGCAACGAACAGCTTGCCAAGTTTGCCAACGGGGAACTCAAAGTGCTATGTGCCTGTGACCTGCTGAATGAAGGTTGGGACTGCCCGCAGACAGAAGTTCTGTTTATGGCACGCCCCACCATGTCGAAGGTGCTGTACACGCAGCAGCTTGGCCGCGGAATGCGGACTTCAGAAGGCAAAGATTATCTGATGGTCTTCGACTTCGTAGATAATGCTAGCCAGTACAATATGCCCTATTCTCTGCACCGCTTGTTCAAGCTGAATGAGTATCACGCAGGCGGCACGGTGGTCGGCAAGAAGGGCCAGCGCGAGGCCGAGGAGGATCTGTACCGTAAGGGCGAGAAGCCGGACGCGATCATCGACTATCCCGTGGATGCCACCGATTACGAGCTGGTGGATATTTTCAACTGGCAGGAAGAGGCTGCTGGGATGATCTCGCAAATGGAGTTTGTGCGACGGGTGGATGTGCAAACTGAGACCATCGAGCGTTATGTGCGCGAGGGAAAACTGGTGCCGGATCTGATCGTGCCCATGAGCGAGCACCGCACCTTCAAGTATTTCAAAGAAGAAACCCTACATACTTATGCAGAGCAGTACGGTTGGAAACTCATCGACGATAGCAACCGCAAGCAGCTGTTCATGGAAATGGTCGAGCAGATGGACATGAGCTATTCCTATAAGCCGGTGCTGCTGAAAGCGATCCTGACCTATGCGGATGCCGCCGGGCGTGTAAAGATCAGCGATATCGTTGCATATTTCCGCAGTTTCTATGAAGCCCGCCGCGCGGCAGGGCTGAAGGTGGAGAAGGCCAATAGCATCTTTGCCAAGGGAAGCTACACCGACAAAGAAGCCGAGAGGAACATCCTCTCCAATCCCTTCAAACGCTTTGAGGACATGAATATGATGCGCCATACCAAGACGCTTGGGACGATAGAAGTTGATGGTACAGTTTGGAAGAGACTTTCCCCTGAGGAGAAACAACAAATCGAGCTCGTTTGCGAGGATAATCTTAAAGTATATTATTCTCGGATAAAATGAATTGAAGCGTTGGTAGAGCAAGCTAGCTTTGCCAACGCTCTTTTCATGTCTGGATTTGAATACGGCAAAAAGTGCATAAAAGTTGACAGTTTTGCGGCCTGCCATTATTTACAATCGAGGCCACTCGTGGTATATTATCTATGTATATCTTCTACAATGGAGGTACTCTATGCCTAAAGACAATAAGCAGAAAATAAAGCTGCTTTATCTGATGGAAATACTGCGCCAGGATACGGATGAGCAGCACCCTATTTCTACAAATCAGATTTGTAAGCGCCTCGCGGAGCAGGGTATTTCCTGTGAGAGGCGTACTGTCGGCATGGACATGAAAGTGCTTAATGAGTATGGCTATGAGATCATGTCAAAAATGGTCGGCCATGAAAAGGCATATTATATCGATGATCGCAGCTTCAGCGTCCCAGAGATCAAGATCCTTATGGATGCTGTTCAGGCTGCAAAGTTCATTACACCGGGAAAGAGTGCGGCGCTGATCGAAAAACTTGCGGCGCTTGGCGGCAGCCATCAGGCTGAGATCCTGAAGAGCAACATCGTATGCTTCGATACCCGTAAGCATACGAACGAAATGATCTTCTACAACGTTCAGGCTTTGGAAGATGCCATTCGAGAGCATAAGAAAGCATCATTTTTGTATTTCGATTTGAATGAAAACAAAGAAAAAGTCTATCGCCGCGACGGCGAGCGATACACTGTTGATCCGATGGCGCTCGTATATAATGAAGATTATTATTATCTGATGAGCTTCAACTCGAAGCATGATGCGATCACCACATACAGAGTCGACCGAATGGAAAGAGTTAAGGTTGAGGATGAACCGGTTTGCCCGCAAGCTATTGTAGAAGGCTCGGACATACATGAATACACGGCACAGGTCTTCAAAATGTATAATGGCATACCTCAGGAGATTACACTTGAATTTGATGATGTTTTGATCGGAGCAGTTTATGACCGTTTCGGTGAAGATATTAGTATCAAGAGAATCGGAAAGAAGAAGTGCTCAGTCACTGTGATAGTTCAGGATAGCCCGGTTTTTCGTGGGTGGGTACATCAATTCGAGAAGAAAATGAGAATTGTAGCAACCAAAAGGCTCCCGGAAGCTGAAGGCAATTAGTTTCGCGTTGAAAAGACAAAAAAGTCAAACCTGAAGTGAGGCTCAGATATGGAACATAGAAGATTATACGTGGTAGATAATTCATCTGAAGAGCAAAGTGTTAAACAGTATCTGTGTGAATGGTGTTCTGTCTCTAAACAGATGGATATAGCGACCGGCTATTTGGAGATAGGCGGTCTTCTTGACCTAGATCAGAGTTGGCAGAAGCTTGATAAGATTCGTATTATTCTTGGTAATGAGGTGACCAAGCGGACGCAGGAAGTGATTGATGCAGCGGTGCAGGCGTTGCTTTCTCACTTGAAAGACAGCGTCGATGATGAGCAGGAGCATAACGAATTCCTGATTGGTGTCCCTGCGATTGTAGACGCCATGAAATCCCGGAAGATCGAGTGCCGGGTTTATGACAAAGACAAATTCCACGCGAAAGCATATATTACATATTTCCGCGATGACTATCGTGATCAATTTATCCCTTCCATGAATCTCCCAAACGGATATGCTCTGGTGGGTTCCAGCAATTTCACGCATGCAGGCTTGACAAAGAATATCGAACTGAATGTGCAGGTCGATAATGAGGTTGCGGAACTGCAGGAATGGTTTGAAGAGCGCTGGCAGGAAGGGACGGATATAACAGAAGCGATCCTCAAGGTGATCGAGAGTAGTTGCAAGGAGTACAGCCCCTATGATGTGTACCTACGCTCCATGTATGAATACTTCAAGAGTCGCGAAGAAACCGTTTCTGAATGGGAAAACCATGAATCTGTGATATATCAGGGACTCTCTCAGTATCAGCGGGACGGATACAACAGCATGGTCGAGATCGCAGACCGTTACTCCGGTGCATTTCTCTGTGATGGTGTGGGTCTCGGCAAGACCTACGTCGGCATGATGCTGATTGAACGCTTTGTAAAGAAAGAGCGCAAGAATGTTGCTTATTTGTCGCCTGATGCTCAAGGGATTGTTTCTAGAGATAATCTGCAACAGATCATTACCAATGAAACACGGTTAACGTCGGTTATGTTTTCAAACAATGAGATCGGAACGATTGAGCCGATTAAAGAGTTATGCACGATTGCGCACGAACATGGCTCTCTGTTCCATACGGATGCGGTTCAGGCTGTCGGTCACGTGCCGATAAATGTAAATGTACTTGGCGTGGATTTTCTGTCTGCATCCGCGCATAAGTTTAACGGCCCGAAGGGGATTGGATTCCTATATATCAGAAAGGGGACTTCTATTACCTCCTTTAATGATGGTGGGGCTCAAGAACATGGTTATCGGGCAGGAACCGAAAATGTGGCTGGAATTGTAGGCATGGCGCAAGCACTAAAAGACAACTGCGCTCAAATGGATACTTTTCATAGAAAAATGTCAGAACTCGAAGAAGCCCTGATACGTACTCTTGATGAATCGGGCCTTGACTATATTCGGAACGGAGCAAAGAATCATGTTCCTGGAAACATAAGTTTGTCTTTCAAGGATAGTGATGGAGAAATGCTGCTTCATAGGCTTGATCTCATGGGGATTGCCATTTCAACTGGATCTGCCTGTGACAGCGAAAACACTCAGATTTCACACGTGATCCAAGCAATCAAAGTGCCGAAAGAATATGCTCAAGGAACGGTGAGAGTCTCGTTCGGTAAATATAATACCGAAGAGGACGCAAAGATTATCGGACATGCATTTGCCAAAGTCTTAGAATAACGGGCTTTGGCAAATTTGATATTGTGGTAAATAGCCAGATAAATCGGAGGTCATATGAAGCAGATCTCTAATAAAGAATATGAGAGGTACCAACAGTATCAAAAAGATGTGCTGCATGCAGCTTCGATAACGGTAGAGCTTGCTGAGGATTACACATTACCTGAGAATTGGGAGACAATTTCTGATTTTCATGTTGAAGTGACGCGAAAGATGACAGACATAATCTTCAAACCAAACGAAGCAGAAATAGCAAAGATTGTTTCGGGAAGCTGAAGCCTGGAACGGAAAACATAGCACAAAAGTTGACACTTAGAACGCGCCTCGGATTTCCCCCTTGACGGGAAGCTGGGGCGCGTTTATAATGCAGACAAACGGAAAGATAACTTTCCGTTAGTGGAAACGGAGGTGCTAGCATGCAGCACAAGAAGCCGGAGTACTTTGAGATGCTGGAAAGATTCATCGATGAGTTCAAGGATGCCAATGGAGGTGCCACTCCCTCCCTGAAGGAGATCGCTAGGAATATTGGGCTTGCGGAATCCACGGTGTCCAAGTATCTCAAGGTGATGAGAGGGAAAGGCATCGTCGAATGTGAAGGCCGTAAGAACATTATTACGAAGCAAAGTCGGCGTGACGCGGAAGGCTTTTGCCGGGTCCCCGTTCTCGGCGCGGTTGCCTGCGGTATTCCGAAACTGGCAGAAGAAAACATCGAGGAGTATACCCCATTTCAATCCACGTGCCCCGCGAGGGGCACGACGCGCTCGGTAGACGTCGCCCTTGTCCCAAATGCAATTTCAATCCACGTGCCCCGCGAGGGGCACGACAAAAGCTCAAAGGCAATGATGGTTTGCTGTATGATATTTCAATCCACGTGCCCCGCGAGGGGCACGACGCGGCAATCGTGTTCCTATCACTGTTCATGAGGTTACATTTCAATCCACGTGCCCCGCGAGGGGCACGACTCGTAACAGCCACATCACGACTCGGCGCAGAGACATATTTCAATCCACGTGCCCCGCGAGGGGCACGACAAAAGTAAAAAAGAGCCTGAGCGCATCAAGCACAAATTTCAATCCACGTGCCCCGCGAGGGGCACGACTCTCCACGCCGCGCCGGCGGCTCGCGGCGCCTTATTTCAATCCACGTGCCCCGCGAGGGGCACGACCTGACCGCCCGCGGCTGCCGCCAGCTCACGAGCGAAGAATTTCAATCCACGTGCCCCGCGAGGGGCACGACCGCAACCGCAACGGTCAAAGCCTACATGACCTCATTTCAATCCACGTGCCCCGCGAGGGGCACGACGTATCTATACTCTGCCCAAGCTTCCTGATAACCATTTCAATCCACGTGCCCCGCGAGGGGCACGACACGAAACCAGTCATCGCATATTTTAGCATATGCGCGATTTCAATCCACGTGCCCCGCGAGGGGCACGACGGTCACCGTGCAGCACGGTGACGAGGACGGCACATTTCAATCCACGTGCCCCGCGAGGGGCACGACTCTAGGAGGGCGCAAGCCCTCCTTTTTGAAAAGATTTCAATCCACGTGCCCCGCGAGGGGCACGACTCTATCTCAAGCGGATCCGGCGTGCACACGAAAATATTTCAATCCACGTGCCCCGCGAGGGGCACGACTCCTAGGCGTGCAAATGCCGCAAGGACTGTGTTAATTTCAATCCACGTGCCCCGCGAGGGGCACGACCACCCTTTAACTCGCGTCGTTTACCCCGTGGTCGCATTTCAATCCACGTGCCCCGCGAGGGGCACGACATCGCCGCCGATACCGGGACGGCGAGACATCAAAATTTCAATCCACGTGCCCCGCGAGGGGCACGACAGTGCGGCAGTAAGGATCAGGTGCGGCAATAGCCTATTTCAATCCACGTGCCCCGCGAGGGGCACGACACAGCGGCATTACCGGAAGTAGTACCAGCACCAATTTCAATCCACGTGCCCCGCGAGGGGCACGACGCCGTCACGCTGCCGCCCTGGGCGGACAGCGCTATTTCAATCCACGTGCCCCGCGAGGGGCACGACCGGGCAGTCTCCCCATGTAAAGCGCTGCCGGCTATTTCAATCCACGTGCCCCGCGAGGGGCACGACAGGAGCAGAATAACCATTCAGAACATCACGGATAATTTCAATCCACGTGCCCCGCGAGGGGCACGACTTCGCTCGGTAGGTGTCGCCCTTGTCCCAAACGCAATTTCAATCCACGTGCCCCGCGAGGGGCACGACCCATCTTGTAGCGGATCGTGCAGCCGGGGAAATAATTTCAATCCACGTGCCCCGCGAGGGGCACGACTTCTTGCCTGTACGCTGCGGACAAAAGCTTTCGGATTTCAATCCACGTGCCCCGCGAGGGGCACGACTGTGTGTACAAGCTCCGGCGCCGTCTCAAAAAGGCCATTTCAATCCACGTGCCCCGCGAGGGGCACGACGGCGGGCAGTCTCCCCATGTAAAGTGCTGCCGGCTATTTCAATCCACGTGCCCCGCGAGGGGCACGACGCCCGCTCCCGCCGCTCTTCGGCCGGAGCCACTTAAATTTCAATCCACGTGCCCCGCGAGGGGCACGACAAAATCGTTTTCCACCGTGGCACGCCCGGCGCGGAATTTCAATCCACGTGCCCCGCGAGGGGCACGACGAATAGGTAGGCATGACACGCGAAGTATGATCCTATTTCAATCCACGTGCCCCGCGAGGGGCACGACTTGACCGTGAGACCGTTTGTCACGAGCTTGCGGTCATTTCAATCCACGTGCCCCGCGAGGGGCACGACGGCGCTCTTGTGCTCAATATCATGCTCCGCCGCATTTCAATCCACGTGCCCCGCGAGGGGCACGACTTTAGCGCCGAGCCGTCCGGCAGGAGCAGCTCGACATTTCAATCCACGTGCCCCGCGAGGGGCACGACGGCAGACGACGCGGCAGACTACCGCAGCGGCGGCAATTTCAATCCACGTGCCCCGCGAGGGGCACGACTCCCGCCACTGCTGCATTTCCTGCCGCGTGAGGCCATTTCAATCCACGTGCCCCGCGAGGGGCACGACCGCCTGCGTCGCAAGGTTGTAATTTGCGTCACAATTTCAATCCACGTGCCCCGCGAGGGGCACGACTGTACGCCAGCGCCGCCGTGCTTGGCCTGAGCTGCATTTCAATCCACGTGCCCCGCGAGGGGCACGACGAGATATACGAGGTGTACTACGGACACATAACACCATTTCAATCCACGTGCCCCGCGAGGGGCACGACAGGTCGCGGTCGAGGTGGACGAGGAGGCCGTGAAATTTCAATCCACGTGCCCCGCGAGGGGCACGACTGCCGGCTGCAAGCCGGCGCGCCGCGCCATTTTGAATTTCAATCCACGTGCCCCGCGAGGGGCACGACAGCGCTTTATTGCTTGCCTTGCGCAGCTCCCGCTCATTTCAATCCACGTGCCCCGCGAGGGGCACGACTCTAGGAGGGCGCAAGCCCTCCCTTTTTAAAAAAGATTTCAATCCACGTGCCCCGCGAGGGGCACGACGACTGCTTGGTTCCGTAGGTGCTCTAGCTCTCGCTGGAATTTCAATCCACGTGCCCCGCGAGGGGCACGACGATTGAGCCAGTCCCAAAAGTCCGTACTCACTTTATTTCAATCCACGTGCCCCGCGAGGGGCACGACGATCAAAAAAGCGAGGCCGGGTGTCCGGCCTCGCAATTTCAATCCACGTGCCCCGCGAGGGGCACGACTTGGCATGCAGGACACACTCCGCGAAATGCTCACAATTTCAATCCACGTGCCCCGCGAGGGGCACGACATACTCACGCCAGCGGTTCTCCCAGCCAACAGGATTTCAATCCACGTGCCCCGCGAGGGGCACGACTACGATTTGCCTTCATCACGGCTGTAACCGTCACATTTCAATCCACGTGCCCCGCGAGGGGCACGACTCCCAGCAAGCCACGCCATAAGTATTTGGGCATATTTCAATCCACGTGCCCCGCGAGGGGCACGACTAATCCGTCATGTACTCCTTGAATACCTCCGTGAATTTCAATCCACGTGCCCCGCGAGGGGCACGACGATGACGCTCAGGACGCCACAACAGGAGTTTATGAATTTCAATCCACGTGCCCCGCGAGGGGCACGACCCAAGCTTTTTCGGATACTCGTCCCAAACGGATTATTTCAATCCACGTGCCCCGCGAGGGGCACGACAGAAGCGGAGTTTGCCTCCAAGCTGGCACAGGAATTTCAATCCACGTGCCCCGCGAGGGGCACGACCACATAAGCCTTGCAGTCTTTTACCGCATAAATGATAATTTCAATCCACGTGCCCCGCGAGGGGCACGACAAAGGGGGGCAAAATATGGCAGACACTGCACACAATTTCAATCCACGTGCCCCGCGAGGGGCACGACCACGACCACCAAGACCGCTGTTGGCGAAATCACCCTATTTCAATCCACGTGCCCCGCGAGGGGCACGACTCCATGTATAAACAACCGAATATACATACAATCATTTCAATCCACGTGCCCCGCGAGGGGCACGACGACGCATTCGCGCCAACTACGGAGTCACCGGAAAGAATTTCAATCCACGTGCCCCGCGAGGGGCACGACAACTGGCATCTGGTGCGCTGTTTGTTAATATAACTATTTCAATCCACGTGCCCCGCGAGGGGCACGACCCACAATGTAGCTACAAAGTCAAGAGGAAAATCATTTCAATCCACGTGCCCCGCGAGGGGCACGACAGGGATGTCGAGGACATGGTGGGACGCAAGTGAGATATTTCAATCCACGTGCCCCGCGAGGGGCACGACGACGCGCTTGAGACAAGCAACAGCGCGTGGGCAATTTCAATCCACGTGCCCCGCGAGGGGCACGACCTGCGGCTTTGCAAGCCGTAGCAGCGGGGCGAACATTTCAATCCACGTGCCCCGCGAGGGGCACGACCAGCGCCACGGAGCGCGGCACCTGCGCCATGTGCGATTTCAATCCACGTGCCCCGCGAGGGGCACGACGTCGGCTCCTCCTCCTCGGCGTGCCGCAGCTCGCCATTTCAATCCACGTGCCCCGCGAGGGGCACGACCGCTTTTCGGCGCGAATGGGGGCGGAAATTTGAATTTCAATCCACGTGCCCCGCGAGGGGCACGACGAGACTATGAGTTATACCGCCCGTTATACTCTTAAATTTCAATCCACGTGCCCCGCGAGGGGCACGACAAGGGGCAAATGGTCGTCATCATAAGTCAAAGTTATTTCAATCCACGTGCCCCGCGAGGGGCACGACCGGATCAAAGGCAAAAACGGATCAATCATCGCTAAATTTCAATCCACGTGCCCCGCGAGGGGCACGACGAATGAAAAAGGCTAAGGCATACCACGGGCGCGTATTTCAATCCACGTGCCCCGCGAGGGGCACGACGCGCAAATCGGCGACATGGCGGCGCTTGAGACGATTTCAATCCACGTGCCCCGCGAGGGGCACGACTCCACCGTGCCGTTTACAAGCACGGCGGGGATTCCATTTCAATCCACGTGCCCCGCGAGGGGCACGACTCTATGCTGATACCAGAGGCGGCGAGAGCCACGCAATTTCAATCCACGTGCCCCGCGAGGGGCACGACCGAGGAGGAGTTTGCCGCAAAACTGGCACAGGAATTTCAATCCACGTGCCCCGCGAGGGGCACGACCGCGATTTTATCCTCATACGCCTTAAGGCCGGGATTTCAATCCACGTGCCCCGCGAGGGGCACGACGACATTCTCATGGATGTACGGAGCGTCCCGCCACATTTCAATCCACGTGCCCCGCGAGGGGCACGACCCGGCCGCTGCCCTCGAAAACGGCATATTTTATCAGCATTTCAATCCACGTGCCCCGCGAGGGGCACGACACTTAATAAAATCTCCATTAAAATCAGTAGTATGTATTTCAATCCACGTGCCCCGCGAGGGGCACGACCCTGTATTAATGTTTTAAGGAGATGTTTTTGTTATATTTCAATCCACGTGCCCCGCGAGGGGCACGACATTCAACACAATCGGGATTATCAGTAGACCAATCAAATTTCAATCCACGTGCCCCGCGAGGGGCACGACCTGTGGGTACAGCAGCAGCAGCTCCGCGCCGACGTCATTTCAATCCACGTGCCCCGCGAGGGGCACGACCTCGGCGGCGCTGTACCCTTTCCTGGCGGGCGATATTTCAATCCACGTGCCCCGCGAGGGGCACGACCCGCCAGTATAGCACGGCGGGAGCGGGAGGGCAAATTTCAATCCACGTGCCCCGCGAGGGGCACGACGAGCGGCCGCACCGACCGCTATCGGCGAGCCAGTAATTTCAATCCACGTGCCCCGCGAGGGGCACGACGATAACCAACCCCGTGCTGACGCTGACGGGGCTGATTTCAATCCACGTGCCCCGCGAGGGGCACGACCCCGCCGCTGCGGTGGGCGGTAAACAACACAAAAATTTCAATCCACGTGCCCCGCGAGGGGCACGACGCGGGCAAACAAGGGCGTTATCAGGGGCAGGACATTTCAATCCACGTGCCCCGCGAGGGGCACGACAGCGAGGGGCGCACGGCAAGCGCGGTCGGCAAAATATTTCAATCCACGTGCCCCGCGAGGGGCACGACGTTTGCAAGCTATGTAAAGCTTGTGCAGGCCGCGATATTTCAATCCACGTGCCCCGCGAGGGGCACGACAACCCGTCGATTGTGTACATGCCGACGATGCAGCGCATTTCAATCCACGTGCCCCGCGAGGGGCACGACCCAATGTCTTCCGCAACACTGCCGCAGTTGGCAAAAAATTTCAATCCACGTGCCCCGCGAGGGGCACGACTATAAAGATGAAATTATGTTCTCTCCTGCGACTAAATTTCAATCCACGTGCCCCGCGAGGGGCACGACATAAACTCATCAATATTATCAGTACCAACAGTACATTTCAATCCACGTGCCCCGCGAGGGGCACGACCATCCTTTGACTCGCGTTGTAAATCCTGTGGCCGAATTTCAATCCACGTGCCCCGCGAGGGGCACGACCATTAAAGCCAACAACACGATGGTCTGAGTAAGAATCTATTTCAATCCACGTGCCCCGCGAGGGGCACGACGAGGTTTGGTTATGTCAGATAATACTTTTTCAATTATTTCAATCCACGTGCCCCGCGAGGGGCACGACAGACCGACAATACCAGCGGCAACCTTACCAATGGCAATTTCAATCCACGTGCCCCGCGAGGGGCACGACGCCCTTCGTTTTGCTTTTCAGATGCAGCGTTTTATGATTTCAATCCACGTGCCCCGCGAGGGGCACGACTAGTCAGGACGCCGCAAATCAAGCGGAACCCATGACATTTCAATCCACGTGCCCCGCGAGGGGCACGACGAGACCATGAGTTATACTGCCCGCTACACTTTAAAATTTCAATCCACGTGCCCCGCGAGGGGCACGACAAACACAACGGGGGAAAAGAGCCAGCCAATTGCAATTTCAATCCACGTGCCCCGCGAGGGGCACGACCAAGATAATTTACTTTAAGCATGGGACGAAAAAATTTCAATCCACGTGCCCCGCGAGGGGCACGACAGCTTTGTCAGTCCAACACCGAGACAAACTAGCAATTTCAATCCACGTGCCCCGCGAGGGGCACGACCAACAACTATCATCAGGACTAATAGCGGCTTCCAAATTTCAATCCACGTGCCCCGCGAGGGGCACGACAGCAAACATGCACAATTTCTTCGTGCAAATTTGCGCAAAAGTTACAACTATCCCTTTGAAAGGGATGCCTTACACGCGAAAAATGCATGTAAGCTTATAAATGCTTCGAGCTAATGCTCATTTTTTGCGGTGCGAAGCACCCAGCGAAAATGTGTGAACTTCTGCTTCGCAGTCAGACCATGAGCACACCCTCAGGCTCATAACCGGGGTTTGTGCCGAAGTGTTCTATACGGGTTTGATACTTGTCGCCGAGGTAGTAAAATCTAAGACTGTCGCGCTCGTCGTCCATAATAGAGCGCAGCGAGTGCTGGAGCTTTTTACACTGCGCGGGATCGACAAGGCACTCAAACACAGAGTTCTGAACGCGCTGACCATAATTTACACATTCTTTGGCGATTTTTCTCAGCCTGCGCCGGCCACCTGCATCCTCGGTATTCACGTCATAAGTTATCAGAACAAGCATTTAGCCCCTCACTTCCACAGGAACGGCGGATACTCGTCCAAGTCATCACGCAGATACCGGGCGAGGAGCAGCGCCTGAACATACGGCACAAGCCCCCAAGACAGCTTCTCTTTGAGATATGGATGAGTGATGACGTCACGCTTGCGCTCCTGCCAAGCCTGCAAGAATGCCTTGCGGCCGCTATCGGTCAAAAGCACTGCGCCGCTGTCAGTGTGCTCAAAGTCCGAAGGGGTAACGACGCGGTTGTTAATGAGCGACAGGACAAACCGATCCGCAAAACAGGGGCGAAGCTCCTCCATCAAATCGAGCGCAAGCGAAGTACGACCGGGGCGGTCGCGGTGCATGAAGCCGACATATGCGTCCAGCCCCACACTCTCAAGCGCCGAGGCGCAGTCATTGCCAAGCAGAGAATAGGCGAATGAGAGCATGGCGTTGACATTGTCAAGCGGCGGACGGCGGCTGCGCGTGCGATAATAAAACTCGGCCTTACTGCGGAGAATCATATCGTCGAACACGTCAAAATATGCCTGCGCGCCGGAACCCTCTTCGCCGCGGAGCGAATCCAGCGAAATCTCATCCATGACGAGAGGATAAAGACTTTTGATCCTGTCAATAGACGCCTGAAGCTTATCCACATCAACGCGAAGGCCGTGATCGCGCTTCGTGCGCTCAATGCTCCAACGGGCGTTATGCAGCTTCCCGAATATCATATTGCGGGCAATGCGGCAGCTTTGCGAGGGATCATCTGCCGCGCGGTACTGCATACGCCGAAGGAGCACATTGCCGGTCGTTTCGCCGACGCATCGCGCGAGAAAGCGGCCGCGCGGAGTGCAGAAGCTCAGCGCAATATCACGTTTGGCACATGCGCCCATGAGCGCAGGGGATGCACCGGCGTAGGTGAAGGCGATGATCCCGGACAGGGTATGCAGCGGGAAACGCGCAAGCTCCTGCTTTTCACGGTTCACAACGACGTTCTCCCCGTCAAGGCTGAGGTATGCGTCCTCCGTTGTGACAAACAGAGTGTTGAGCAGTTTCTTCATGGTGTGTCCTCTATGTTATCGCGCAGGTAGGCGGCTACCGTGCCTGTCCGCGACAGTCGCGGCAGGCACAGCTCCTTGAGCGAACAAGCGTTGCACGACTTGGTCGGCTTTACACGCGGCGTGTGGCCGCGGCGGTACAGTTCATGCATCTCGGCGGCATCGTCAACGACTTCCCGGCGCAGTGCATCTGTGAACTCCACACGGGTACGCCGCCGCGGTTCACCGTAGAACAGCGCGCCGCTGTCAATTGTGCAGCACAGCATCTCTTCAAGGCATATCGCCTGTGCGCACAGCTGCAATTCGTCACAGCCGTCATCTTTGGGCTTGCCGCGTTTGTATTCGACGGGGTACGGCAGCCACAGCCCCTCGTGCCCGGCAAGCGGAACGCCCTGCGCACTGCGCCGGAATTCAACTACATCGCATTGACCGCTCAGGCCGAGCGTAAGGGAGTATACGCGCAGACTGCGGGTAATGATCGTGTCGCCGCGGCTCTCGCGGAGACTTTCGTCGTGCGCCCGTTCGTGCATCAGTTCGCCCTCGACAGTGCGAAGATTTTCCGCCCACTGCTGCTCAATGTGTATCAGCGCCCACTGCCTCCGGCAGAAGCGGAAGTGCTGCAAGCCGGAGATCATCAAGCAGTCGTCAGGCTCGTACATCACGAAAGCCTCTCGCAGGTCACTCCATCAGGAATATTCTCGGCGACGGTTACGGTATAGTCGCGGTAGCTGCGGGGAATATCAACGCCGTCGTTTCTGCTGACGGTCACGGCGTCGAAAAGCTTGTAGGACGGCGCATTGCCAAGCTCCGATTCGTGCTTGAAGACGATGAGTTCACGCACGGCCATCTTGCCGCGGGCGGCGGAGTGATCGTTTTCAAACATGTTGAGTATTGCCTGCCAGAGCAGTGCAAGGTCGTCTTCGGAGAAGCCGGTGGTTTTGCGGGCGAGATTCGCGGAGACGAAGCCCTCTGCGCGGTAGAGCGCATAAGGCACAATGTGCTTGCGCCCCATTTCGGTGCCCTTCTTTTCTGCATCGGCCTCGGTGGTGATAGCGACGCGGGTTATGGTGACTTCCTGCGGGACGATCGGGTCTATGGAGCGGGCGAAACCAATCTGCACAGGGCCTCTGACCTGACCGCAGTTAAGAGCGCCCTTTACAAACGTTGTCATTACCGCGCCAAAGGTGCGGATGTCATAATAATTCGCGCACATATAGTCGCGCAGTTTGCGGTCTATATCTTTATCATCCTTTTTCGCGGCTTTGAGATCCTCAGAGATGCCGAGAGCGGTTATTGCGGTTCTATCGCTGCGGTTGAGGGGGACACCGTCCTTGATGTATATGCGGTAGCCGTCCTCGTCCTCTTTCAGCGTTTCAACATAGTTGCGTATTTTGCGCTTGAGGCATACGTCGGTCACAAGGCCGTAACCGGTCTCGGGGTCAACGCGGGGCATATTGCCCGCGTCGGGATCGCCGTTGGGATTGCCGTTTTCCACATCGAACAGGATCACAAAATCATAGCGGTTTTTTATAGCTTCAGACATTTTCGTTTTCCCCCTTATTTTTCTTTTCGTAGCGTTTCTGCGTCTGATGATAGTAGCCGAGCTGGAATGCGCCCTGCTCCGGCAGGGTCATGCGGGCGGGAAAGCCCTCGTGGATCATACCCATAAGTGCCGTAAGCTGCTGGTTATAGTGGATGCTCTTACCCGTATCAAGCTTTTGCAGATGCTTCTGAGCGAGCTTGATCAAGGTCGGGAAAATGACGGCGGGCGTAGCGCAGGCGGAGTTGAAGTAGCGATCCTTGATAGTAGTGTTGATGCCGGGATTCGCGGTGTCCTGCACGGCCTCCAGCACGGCAAAGAGCCGACCGAGAACATAGGGCAGATATTCGCTTTCGTCGTTGAGTGTCACGGTAAGTACCTCCTCAGGGCAATATTTTGAACGGTTTCTTGTGTAATAGGCTTTGATTATCGCGGTGCGGCCGCGGGTGATTTCCCGCTCGGCGCGGATGCGGAGCGTCACGCCGTTGAGCAGCGTGGCGGGGTAGCGGGAGCCGGTGAGAATAGAGCGCATGAGGTCACCGGCCAATTGCGGAGCGGGGGAGGGGTTGCGCTCTTTCATATTGACTGTCTCGCGCACGAGCTTCCAGACAGGAAGATCCTCCCACGGGTCATTTGCCGGACGGACGATCTCAAGCGCTTCGCGGTGCTGATTTATGTGTTCGGCAAAGCGGCGTATGCTGTCTCGGAGGAAAAAGCGCACGGAGAGCCGGGCGGCATTCGGCGCGAGACCGAGAAAGTATACATGCTGGTCGGGGAGGATAAGCCCATCCAGCCAATCACAGCTTTTCCCCGCGGCAAGGGCTTTAAGCGCCGCCGTTACGTCTGATTCCTGCACGCCGCGGTCTTCCGGAATACCGAATATAGCATCCATTCCAAGGTCTGCCGCGGCATTATCTGCATTTTCCGCCCAACAGACTACGGCGGTGTCGCCTATGATTTTGCAGCGGTCACGGTCGGCGAGAAGTGTGTTGAGCGCGGTGGTATAGGCAAACGCGGCGTATTCGCTTACGGGGGCGTTTCCGCCCTGCTCGTGACCGTAGGAGCAGAAGGCCGGGGCGTTAAACGATACGAGCGCGGCTCCGGAACTCTGTGCGCCGGGCACTCCCTTTATGGCGGGGTGTGTTGCGGCGATGGGGGCGGTCTGCCCGGTAACAAGGCACTGCGCCATTGCGGCGTCCGGGTCAGTATTGTGATAATGCTGCTGCCATGCGTCCTGAATCGCCGGATCCTTGGTTACGGTACGGCGGCCGTCGGCATAATCGTAGCAGAATACGAGATTTGCGTTGTCGGTGATGTCTTTCCAGTGTTCGGCAAGCAGCGGGTGCGCGGCGGCGAGTTCCGGCTGCCAAGTGTCAAAGAATGCGAGCACGGCTCGCGCCGCCGGAGAATTGACGCCGTCCAGCAGCTTATGGTGCAGCGCGGCGCATGCTTCAAAGCACTGCACAGCGCGAGCCTGTTTACCTTTCTCATCTGCGCCGAGAATATAGGACGAGTTATCGCAGAGAAAGTTTGCCGCGACGCCGGAAGAGCGTTTGACATGAGCGGGGACACTCATCGGGAGAGGGACGAGCAAGGTTTTCTTGCCGCGCTGTTCGTCGTGCCTCTGATCGATGACGTCGATAAGCTCGCCGCTGTCGTTCAGTTCAAGCCAGAAGCTGACCTTAAAAGCCCCGTCCCAGCCCGGCGGGGCGGCGATGCCCTTTTTCAGCATTGCCTCATAGTACGCGGTCAGAGCCTGTAATATCATGTGTGCACCTCCGCGTTCCGGCAGTCGAGCACACCGCGGTCGAGCCGCGCGCGGAAGAACTGCGCCGTTATGTCTTTCGGATTGGAGTAGTCCATGTCGTACAGCATCCAGCCGAGATCCTGTGTCAGCTCGATGGCGGGGATAGTTCCGCCCGGCCATTCGCGGAAGCTGGCGGGGAATTCCCGGCAGCCGAAGTACGGCGTGTGATAGCACTGCCCTTTGGCGAGCCTGCGGCGCAGGATATCCTGAAACTTTCCCGGATTGTCGCATGGTGCGGCTTTGTCCGTCATGTCAAAATGACAGTCGATAACATAGTGCACGTCCTGAAGCACCATCGCGGCGCGCTGCTGTATCTCCTGCGTGGTATACAGTACCGGCGGTGTGCCGCCCTTTGCCGCACTCAGCGCCGCGGAAGCGAGAAGCGTGGCCTTGACCTCGTTGCGGCGTATGTTGGTGAACCTGATCGGGGAGAGCACGTAGATGCGGTCCACAGTAAATTTCAGACCGGGATGCCAATAGATCGCTTCGACCAGACCGCGCGCGGCGGACGGGGTCATCACGTCATAGCTCACTCGCTCGGACTTCATCTCCGGGCGGGAAAAGCAGGCGTAATCGCCCCAGACCTCTATCAGCATAGACATACGCACCACCTCCTTCCGCTGCAGGTCAGGGCGCTTACGGTTATATGCTTTTGCGCCACAAAACTACCTCCTTTTCTAATTTCAATTAATTAATATTTAGAACCCTGTGATTGGATAATACAACAGTTTTTGACATTTGTCAATAGCATAATTACAATATTTTAAATAGTTGAATTTGGAACCGATTGCAGGTATACTATAATATAGTCGCTCGAAGTGAAACTTTTGAGTGAGGATTGAAATAATTAGTTAATTTTTAGCGCAAAAAGCGGCGGAGGTACATTCTTCGCTGCTTTTTGCGTTTCATTATATAAACAAGCCTACTCCGGTTTCTGCGTCGAACGCGAGACCGGTTTTCGGATCATACTTCGTCATGTCGATAAGTATTGCCGAACCGTCGGGCAGAAGCTCCAGCGCGCCGGATCGGTCAAGCGCGTTGAACTGTGCGTTGTAGCATTCAACGGAATATACGCCGAGACGGCGCAGGAGCCCGCGGCTCATCTTCCCGTCGCGCAGCTGTCGGCACAGCTCAGCGCCAGCGCCGAGCGGCAGATATACGGTTCTTGTGGGCGTCTCGATGAGCCTGAACAGCTCCGCAACCTGAGCAAACGGCAGTATACAGCCGCTGACGCCGTTTTCTATCATGGAAAGTATGTGCTTTTTGTCGAGCAGGTCAGGGCTGCGGAGGTTGAAAAGCTCATTGAAATAAGCTTTTATTGCCTCAGGCGAGGACAGGTCGGCATGCCGCCTTGCAGCGTAGTTCATGGCGCTGATATTCTGCGCCAGCATTTGCGGCGCGGCCTGCCCGTCAAGCCGAAAACGGTACACGAGACTGTCCGCGGGCTCATTGCGTCCCTCGCGGTTGCAGCGTCCGGCGGTTTGCAGCAGCGAATCAAGCCCGCATTGTTCGCGGTAGGCGACGGGGAAGTCCACATCGACGCCCGCTTCTATAAGCGACGTTGAGACTACGCGGCACGGCATACCAGCATCGAGCCGGGCACGTATCTCGTCTATCTGGCGTTTGCGGTCAGCCGCGCACAGCAGCGTGGTGAGGCAGTAGCTGCCGCTGTCCGGCAGAGCGGCGTACAGCTCCTGTGCTGTCTTGCGCCGGTTCACAACGCACAGCACCTGCTCGTGTGCCTGAAGCCGGGAGCAAAGCTCGTCAGTGGAGATGCTTCCGAGATCATGTATCTCGGTGCGGCGCAGCGCGCTGTACATTCCGGCAACATCGGGACATATTTCGCGCTGTGTCAGTCCGGGCGCGATGCGCGCGAAAAGCGGCGCAAGCGTCGGTTGAGTGGCCGTGCAGAGCACGGATGTGACATGGTAGTGCTCCACGAGCTGGGCGATAGCCGAAAGGCACGGCAGGAGGTAATCCTTCGGCAGAGTCTGCGCCTCGTCAAAAATAATCACGCTGTTTGCAATATTGTGCAGCTTGCGGCAGCGGCTGCTGCGGTTCGAGTAGAGCGATTCAAAAAACTGTACGGCAGTTGTGTTCACAACCGGTGCATCCCAGTTTTCGCTGGCGAGCAGCTTGCGATACTGCGCGGGGGTCAGATCTTCCGACTCTGCGAGGAGATATTCGGCGGCAGAGTAGTGGGCGAGAACATTTTCTTCGCCGAGAAGCTCGGCGAACACGCCGGCAGTCTGGTCAATTATCGAAGTGTATGGAATGACGTATATCACGCGTGACATGCCGTGCGCTGCCGCGTGTTCCAGCGCAAATGCCAGAGAAGCGAAGGTTTTGCCGCCGCCGGTGGGCACGGTAAGCGTATACATACCTTGCTCCCACTGCGCGCCGCGCTCCATGCAGGCGCGAAGCGCTGCATTGCGCTGGAATGCAACCGGGCTTTCGGGATTTGCCAGATAGTCCGCGGCCTTCGCTCTCACTTTTTCGAGAAGTGCGGATATTGATTCGCCGCCGCCGCGCGGCGCGGCTTGTCCGTCCATGAAATTCTGCGTGTCCTGAAAATCGGCGTCTACCAGACAGGAGTACAGCATACGCGTATAAAACGCGGCGGTGATGCTGTCCGACACAGCCCATGCAGGAGACTTTGCGGATGGAAGAACGATTTCACTCTGCCACTTGTCATATGACGGCAGCTTGCGTCTCAAACGGCCATGGAGGGTCGTGTAGTCGGCTGTGTCGTGTCGTTGGTTGCCGCAGTCGGGTATACCGCCGTGATGCCCGGCGATGGCAAGCGCCGCAGGCAGGTCTCCGCGTTTAAGTGCTTCCTGCGCACCGGCAGTGGAGTGGTCAACGGACACGGCGCTTCCGCGGATCCGCTGCTGGAATGCGGCGCTGTATTTGCCGATGTCATGCAGCAGCCCGGCGGCGCGCGCTTCGTCGGATGCGCCAAACGGCGCGGCAAACCCGGCGGCGAGTTCTCCAGTGCCGTGCAGATGTTCCGAAACGGTCTGTACTCTGTCGTCATCGGCAATATGGGCAAGATACTCCAAGGCTCGAACCTCCATGTTTGTTATATTTCAACAATATAATAACATATTATGGGCGAAGCAACAACATGTTTTGGTGAAATATAATGAGCCGATAATCCATAAGAATGTCTCTGGATTATCGGCTCAGTTTTATTCCTTATCCCCGGTGATGAAGTAGTCGCAATAGTCGCCGCCGGCGGCGAGGGTGTGCTGCCGATGCAGCACGCCGTGCTGGAGCGTTATCATAACCTCGTCAAGCTCGCAGAACAGCGGCATCAGCTCCCGGACGCCCAAATTCTCCATATATGCGCAGATGGGGCAGCGGGTGATGCGGTAATAACACGCGCCGTCATAGGGCTGGCCTTCAAAGTCCACATTGAAGGAGGTCGGGTACTGCTTCTCCTTCTCAGGTGTATACCACGCGGCGTATTTCACGACGCTCTTCTTGTTTTCCGCCTTGCCCTTCGCCGTGTTCAGATCCGTCCGGCTGAAGTACCACTTGACGTGATACAGCGAGCGGCGCATCATCTCCTGCACGGTCTCCGGCGGAATCTTTTTCTCGCTCGCCACATACGGGGCGACGAAGGCCAGTGCGAACAGCTCGTTATACGCCATGGGATTGTCGTCCCCGATATCGTCGGCCTTTGCAACAAGCTCCTTATAGACCTTGTGACTCTTCTTCATTATCTCCGCGGCGTACTGCTTGCCGTATTTCTCCGTGAGAACCTGCTTCATCGGAGCCTTGAACATCCAAAAATAAAAACCGTTATACTTCATTCTTCGCATCCTCCTCTGTAATGCCCGCCGAATCAAACAGAGCGACCCAGCCGCCGAGATGATAGGTCATCAGCGAGTTCATATAGTCCTCGGCGGCTTCCGTGTCGGGGCTGTCGAGCACGACGCGGCGGTAGCTGTCAAACTGCACAGATATCAGCAGCCCCAGCAGCTTCTCGTCAATGCCGGTATAGCCCATACTGCGGAAGAACGCGGCACTCTCGTCGATCTTGCTCTGCACCACCATGTCAAAATAGCGCTCAAGACTGCTGCCCGCGCTTTTATAAAACAGCAGCACCGCCTCGTTATAGTGCGCGAGGATCAGCCGCAGTATCGCCGCGGATTCGTGCCGCATGGAGAACCTGAGCTGCGCCAGAAGCCCGCTGTCCGCGCCGGAATAATAGTCCGCCTTGACACTCTTGAACGTCGCCTCGATGTCGTCAAGAAACGGCTTCAGCAGACTTGCGAAAAGCTCGTCCTTCGCCCTGTACCGCGTCTGTATCGCGCCGACCGTGATACCGGCCTTCTCCGCGATTTTCCGCAGTGACGCGCCCGTATAGCCCTTGTCCAAAAATTCCTCCATCGCCGCCGACGTTATCTTGTCGTCCAGCGAATGATCTCTCAGCGCCATAGCCCACCTCGCAATTCATAAATACACTGCAATCGATTACGATGTAATTATGATACACACGGCTAAAAAGTCAAGAGCAAATTGAAATTGTATGTGCCATATGACGCGGCTTAGAAGCGTCCCGCCGCTGTGTTTCATGCAAAACGGCGGCATTATACTTGCCAGGCGATTCGGCCTGTCGCTGTTCCGCCGGTCGATAAACTATGAGGGCAACTGCCAGCGGATAAAAAACCGCTTCACGACGCCGGAGACGTGGTAGTGTATGTGCTTCGTGGTGTCACCCGAAGCGCAGGGGCGGGGGCTTGGCTCCGGGCTGAAGGCCAGTGCTCGACACACTCGACGCGTACGTCGCTCCGCTCTATCTCGAAACGCATAAGAAAATCAATACGCGGATATGCATGAACCTCGGCTTTGAGACGGCGGATGTTTCCGTCATCCCCGGCACGGATATAAAGCAGTACGCCATGCTGCACCGCCCGCGCGGCGCTTGACAGCGGGGGAATATTGGCTTATCATACAGGCTATCCATTCTTGCATTCTGGAGGCATAGCCTTGAAAAAACTCTCTGCATTCATTGCCACGCTAGCGCTGCTGCTCCTCGTGGCCTGCGGTACGGCTGACCCTGTGCCTGTACCCACGACCGAGCCGAGTCCGGGCAGCGCCGAGTTAATAATCGCGCCGAGCGACACGCCGGACGTCTCCAGCGGAGATACGGCGGCTGATCCCGCACAAACGCTGCTTGACAGCATGACGCTTGAACAGAAGGTCGGCCAGCTGTTCATCATCCGCCCCGAATCGCTGGACACCGGGCTGACGCCTGAGCAGGTTCACGACGCGTCGCAGTACGGCGTGTCGGCGCTGAACGGGGATATGGCGGCACAGCTCAGTCTGCGCCCGGCGGGGGGCTTCGTCCTGTTCGGCAAAAACATTCAGAATCCCGACCAGCTCAACGCGTTTATCTCGGCGCTGAGAGATGAATCCGACTGCGCGCCGTTCATTGCGACCGACGAAGAGGGCGGAGCGGTGTACCGCGTCGCCGGTTCCGCGGCCTTCGATGTGCCTAGATATGACGGGGCGCAGGCCGAGGCCGCCGCGGGCGAGAACGCCGTGCGCAATATGTACGCGTCCATCGGGGAATATCTGCGCGAGTACGGCTTCAACCTCGACTTCGCACCGGTGGCGGATACGAATTCCAACCCCGACAACATCATAATCGGCAGCCGCGCTTTCGGCAGTGACCCGGAGCAGGTCGCCGTAATGGTCGGGGCGGCGGTGGACGGGCTGCACAGCGCGGGCATAATGACATGCGTCAAGCATTTTCCCGGCCACGGCGACACGACCGGCGACTCGCACAACGGCTATGTCTCGCTCGGCAAAAGCTGGGCGGAGATACTGGACTGCGAGCTTATCCCATTTGAGTCTGTGCTCGATAGGACGGACATGCTGATGGCGGCGCACATCACTCTGCCGCAGGTCACGGATGACGGGCTGCCCGCTTCGCTGTCATACGAGCTGCTTACACAGAGACTGCGCGGGGAGCTTGGATATGACGGCGTGATAATCACCGACTCGCTCGCCATGGGCGCGATAACCAAGAATTACAGCCCCGCCGAAAGCGCCGTGCTCGCGGTCAAGGCCGGGGCGGATATAATCCTCATGCCGTATGATTACGCCGCATCCTTCGACGGCGTCCTGAACGCGGTTCGCGCCGGGGAGATAAGCGAGGCGCGCATCGACGAGAGCGTCCTGCGCATATTGCAGCTCAAGGCCGAATACGGCCTGCTGGACTGATGAAAAGAACCGGAATTCCGGCGGCGTGTACGCAAAAAACCAGCGTGACTTTTTTAGCCACGCTGGTTTTTTAACGCCAATATTTTTCTTCAAGTTCCTTCGTATGAGCGCGGAACAGTTCGAGTGCCCGCGCCTGAATGGAGGGAAGCTCCGTTTGGTCCGTGACCGCAAACTCGCGCTTGATCCTCGACGACGCAGCCGCGTGACTGTCGCCTATTCTATTCTCGTCCGCCTCTGATAAGAACTTTTGCAGCAATCCCAAATTGCCGGAGTAATGCAGCTCCACCAGCTTTGCCCGATATTCCAGCTCCGCAGGGGTGATCTCCGGGAATCGCTTCATGTCAACGGCGTGCTGTGCTTCGTGCTTCAGCAGCGAAACAAGAAACCGTTCGCTTTCAAAATCATATGCCTGCTCGACGCAGTTGATCGTGCCGTCGGGCGAAGCCCAGCCGCCCGTCCCGTACCGGCCGAAGGTCAGGTAATCCATCCAGCTTCGGAATACGAAGCCTTTGAGGATGTTGACCGTGTATTCCGCCGTCCCGTCCGGCAGCTCGACGCGGTAGACGGTCGGAACCGTTTCCCGCCAGACATAAGGGCCGTAATAGCCCTGGGTTCTGCCGAGAAGCGCATGATAGCCATTCGCTTCAAACACCGCTTGAAGCTGCTCCGCCAGAAGCTCTTCATCCGCATCCGGCATGTTCAGAAGCGTTTTCAGCCCTACCAGCAGCTTGCTCGCGGCCTCCGGCTCCGGCAAGCCGCAATAAAAGACGTTGCGAAAATAAATCTGATACAGACGCAGAATGTCATTGAGCGCGTCCGGTATGTCAAACCTGCGGTATTCGCAGTTTTCAAAAATCGCGGTATACGCGGGAAGAATATCTTTGAATTCCTCGTGCTCGCGCATGTATGTGATGGCGCCCTTTATATCTCCGTTTATGAAAAACTGACTGATCTCCATAGCTGCTCCTTCTCTGAGTTCATCCGTACTGCTCGGCGAGGTATAGCTGCACCTTCGCATCTATGGCCTGCGCGGCCTGCCGGGCGGTCGTTCCGCCGCCGAAGTACACCTTGCTCTCGCGCAGCACGATTTGCAGCAGCTCGCTGTCGGTCGTGTTGACCAGCGAGGCGCGATCTATCAGCGCGTAAAGCGCGCGGGCAATATCCTCGGCGGGGGCGGTACATTCAATCGTGAGCGGTTCGCCGTCCACATATTGGGCCAGAGCGGGAGTGAACTCCTTGTACTCCTCGACCCAACGCTCCATGCGGGCATCCAGCGCGCTCTGTATGACCGGAATATGCGGCAGATTGGGGCTGGACTGCCCGCCGCTGCCCAGCAGATAATACAGAAAGTCCCGCGCGCCGTCCTTGTGATGGGACGACACGGATACCCCGACCGGGACAGACGGAGTTACGGCGATGCCGGTGCCCGACTCGGACGGGAAGCCGATGCAGCGCGCGTTCCCGTGGTACGCCGCGTCAATGAAGGAGAGTAATTTGAGCGCGGCAGTGCCAAGCTGCACGGGCAGCAGAAGCTGATCGCCCAAGTATACCTGGCCGAAATCCCCGCTGTCCGAACTCGCGCTGCTGTCCGGAAGCTGTGCCGCAAACTCAAGCAGTTCGGCGAAGCCGGAGCCCGCAAAATGGCAGGTCAGACTCTCCCGGTCGATATACTCGCTGCCGTTGAAGAGCAGCATGTACGAGATGAAATCCTCCGGCGTCATAGCCGTTGGCCTCGCAGATGAACCGGACGGTATCCGGCAGCAGGATGTGGCCCTTCGCTTTCTCCGCTTTGTATTTCTGCCACTCTTCGTATTCCTTGTTTGTGATTTGCTTCATGGCGGTTACCTCATCAAAAGGGTTTTATCTCTGCCTTTTTCTTATATCTGCTGTATCCTGTACTGCTTTGGGTAGCCAGTCAGCATTTGCATAATCAAGGGGAATAACAAGTTCTTGTATTTTGTCCTCTTTGCTCGACCTCTTAATGTCTTTTGGCAAATAATCCAACCCAACTTCTCGCAAGCTCAAAACACTGTCATGAATCCAGCCGACAGCCTGACCATCACAGTATAGGCAATAGCAACCGAACATCTTCTTTGTTTAAACATTCAGGTCTTTAAGATAATCCAGCCATTCCTGAACGATGTTCTCTTCTTCATAAGCCATGTTTTCACCTCCGTCAGTTTCGTGTTTCTCGCCGTCAATTATACCGACGATGTATGAACATTTCTACCGATAAAAACAGCCGGGACACCCCGACTTCCACAACTTACCCCTCAAACGCCAACTTACCCCTCAAGCGGCAAAATCGGCGGAGGAATAATTAAATTGTATCAATCTCGGTGTTTTTATATCTCCATTCCGTCCTGAAAGCTGCCATTGGCATACGAGGCCGCAGTCAGCGGCGCCAATTGATTGTCGTAGCGGTTTTCATATTCGTTTATCTCCTTTGGGCGGAACACGGTCCTCAAAAGTCCGGCGAGGAATATCAATACAAACAGCAGGAAAAACGCCCTGTCTATCTTTAATGTTTTATTCTGCATTAGGCTCTATCACACTCACAATCTTTGTCGGCGTGGGATCCGCGCGGTAACGTGCGCGGCTTATGGCAACGGCAATGACTATGCCGATACCGGCCGCGGAGAAGGCCGCGATGATGCACGCTCCTTCTCCAAGCGACAGTGCGGCCGCTATGAAATAGCCCAAGAACAGCGTCACGAGCGGGAGGACGTATATCGCCAGCGCGCCTTTGACCACGCCCGTTGTCGGCGTGTCGATCATAACGTGCTGGCCGCGCCGCGCGCCTATGGGATTCTGCACGACCGACTTCATAAGATGCTCGTACCTGCACTCGCGGCAATTATTGCAGTCGCCGCCGCAGATGCCGAGACGTTCAACGACGACTTCCGCGAGGCCGTCGTCACGGATTTTTGTTATTATCGCTTCCTGAAGCATTTTATCACCTTTGGAAATTATAGACCATGGCGGTCTTCGCGTCAAGTACGCAAAACCGGCAGCTTTCCCGTTCGTGAAAGCTGCCGGTTTGACGCCGTTTATTCTTCTATTTTCACGTCCAGACCCAGCTCCTGCGGCAGGAAACGGGGGCAGACGTTCTCGGACACGGTGATGACCGAGGACGCGAGCCGCGTGCCGATCTCGACCGCTTCGCGCATCGTCTTGCCGTAGGTCAGGCCGATCGCAACGCCCGCGCAGAACGCGTCGCCCGCGCCGGTCGTGTCGCGCACCTTGACCTTGCGCGCCGGGTACACACCCTTGTCGCCGTTCATGTCGGCATACACCGCGCCGCGGCTGCCCATCGTGACGACCATGGAGGGAATCCGCGCGCTGACGACACGCCGCGACAGCTCCTCGCACAGCTCTTCCGGGGTCAGGCCGCTGAAATCGCATACAAACAGAATTCCCGCCTCCTGCTCGTTGCAGACAAAGCAGTCGATCGATTGCAGAAAATCGCGCCGCTGCGAGGCGATGGACATGTTCGCAACCACGGCATACACCCTCTTATGGTACTTCTCGGCGTACTTGAAAACGGTCTTGATAAGCTCCTTGTCGAGATCGATTTCGATGACGATGCTGTCGGCGTCGGCAAATATCTCGTCGCCCTTCTCTTCGAGCATTCGCAGCATCGCGTCGGATGTCGGGCGCTTGGATATCGACCCCGCGATGTCGCCGCCGTTATTGAACACGGCCAGCCACATGCCCATGCCGTCCTGCGTCACGGCGACGTAGTCGGTGTTGACCTTGTGATTTTTCAGTTTCCGCAGTACCTCCGCGCCCTCGGCGGTGTCGTCCACCATGCCGACAAAGCGCGGCCGAAGCTCGACGTTTGCGATGTCCTCCGCGACGTTGCGCCCCACGCCGCCGTGGACTATCTCCACGCGCCCGGCGTTGCGCCCCTCAGGGATGTACAAATCTTCGGGGAAGCCCTTGATATCAACGAAAACCGTGCCGATAACGACCATTGCCATAGCGTTTTACCTCCGTTATGCCTTATGCTTTTCGCGCTCGAACGCGTGTATCCAGTCCGCTTTGAGATAGTATATCAGCAGGAACACCGTGCTGCAGAACCATGTGAGCGGGTAGACCCAGTTGACGGTATTGATGCTCTGTGTGATCGGAACCATGATCGACAGGAACGCCACGCGTATCACGCACCAGAAAGTCAGCATGGCGACCATCGGGATAACGGATTTGCCCGCGCCGCGCAGTATCGACGCGAAGCCGTGCGACGCGGCGAGCAGGCAGAAGAACGGCGCGCAGATGCGGCATTTCGCCACGCCGAAGGCGATGGCTTCCGGCTCCTGCGTGAACGCGCCGACGAGCACCGGGGCGCCGGCAAAGGTGACGACGGCGATAAGCTCCGCGAGGATTATCGCGCTCCAAAGCCCGAAGCGCGCGCCCTTGCGGGTGCGGTCGTATTCGCCCGCGCCGAGGTTCTGACCGACAAAGGTCGTCAGAGCGATGGTGAAGCTGGTGATGGGCAGAAACGCAAAGCCCTCTATCTTGGCGTAGGCGCCGCAGCCCGCGACGGCCATCTTGCCGAAGGAGTTGATGTTTGCCTGCACGACGACGTTTGCGATAGCGATAACGGAGTTTTGCAGGCCGGAGGGCAGACCGTAGTTGACGATGAGGCGGAGCATCGGCCAGTTGAAGCCGATTTTCCTTATAGATACGCGGTACTCTTCCTTCGTGGTCAGGAGTCTGCCTGCGCAGAGGAAGAAGCTTATAAACTGCGCGAGAATGGTCGCCAGCGCCGCGCCGTCGACGTCCGTCTTGAACACGCCGATAAAGACGATGTCGAGAATGACGTTCAGCACGGAGGATATTACAAGGTAGTAGAGCGGGTGTTTGCTGTCGCCCACGGCCTGCATGATGCCGCGGCAGGAGTTATACATGACAAGGCCGATGCTGCCCGCAAAGTAGATGCGCACATAGAGCGCCGCCTGATCGAATACGTCATCCGGGGTGCTCATCCAGCGGAGTATCGTCGGAGTGAAGCACACGCCGACGATGGTGAGCACTATGCCCGCGACAATGTTGAAAGCGATGTTCGTATGTATCGCAAGCTCCATCTTGTCGTGCTCGCGCGCGCCGTAGTAGCGCGATATCGCAACGCCCGCGCCCGCGGAGATGCCGGCGAAAAAGCTGACCAGCAGGAACACGAGCGTACCCGTGGAGCTGACGGCGGCGAGCGCGTCGTTGCCGAGCATGTTGCCGACTATCAGCGCATCAGCCGTGTTGTACAGCTGCTGGAAAAGGTTGCCTATAAAGAGCGGCACCGCAAAGCGCACAAGCTTCCCCGCGATGGAGCCTTCGGTCATTCTGTCTTGTATGTGATCCATTGCTTACCTCTGATTTAGGATTCAAATATCTTGAATATTTATTCTAGCACCATTGAAAATAAAAATCAATACCATCAGGCAGGTAGGCAGATTTCTCTACGAGGAACGGCCGAAGACCACGAAAAAGCACAGGCCGTTCGGCCTGTGCTCAGTCTGTCAAAGAACATGTGCAGCAGGGCGCGGATAAGAGAGCAGCGGGGG
>OIXH01001189.1_pt1 | contig 30341 bp, 24 predicted proteins | sample 1587741 | NCBI WGS metagenome assembly OIXH01 (sample SAMEA3888916, study PRJEB22519) | human gut metagenome | biome: human gut; feature: human-associated habitat; material: faeces | place: Denmark | collected 2011 | reverse complement strand
CGCCAGCGAGTTGAAACGTTTCTGCGTTTCTTCTTGCTGGCGCGGTTTTGTTTGTGCGTTTTTTGCAGGACTGCGTCCTGCGGGGAACCCCTTGATAGGGTTCCCCACGGACCAACGTCCCACCGGGACGTTGGTCCTCCCTTCCTGATCTTTTGGGTATCATTGGGGGTGTTTCGCCCTCTGCGGAGGGCGACTTAGGGGCTTTGCCCCTAAGGACCCTACCAGCCTTTTGAAAAAAGGCTGGATCGAAAACTTGGTTTTGCCACGCTGCGGGATATTTCTTACGGGCGGCTCAAATCGTCGCCGCGCAGCCTGTCGCGCGGCAATTGGGCCTGACGCGAGGCACTAAGCCGCGTCGTCATGGCTGGATCGAAAACTTGGTTTTGCCACGCTGCGGATTTCTTATGTGCTTCGGCGAATTATTGGAACTGGGCGTTATAAAGCGCTGCGTAGCGGCCATTCCTGGCCATGAGATCCCGATGGGTGCCCTGCTCCACGATATCGCCGCCGTCTACCACCAGAATCGTATCGGCGTTCTGAATGGTGGACAGCCGGTGGGCGATGATGAAGCAGGTCTTGCCCCGCATCAGCTCCTGCATGGCCGCCTGGATGCGCTTCTCCGTCTGGGTGTCCACGTTGGAGGTGGCTTCGTCCAGGATCAGCATTTTGGCGTCCAGCAGCATGGCCCGGGCGATGGTCAGCAGCTGCTTCTGCCCCTGGGAGATGTTCAGGCCGTCCTCGTTGATGACGGTGTTATACCCATCGGGCAGGCGGCTGATGTAGCTGTGGATATGGGCGGCTTTGGCGGCGGCGGTGACTTCTTCCAGGGTGGCGCCGGGCTTGCCGTAGGCGATATTGTCGAAGATGGTCCCGCTGAACAGCCAGGCGTCCTGGAGCACCATGGCGTAGGACAGCCGCAGGCTTTTCCGGGTCAGGGACTGGATATTTTTTCCGTCCACGGAGATGACGCCGCCCTGGGGGTCATAGAACCGCATGAGCAGGTTGATGAGGGTGGTCTTTCCCGCGCCGGTGTGGCCCACGATGGCCACGGTGGTCCCGCCCGGGGCCCGGAGGGTCAGGTCGTGGATGATGGTCTGCCCCGGCAGGTAGCCGAAGCGGATATGGTCCATGGCCACGTTGCCCGCCGTTTCCTCCAGGACTGCGGCGTCCGGGGCGTCGGCGGCCTCCGGGGGCTCGTCCATGAGGCGGAAGACCCGCTCCGCCGCGGCCAGGGCCGATTGCAGCTCGCTGATGATGTTGGCGGCCTCATTGATGGGGCCGGAAAACTTCCGGGAGTAGAGGATGAAGGTGGCGATGGTGCCCAGGGTCAGCATCCCGTTGAGGAACAGCACCGCCCCGAAGATGCTGATCAGGGTGAAGGACAGGTTGTTGATGAAGTTGATGCAGGGGCCGGTGACGCTGCCGTAGTAGTCGGCTTTGTAGTAGGCGTCCACGGCGTCGGTGTTCCGCTGGTTGAACCGGTCCTCCATGGTCTTTTCCTGGTGGTAGGCTTTGATGGTCCGGTGGCCGGAGATGATCTCCTCGGCATAGCCGTTTAATTCGCCCAGCTTCTCCGAACGCTTCCGGAACAGGGGCCGGACCTTCCTGGAGCGGTAGCGGGTGAACAGCAGGGAGGCCGGAATGGTGAACAGGAACACCGTCACCAGCCGGGGGGAAATCTTCAGCATCATAATGAAGGACCCCACCACCGTAATGGCGCTGGTGCAGATCTGCAGCAGGTCGTTGGAAAGGGAGGCGTTGACAATGTCGATGTCGTAGGAGATGCGGCTCAGAATATCGCCGGTCTGGTGGCGGTCAAAGTAGTTCACCGGCAGGTCCAGGAGCTTGTTGAAGACCTCCTTCCGCATCTGGTAGATGATCTTCTGGCTCAAAAAGATCATCAGGGAGGACAGAATGTAGGAGAGCACCGAGGACCCGGCATAAAGCAGCACCATGAGCCCGCAGTACCGGAAAACCTGGGAGAAAATGACGGCTCCTTTTCCGGGCTGGATGGCGTCGATGGCCTTGCCGGAGAGGGTGGGGCCCACCAGGGCCAGGAGGTTGCTCCCGACGGTCAGGACCAGGGCTCCCAGGACCAGGAAAATGTGCTGGCGGAAGTACCCGCAGAGCCGCAGGAGCAGGGCCCGCTTCTTAGGGCGGGAAAGGGGTGTTTTCTGTTCAGGCAACGGTGCCGCCTCCCATCTGCGATTCGCTGATCTCCCGGTAGACGGGGCAGGTGTCCAAAAGCTCCTCATGGGTGCCGTAGCCGATGGCGCGGCCGTCCTCCAGGACCAGAATGTGGTCGGCGTGGAGGATGGAGCTGATCCGCTGGGCGATGATGATGGAGGTGGTCCCCTGGAGCCGGCTGCGGATGGCGCTCCGGAGCCGGGCGTCGGTCTTGTAGTCCAGGGCGCTGGAGGAGTCGTCCAGGATGAGGATTTCCGGGTTCCCGGCCAGGGCCCGGGCGATGAGCAGCCGCTGCTTCTGGCCGCCGCTCAGGTTGGAGCCCTTGATGGTCAGGAGGTGGGCAAGGCCGTCGTCCAGCCCGTCGATGAACTCCGCAGCCTGGGCGTCGTCGGCGGCCTGGAGCAGCGCTTCCTCGGGAATGTCCCGACCGAAGGCGACGTTTTCCCGGATGGTGTCGGCAAAGAGGACGTCGTGCTGGAAGGCCACGCCGAATTTGGTGTGGAGCTCCTCCGGGGGGATGGCGTTCACGTTCCGGCCGTCGATGCGGATGCTGCCGCTGTCGGTTTCATACAGCCGCATGAGCAGACTTACGATGGTGGTTTTCCCGGAGCCGGTGGCCCCGATGATGCCCAGGGTCTCCCCGCGGTTCAGGGAGAAGCTGATGTCGGTGAGGTTTTCCTCCTTGCCCAGGTAGGAGAAGGATACGTGGTCGAAAACCACGTGGGCCGCCTCCTCCACCGGCTCCGAAAGGCGGGGCGGCAGGTCTGCCGGGGTGTTCAGCACCTCGTCGATGCGGTTGGTCGAGGCCACGGCTTTGGAGTAGAGGACAAACATCCGGTTGATGGACAGCACGGCGTTCAGGATGATGGTGAAGTAGTTCAGGAAGGCGATGATCTTGCCGGGCTGGCTGACGCCGCCGTTGACCCGGTAGGCGCCCACCAGGATGATGGCGGTCATGCCCAGGTTCAGGAACAGGTTCATGGTGGGGTTGGTCACGGCCATGGTCAGACCGGCCTTCCGCTCCCGGGCGGAGACGTCGGCGTTGACCGCGTCAAAGCGGCCCTTTTCGTAGTCGGTCTTGGACAGGGCCTTGATGACCCGGATGCCGGAGACGTTTTCCCGGACGGTGCGGACCAGCCGGTCCACGCCTTGCTGGAGGTCGGTGTACAGGGGAATGCCTTTCCGGGAGACCAGCACCGTCACCAGGGCCATAAAGGGCAGGCAGGCGATGAGGATTAGGGCCAGCACCGGCTCCAGGGTCAGGGTGATGATGATCCCGCCCAGAAGGAGGATGGGGGCCCGGAGGCCCAGCCGCTGCATCATGCCCACCATGTGGTGGACGTTGTAGGTGTCCGAGGTCAGCCGGGAGATCAGGGAGGGGATGGCGAACCGGTCGGTCTGGGCGCAGGAAAGGGAGAGGATCTTGGAAAACAGGTCCCGGCGGATGGCCTCCGTGGCGTTCCGGGCCACCCGGGAGGCCATGCGGTTGGCAATGACGTTGCCCAGCACCGCGATGACGGAAAACACCGTCATCAGCCCGCCCCACAGGAGGATGAAGCCCATGTTCCCCAGGGGGATCACGTCGTCCACGATGTGGGCCAGGCACCAGGGGAGCAGCAGGTCCATGATGGTGCCGATGAACTTGATGACCATGCCCCCGCACATCCGGCCGAAGTAGGGCCGCAGGTAGCGGACGAGAAGGTTCATTTTTCCCCGCCTCCTTCCACGGAGGGGGCCAGGCGGCCCTCCGCGTAAGCGGCGGCCCGGTCGGCTACCCGCTCCATGAGCCGGGTCAGTTCCTCCCGCTCCTCGGGGGTGAAGCCTTCGGTGACGTAGTCCTGCCAGTCCCGGAGGACCTGGCGGACCACCGGGTAGGCGTCCAGGGCCCGCTGGGTGGGGTAGACCCGGAGGACCCGGCGGTCGGTTTCGTCGGGGGTCCGGGTGACGAAGCCGTTTTGCTCCAGGAAGTTCAGCTGGCGGGTGACGTTGGATTTGTTGATGAAGATCATCCGGGAAAGCTGCTCCTGGGAGACGCCGGGGTTCCGGCAGACGGCCAGGATGTAGGTGTGGTGGCAGCCGTTGAGGCCCAGGGGCTCCAGCTTTTCCCCGCGGTAAAGGCCGGCGCACCGGGCGGTCCGGCTGACGCAGCGCATAAAGGAGTTCATGGCGGCGCTCCTCTCCATGAAATTTGTTGCGTATGCAACGATAGATTCAGTATAGCACCGGCGGGAGACGCTGTCAAGAAATCCCGGCGATTTTCGCGAATTTTCCGGGAGACTCTTTTTTGGCGGGAGGATTTCTGGTAAAATAGGGAGGGCTGCTGAAAATTTTTTTTCGGCGGTATGCAATAAAATCCGGTCCTTGTGCATTAACAGAATGAAAGGTGTGAGACGATGCTGCTATCAGTTCCCCAAATTCAAAGGAAACGCGAAGTCGACGGCGTTTCAATCAACGGACTGCTCCAAGGAGTCTCCGCAGGAGACCCGGCCGCTTTGGCGCAGCTGTACCGGCATACGCAGACATCCGTATATAGCTTCGCCCTTTCGATTCTGAAGAACGCTCATGACGCGGAGGACGTCCTCCACGACTGCTATGTGGCCGTCTGGCACAATGCTTCCGGCTATCGCTCCCAGGGCAAGCCCCTGGCGTGGATGCTGACCATCGCCCGGAACCTGTGCCTGCAGCGGCTGCGGGAGCGCCGGAAGACGGCGGACGTCTCCGGGGAGGACTGGGAGTCCGGCCTTGCCGATAACCGAGGGCTTTCCATGGAGGACCGAAGCGTCCTGCTGGCCTGTATGGAGGAGCTTTCCGACGAGGAGCGGCAGATTGTGACTCTCCACGCGGTATCCGGCTTTAAGCACCGGGAGATCGCAGAGCTTATGGAGCTCCCTCTGCCCACCGTTCTTTCAAAATACAGCCGTGCCTTAAAAAGGCTGAAACAACGTTTGCAATAGGAGGCGGCAGCGATGACAGAGAAAGAGATCATGGAAAAGCTCCGGCAGGCATACAGCCATGGAACGCCGGAGGTTCTGGATGCTGTTCTTTCCGACTGCAAAGAGCAGAAAGGACAAGTGATGATGATGACGGTAACGAAAAACAGAAAACCGTGGGCTGCCAAGCTGGCCGGAATCGCGGCGGCGCTGTGCCTGGTGGCTGGAGGGGCCGCAGGGTTCCGGAGCTACCAGGTGAACCATCGGGTAGACGCCACGGTTTCCCTGGACGTGAACCCCAGCGTGGAAATCCAGGTCAACCGGAAGGAGCGGGTTTTGGGGGTCACGCCCCTGAACGCAGACGGGGAGGTCATTGTGGGAGAGATGGACTTTTCCGGCAGCGATCTGGAGGTGGCGGTCAACGCCATCATCGGCTCCATGCTCCAGAAGGGCTATTTAAGCGAGCTGGCGAACTCCATTCTCATCAGCGTGGACAATCCGGATTCCACCCGCGGAGCTGCGCTGCAGGAGCGCCTGACGGCAGAGGTCGACAAGCTGCTGAAAACCGACACCTTCAGCGGTGCGGTGCTGAGTCAGACCGTGGAGAAAAACGACGATCTGAAGCAGCTGGCCCGGAAAAACGGCGTTACGGTGGGAAAGGCCCAGCTGATCCAGGCGGTTCTGGACAAAAATGGGAACCACACCTTTGAGGAGCTGGCGGAGCTGTCCATTAACGAACTGAACCTCCTGCTGCGGGGCGGCCAGGGGGATACCCGGATGGAGACCGTGGGAACGGCCAGCGACAAGGCCTATATCGGCGAGACCCGGGCCAGGGAGATCGCGCTGAAAAAGGCCGGGGTATCCGCCGGGAGCCTGACAGCGTATGAAATCGAGCTGGATTTCGATGACGGCGCGATGATCTACGATGTGGAGTTTACCTCCGGGAGCAGCGAGTACGATTGCGAAATCGACGCCCTTACCGGATCGGTGGTGAAATTTGAAACGGAGACCAAGGCGGTTTCTGTTGGAGAACCTGCCGCCGTCACCGAGGCCCGTGCCAAGGAGATCGCTCTGGCCCACGCGGGCGTGTCTGCAAAGTCCGCTTCCGGGTACAAATGCGAGCTGGATACCGACGATGGGACTGCGGTTTATGAGATCGAGTTCCTGGCGGGAGGGTATGAGTACGACTACGAAATCGACGCCGGTACAGGGGCTGTGCGGAAGGCGGAGAAGGAACTGGACGATTAGGAAATTGTTATTCAGATAACGGAAAATGGGGAACCCCCGGCGAAAAGCCGGGGGTTTTGCAGCGCTACGGTCTGGAAAAAAATTCGTAAGTTCCGGAGTTGAAGGAGCAGCGGAGACCGTTGAATTCCACCACGCCGGTGACGTTGGGCGGGAGAGAGACCCGGAGGCGGATACGGCCCTCCGTTTTTTTCCAGGCGGCGGAAACGGGGCCGTAGGGGGTTTCCACAGTGGCTTCGGCAAAGGTCAGGTCCTCGGGGAAAAAGGGCTTGATCTGCACCTGGCGGTAGCCTGGCTCCAGAGGGGAGATGCCAACCAGATATTTGTAGGCCCACAATCCCGGGGCGCTGCCCAGGAAGGCGTGGTTCTGGGAACCTTCACCGTTGTAGCGCTCTGGGAAGGTGGTGGCCCGGCAGTGTTCCAGGAGGTAGACCCACCCGCCCAGATTGGGATTTTTCAGCAAAGCGTATGCTAGGTCGCTTTGGCCGTTCTGGGAAAGCGCCTGGAGCAGGCACATGGTCCCCATAAATCCGGAGGTGGAGGCATCCCGATCCCGGATGCTGCGGACCAGGTGCTCCGTCAGCTTTTTCCGGCAATCCGGCGGGCAGATGTCGAAGAAAAGCCCGTGGGCATCGGCGCTTTGACTGCCGTTGTCGTAGAAAACAGCGTCGCCGCTTTCGTGGAAGTACTGGCGGTTGAGGCTGACTTGAATCTGCTCCGAAAGAGCTCTGTATCGGGCTGCATCGGCGGTTTCGCCGACAGCCCCGGCAAGGATGGACAGCAGACGGACGCAACGGAAAAAATACGCCATAGAGAGAAATCCGCTGGAGGCCGGCTCGATGGCCAGCCAATCCTTGTAGCTTAAAAAGCTGTCGCACATGGAAAAATCGTCGTCGCAAATGGAAAGCAGCAATTCCACCCAGGATTTCATCATGGGATAGTACTTGCGGACAAGGGACAAATCGCCGTACTGCATATAGAGGTCGTAGGGGACCAGGACCGCCGCAGCCGGCCAATCGATGTCCACGCAGTCATCGGTGGAAAGGGGAAGCTCCACGGGAATCCAGCCGTTTCCTCGCTGGCAGTCCCGCATGCTTTCCAGCCATTGGTCGAAAAAGGTGGCCATTTGGAAGCTGAGGCACTCCGCCTCGCTGACAGAGTAGGTGTCGGCGGTCCAGCCCCGGCGCTCCCGTTCCGGGCAGTCAGTGGGAATGTTGACCAGATTGGAGAGAAAGCTCTGCCGGGCAACCTGATAAAGCCGGTTGAGGACCGGGTCCGAGGAACGGAAATGGGAAGCTCTGCCCACATCGCTGTGGATAAAAAGGGCGGAAACGCTGTCCGCGGTGACTTCGCCGGAGTAGCCGTAGATTTCCACGCAGCGGAAGCCGGTGTGCATAAAGCAGGGAGTGTAGGTCTCCGCTTCGTTGGAGGCGAAGGTGTATTTCAGATAGCAGGGTTTCCATTCATTAAATTCCGCCCGGTCTCCGTCGGGGCTTAGCTTTTCCGCATATTTTACCACTATGGTCTCCCCGGGGGACCCCCGGAGAACCAGGGAGACGAATCCGGACATGTTGGTGCCGAAGTCCACGAACCACCCCTCCGGAATTCTGTGAATGCGGGATGGGCGAAAGATTTGCTGGACCTTTGTGACGCAGTACTGGGGCCGAAGAAGCAAAGGACCGAAGTCGATCATCGGGGGCTCGGTCTCCCGATGCCAGCCGGAATCGTCAAAACCGGGCTTCGTCCAGCCGGGGAAGGCGTTTCTGGCGTCATACTCCTCAAAGCGGCCGCGGGCGATGGGTTCGCCGTAGCCGATAGCGGTATAGGGTCCCCCGGCGGTTTCTTTCCAGTCTCCGGGAGAGGCGCCAAGGAGCTCCTCGGCTCCGTCTGCGTACCGAACTTTCAGTATCAGAGAGCAGGACTTGGCGGCCGCAAGGCCCAAGGCGTTTTGTCCCTTCTGCAGTAGGGAAGCGACATCCACGCAGGTATACACCGCCCGGAAATATTCTGTTGCGCCGGGAAAGTTGGCCAGGTTTCCGACCCGGCTGCCGTTTAGGTATGCGGTGCAGGAGTTCATTTTTTCACCGAAAGCGCCGATGAAAAGATAGGCCCAGGCGATTTCCGCGTCCTGGCGGAGGAAAAATTCCTTGCGGAAGAAATGAACGGCCCCGTAATACACCCGGAACCACTTTGCCATCCATTGATGAACTTTGAAAAAGCCGGTGAGAAACCAGGAACCCACCCAGGGGGATGGGCAATCCTCCTCATCCCAAACCATGACCTGGAAGAAATATCGGGACATGGGGAGCAGTTTCTTTCCGCCGCCCATTTCAATGGAAAACTGGCGTTGAGATTGAACCTTTCCGGAATTCCAAACGGTGGCTCCGGCTTCGTCTGTGACCTGAATTTGATATGCGGTTTGGCAGGCTCCCTGGGTTTCCGAAGTCAGCTTCCAGCCGAAGACGGGGCGCAGACGGTCGACTCCCAGGGCCGGGGACTGCCCCTCACAGGTGAGTGCGTAAAGGGATAGCGACATAACATTCTCCTTTTTAAAGGACAAAGGGGCCGGAAGCGGTACACTTTCGGCCCCTTTGGGTGAAAAACGGATTATTTCAGCTTGGAGTTGTAAAGGTCCAGGGCGGCCTGGATGTCGCCCATGGCGTTGAGCTCGGCCACGAAGGCGTCGAACTCGTCCAGAGAGCGGGTGCCCTTGATGAAGGCGGCGCGCTGCTCGGCTTCATAGGTCTTGATGGGGGACATGATGTTGGAGAAGGTTTCCTGTTCGCTGGCGTTCAGGGCGACGCGGGGGTCCGTGTCGTTGGCGGCGATGGTCTTTTCCGTGGCGAACTCGTCGGCGTAGGCCGTATAGCTTTCATTGACCAGCTGGCCGTTATAGACGAAGGGGCCGGGGTAGTTGGTCACTTTCTGCTGGAAGTCGATGTCCGAGGTCTGGGGGAAGATGGCGGAGCGGCAGACGCCGGACATGGGGTTGCCGGTGGCGGCAAAGGCTTCGGCGCTGTCGGGGTCCTGGAGGTTATAGGAGGAAATCTTTTCGCCGTTGGCGTCCACGGTGTAGTCGATGTCCTTCCGGCCCCAGTTGAGCAGGTCCACGACGTCGTCCTCATACTGGAAATCGCCCAGGCGGATCAGGTCTTCCACGTTGGGAGACTTGGCGGAGATGGCGAAGTTGTTGTGGGCGTAGACGAGCCAGCCCTCCCGGTAAAGGGTGCTGAACTGCCAGGGGGTGTCCGGGTATTTGTCGGAGGCGGGGATGGCGGACATGGTCCACTTGTCCTCGGGGTACTTATCCGGGTTGGCATACTGGGAGGAATAGCCCTCCCAGGCGGAGAGGACGATGCAGGCGGTGCCGTTGCTCAGGGCGGCGGAGCCGTTTTCTTGGGTCTGGGTGAAGTAGTCGGGGGAGATGAGACCCTCGGTGTAAATCTTATTCAGCCATTTCAGAGCGCTCAGGTAATCCTCGGACAGAGGGCCGTAGGCGTACTTTTCACCGTCCCAGAAGCTGCTGGTATTGGTGTGATAGGCGGCCATGACCACGTCGTCGGGGTACTGCCATTCCTCGTGGAGGATGATGGGATACTCGGAGACGCCTTTTTCCTTCAGGGTCTTGGCGGCCTGATAGACGCCGTCTAAGGTGCTGGGGAATTCCAGGCCGTTTTCTTCAAAGACCTTGCCCTTGTACATGGTGCCGGTGTAGTTCCACAGGTGGTTGTAGGTGACGCTGCAGCGCATGGCCAGGTAGAAAGCGTAGAGGGAATCGTCGCTGTAAACCTTGGTCTTGGCGTCGGGGTCGGCGGCCAGAACGGCGTTGTAGTTGGGGGTCAGGTCGGTGTACTTGGAAAGGTCCACGAACATGCCCTTTTCGCCGTAGGTAATGGCGTCCACGCCGTTGTTGAAGTAGGTGACGATGTCGGTGATTTCGCCGCTGGAGACCACGGTCTGGATTTTTTCGGGATAATCGCCGCTGGCGTAGCGGTACCAGGTGAAGTTGATGGGCTTGCCCAGCTTTTCGGCCATGAGCTTTTCCCATTCCTCCTGGATGGGGGTGCCGTCGGGGGACTGGCCGAAGTCCACGGTGGTGATGCTGACGTCGATGGGGGCCGTGGAGCTTCCGGAGCTGCCGGAGGAAGAACCGGCGGGCGTGGACGAGGAGCCGCCGTTCCCGCAGCCGGTCAGGGCGGCGGAGAGGGCCAGAACAGACGCCATGCAGAGCGCGAAAAGTTTCATCTTTTTCATAATGTCCTCCAGATTCATTGGATTTTCAAAATAAGCGGGGTCAGGCGGGCTGCCCGGTGATGCAGCCTCCTTCCGGCGGGCCTCCCGGCCGGACCGCCGCAGTGCAACGGGGTCGGGGGTCAGCCCTTGATGCTGCCCACCATGACGCCTTTGGCGAAGTACTTCTGCACAAAGGGGTAGATGCAGAGGATGGGGAGCATGATGACCACGATGGTGGCCATCTGGATATTGGCCGGGGTCAGGGAGCCGTCCATAAGGAGCAGCCGGGTGACGGGGTCGATGTTGTTGCTGTTGCCTACGGTGGCAAAGGTCTGGGCGTTAAAGAGAATCTTCCGCAGGATCATCTGTAGGGGGTATTTGGACTCGTCGCTTAAATACAGCATGGCGGAGAACCAGTCGTTCCACTTGCCCACAATGGTGAAAAGCCCTACAGTGGCGAAAATGGCCTTGGAGACGGGGAAGATGATGCGGAACAGGATGGTGAACTCCCCGGCGCCGTCCAGCATGGCCGATTCCCGGAGGCCGGAGTCGATACCCGAGAAGAAGGTGCGGAACAGGATGACGTTGTAGGCTCCCACCACGCCCACCACGATCATGACCAGCCGGGAGTTCATCAGGTGGAGCCGGGTGATCAGCAGGTAGGAGGGGATCAGGCCGCCGCTGAAGAACATGGTGATGGCCAGGAACACGGTGATGAACTTCTTCAGGACAAAGTCGTGGATAGACAGGGGGTAGGCCGTCAGCGCCGTGAAGAACAGGGACAGCACCGTGTGGCTGACGGTGTAGAGCACGGTGTTCAGGTAGGAGGTGCCGATGGACGGGTCGGTGAAGACGTATTCGTAGCCCTTGAGGTTCCAGCCGTGGGGATAGAGGAACAGACCGCCCTTGAGCACTTCCTTTCCGTCGCTGAAGGAGACCGAGACCACGTGGAGCAGGGGCACCAGCATGATCACGGCGATAATCAGCAGGAGAAGGGTGTTGCAGACGTCAAAGACGTAATCGCCTTTGGTTTTTTTGATCTTCATAGGGTCCTCCTTTATTTTACCACAAACTGGTCTCGTTGAGCTTCTTTGAGATCGTATTGGCGATGACCAGCAGGAGAAAGGACAGAACGTTGGTCAGCAGTCCCACGGCGGTGGAGTACTCAAACTTCCCGCCCAGGATGCCCTCCCGGTAGACGTAGGTGCCCACGATGTCGGCGGTCTCGTAGATGGGGCTGCTGTACATGAGCAGGACCTTCTGGGAATCGGAGCCCAGGATTCCGCCGATGGACATGAGCATCATAATGGTGACGGTGGGGAGGATGCTGGGCCAGGAAACGTAGCGGATGCGCTGCATCCGGGTGGCGCCGTCGATGATGGCCGCCTCGTGGAGCTGGGGATCGACGTTGGAAAGGGCCGCCAGGTAGATGATGGAGCCCCAGCCCACCCCCTGCCAGATGCCGCTGCCGATGTACAGGGAGCGGAAGTACTGGGGTTCGGTGAAGAAGGAGACCGCCGCTCCGCCAAAGAGGGTGCGGAAGTGGTTCACGGGGCCGTCAATGGCGAAGAAGCTTTTCAGCATGCCCACAATGACGATCATGGAGATGAAGTAGGGAAAATAGGTGATGGACTGGACCGATTTTTTGAACCATTTGCAGGAGACCTGGTCCAGCATCAGGGCCAGGATGATGCTGGAGGGGAACCCCCAGAGGAAGGAGTAGACCCCTAAGAGCACTGTGTTCCGGGTCAGCCGCCAAAGGAAGGGGTTTTTGAAGAACTGGATGAAGTACTTGAGTCCCACCCAGTTGTTTCCGCCGAAGAAGCCCTCCATGGGGTTGTAGTCCTGGAAAGCGATGACCACGCCGTACATGGGAATGTAGTTGAACAGGAAAATGGAAAAGACGCCGGGAATGAGCATCAGGATCAGGGCCCGCTGAAGGCAGCACTTCCGGAGGAAGCCGTCCTTCTTCTTTACCCGGGCGGGAGGGGCCTTTGCTGCCGTTTCCGTCAATGGGATCACCTCGCGTAAGAATTTCCGGCTGGTCCGGGGCGGATCGCCGTCTGTGGACAATTTACCATAATTTCAGGGCCGCCGCAATTGGAAATAATACAGATTGCCTGCATTTTTACAGCAATCTGTAAAAATGGACAGAATCTATAAAAATCAATCTTTCAGTCCCGGGGAAATTTGTGCTATAATGGCTTCAAAGGCTTTGGGAAAGGGAGGGACGCGGGTTGGCCCGGACGATGAATCACAACAAGAGCATCTTCGTGAAGCTGGTGCGGTACTTTGTGCTCCTGTTCTTGATCCAGTTTTCCTTGTTCGGCGCGTTGTCGAAGATTTATCAGAACAAGCTCCTTCATGAGATGGAGAAGAAGTCCGGGGAGACCCTCCGGCAGCTGTGCGGGAGCTTTACCAACGAATTTGTCCGGCTGGACTCGCTGCTGACCTCCTGCATGAGCGACCGGACCATGAATCTGGCGGTGTTCGGGCGGCTCCCCGACGAGAGCTTCCGGGACTACGCGGGGGAGGCGGCGGAAAAGCTGCTGCTCATGCGGAACGCCCTGCCCTATGCGGAGAACCTGTTCGCCTATACGGCCAGCCGGGACCTGGTCATCCGCCACAGCGGCGGGTACGTGGAAAAGGACGTGTACGCTTCCAATACCTTAAAGCTCACCCAGGAGGAGAGCCGCCAGCTCTGGGAAAGGTCCACGGGCTTTTACAGCATCGGCGGGAAGAACTTCTACATTAAAAAGTTCCACAGCTACGGCTTTGTGGCCGTACAGATCGACATGGACCTTTTCGGGAACATCCAGAACTCCCTGGACCCCCAGTACCAGTTCGTGGTGGTGGACCGGAGCGGGGAGCTGGTGATGAAGAACCGCTCCTTCCAGCTGGAGGACGGGGTCTTGGAAAAGCTGTCCGCGGAGGACGCGGTGGTCAACGGCAAGGTGGAGTACACCCTCCTCCGGAGCCGGCTCACCGCCTACTCCATGACCGGCATCCTCCTCCGGGACGCCACGGAGTACCGGACCCTGCAGCGGTATTTCTTCCTGGTGATCCTGGTTTCCGGGGTGCTGCTGATCGTCAGCTTCCTTTCGCTGCTGCTTCTGAACATCAAAATCTACGTCCCCCTGAAAAAGCTGACCCAGCGCTTCGGCGACGGCCGGAAAAACGAGATCGAGCTGGTGGAGGAGAAGATGAACGACCTCCTTTACGAGCTGTACCTTCTTTCCAAAAACAACGCCCATTCCCAGAGCTTTGTGGACATGGCCTTACAGTACCTGCTCTACGGCGGGACCCAGCTCCAGGCGGGGGACCTGCAGGTCCTCCGGGAGAAGTACCCGTGCTACCGGGTCTTTGCCCTGGTGATCCAGAACGACAGCGGCGAGGGCGGCGTTTCCCTTCTGGCGGAGGCGGAGCAGAGCCTGCTGGCGGTCTGCGGCTTCGATCTGATCCGGCTGGACGCCTACAAGGCGGCGCTGATCGTCCCCGAGGAAGCCGGGGAAAAGGCCATGGAGGCCCTGGGGAGGATGATGGAGTTCCATCCCCAGTACCGGCTCTACGCCGGGGCGCTGACCGGCTGCACCGACGTGGGGACCATCCACGAAAGCTATCAGGAGGCGGAAAAGCGGCTCCGGGCGTGCAGGCTCTGCGCCGGGCCCCCTGGATTTTCCGCCTGCACCCAGGAGGTGAAGCCGGAGACCACGGCCGCCATCGGCTTTACCCGGCTGTCGGAGCTGGTCCATGCCGGGGATGAGACGGCCTTCCGGAAGTTCCTGGAGGAGCGGCTCTATTCCGGGCCTGCCACCCTGGGAGACGCCTGGGAGCTGTACACCGAGGTGCTGGCGGCCTTCAAGAGCTTCCCCCAGCTGTGCAGCCTGAGCTTTTCGGTCAGCGCTTCGGGGGAGCGGCTGTATCATCCCGAGTATCTGCTGGACCGCCTCTGCCGGTATTACGCCTCCCTGAACACGCTGCTGGAAGGGGGAACGGCGGGGAATTCCTGCGTGGACATCATCCAGTATGTGAACAGTCATTACGCCCAGGTGCTTTCTCTGGAGATCGTGGCCGAAGCCTTTGACCTGAACCCGGTGTACCTCTCCAATATGTTCAAGAAGAACACCGGCGTCAACTTTTCGGCCTACGTTTCCAAGCTGCGGATGGATAAAGCGATTTTGCTGATCCAGGAAAGCGCTTCGCTGAAAATTTACGAGATCGCCGAGCGGGTGGGCATCGACAATCCGGCCACCTTTATCCGGCAGTTCAAAAAATACACCGGCGTCACGCCGGAGCAGTACCGCCGGAACTACCGGCTCCGGCAGAATCAGGACGAAAACGAATAGGAGGACTGTTATGAAAACCGTCAAGGACAAATATCTGGTGGTAGGGGCGGACTTCGCGGGGTATCCATTAAAGGAAGCGGTGGTGTCCCATCTGAGGGCCAAGGGCTGGAAGATCGAGGACCTGGGGGTCCGGGAGGACAGCGACCCCGATGACACCGACCTGATGTTCCACCGGGTGGGCCTTCGGGTGGGAGCCATGATCAGCGAGGGAGTCTACGAGCGGGCGCTGCTGTTCTGCGGCACCGGCATGGGGATTCACATCGCCGCCAGCAAGTGCCCCCACGTCCACGCAGGCGTGGTGGAAAGCGTCCCGGCGGCGCTGCGGGCCATTACGGGGAACGGGGTCAACGTCCTGGCCATGGGAGCCTTTTATGTGGCTCCGGCCATGGGCTGCGACATCGCCGATGCTTATCTGAACGCCGGATTGGGCAGCGGGTATGAGTGGTGGCACAATTTTTATGAGTTCCACAAGCTGGCCATCGACGAACTGGAAGCCTTCGATTACGACGAATACAAGAAAAACGGGTTCCGGGTCCATAAGCTGGGGGATTTTGACCTGAAGCTGGAGACCCGGCCCGACTGATGCGAGGACGATCATGAAAGCCATGGAAAACGAAGCCTTACATACTTATGCGAATCCGCTGTCTCTGCCGGAAATCCCTTTCGGCACCGACGACTGGCTGGCGAAACAGCCGGGGATGTTCGACGGCTACCGCAAGCCGCCGGAGAACCGGAACCCGGACTACCGCTCCATCAGCGACCCCACGGTCTTTTACTGGGAGGGGAAGTGGTACCTCTATCCCAGCTACGGCATGGCCTGGGTCACGGAGGATTTTGAACGGTGGGAGCACGTCCGGACCACGCCTTACGACCCCAAGTACAGCCCCTCCATCGTCCCGTGGAAGGACGGGAAGTTCCTGATGGCGTCCTGGAACAATCCTCTCTACGTCTCGGATACGCCCCTGGGGCCTTTCCGGGAACTGGGGGCGTACATTCTCCCTGACGGCAGCCCGTTTCTGCCCTGTGACCCGGGAATTTTCGCCGACGATGATCACCGGCTCTACCTCTACGCCGTCCGGTGCCTGGACGACGACGGCCCCGTGGGGCTGCGGGTGGACATCGTGGGCTATGAGCTGGACTGGGACAATCCCCGGCAGATTGTCCGGGGGCCGGTGGAGCTCATCCGCATGGACCCGGAGCGCAAGCCCTGGGAGCGCCACGGTCTTTATAATCAGGACCGGTCCTTCGGCTGGTGCGAGGGGCCCCATCTTCTGAAACACAACGGGCGGTACTACCTCATCTACGCCGCGCCGGACACCTGCGACGCCTCCTACTGCATGGCGGTGTACGTTTCGGACCAGTCTCCCCTGGACGGCTTTGCCTGCCAGAAGCGGAACCCCCTGACGGCTCACCGGGGCGGCGTCGTCACCGGGGCGGGCCACGGCAGCGTGGAACACGGGCCGGGAGGGACACTCTGGGCCTTTTACACCATCGCCGCGCCCTACCTCCACCGGTACGAGCGGCGCATCGGCATGGACTTGGTGGACGTGGACGAAAACGGGGAGCTTTACTGCCCCTTCGGCGTGACGGATACCCCCCAGTACGTCCCCGGGTTCCGGAAGGACCCGGCGGCAGGCAACGCTCCGGGGTACCGGAACCTCACTGCCGCCGTCCGTCCGACGGCTTCCAGCAGTAAGGAGGGCCGGGAGGCGGTCTACGCCACCGACGAGAACAACCTCTCCTTCTGGCAGCCGGAAAAGGGGGACCTGTCGCCGACGCTGGAGTGCGACCTGTCCGGGCTTTTCGATGTGGGCGCGGTGCGGATTTTCTGGCGGGACGTGGGCCTGGACGCGGCGGCGGGAAAGCTGCCGGAGCCCATCCGCTACCTGCTGGAAGGCTGGAACAACGGGGAATGGTTCCCCCTGATCGACCGGCGGGAAAACGCGGAGGAAACGAACATCGACTACCGCGCCTTTCCGGTAAGAGCCTGCCGGAAGGTCCGGCTGTCCGTCATCGGCTGGAACCGGGCTTTGGGGCTGGGCGTCATCGACTTTGCCGTTTTCGGGAAATTTTCCGGGGAGGAAGGACAATGAAGATCGGATTTTTCGGCGACAGCATCACCGAAGGGTGCTTTGAGATCGTCACCGTCAACGGGCGGACGGAAATCCTCCGGGACAAGCCCGCCTGCTACGCCAGCCGGGTGGAGGATGGCCTCCGCCGGGAGTATCCCGGGACGGCGTTTGAATTCTTCAACGCCGGGATCAGCGGCAACGCTGCGGCAGACGGCCTGGGGCGGATTCAGACGGCGGTCCTGGACCGGAATCCCGACCTGGTGGTGCTCTGCTTCGGCTTGAACGATGTCTACTACCGGGACCCGGAGGTCTTTGCCGGGCGGCTGGGGGAGATGTTCCGGATGCTCCGGGAAAAAGGGGTGTCCGTGGTGTATATGACCCCCAATATGCTCAACCGCTACGTCTCGCCTTATGTAAATGAGGCGGTGACAGAGACCGCCCGGGACTGCGCCGACTGCCAGAATTCCGGGGTGCTGGACCGGTATCTGGACGCGGCCCGTGCTAAGGCGGCGGAGTACGGCGTGCCGGTGGCCGACGCCTACGCCCGGTGGAAGGCTCTGGACGCTTACGGCGTGGACACCACCCAGCTGCTCTGCAACTGGATCAATCACCCCTCCCGGAAGATGCACGCCCTTTTTGCCGACGTGCTGCTTGGCTGCATCCGGGAAAACCGACTCATCAAGGAGTGAACGTATGAAGCTCGTTACCATCGGGGATTCCATCACCAAAGGGACCTTCACCCCCAGAAACGGGGCGATCCCGGACAACGTGGCGGACCCCAGTTTTTCCACGCTGCTGAAGGAGCGGCTAGGAGCCGACAGCCTTGTCAACTACGGGATGAGCGGCATTTCCTATTGCTCCCGGACCGACACGCTGCCGGAATACGCCCTGGCCCGGCAGGTGGAGGCCCTTGTCCCCGGGGACGTGACGGTCCTGGCCGCCGGGACCAACGATTTCGGCACCGGCGTGCCCCTGGGGACCGCTGCCGACCGAGAGGACGTCTCCTTTTACGGAGCGGCGGACCTGGTGTTCCGCAGACTTCGGGAAAAAGCGCCGGAAGGGCGTTTTTTCGTGGTCACGCCCATCCCCCGGTCGGACTATGAGCGGAACCGGCTGGGGCTTCTCCTGGACGACTACCGGGACGCCCTGGCCGCGGTATCCCGGCGGTACGGCTTTGCCCTGGTGGACGGCCGGACCTTTCCCGTGGACCCCCGGGACCCCGGCCAGCGGGAGGCGTACATGTTTGACGGCGTCCATCCCGGGCCGGAAGGGCACCGGATTTACGGCGACTGGCTCTTTTCCGCCATGACCGGCGGGGAGGCGTTATGAATCAGCAGGAGCTGGCGGTCCTTTGCCGGAATGCGGCGGACCATTCCGTTATCCGCCTGAAAAAGCAGACCATCCACGTGTGGAGCGATCAGTGTCCGGTGTTCACCGGCTACCATCTGAGCAACACGGCCAGTTTTGAGGAAAATCCCCGGGGAGAACGGCCGGTCCCCATCTTCATGAAGGACAAAACCGGCGTGACCCTGGACGGCGGCGGGACGGAAGTGGTGCTCCACGGCGTGTTGACGCCCTTTCTTTTTGACCGCTGCCGGGGGATCACCCTGAAAAACTTCACCTTCGACTACGCTCACCCCACCATGAGCGAATTCACCATCCAGGAAAACGACGGGGAGGGCGGCGCGGTCATCCGCGCGGCGGCGGATTCCCTCTTTGACATCGTGGACGGCCGGCTGCTCTGGCACGGGGAGCCTGGCGGGGACGGGGCATATCTCTGGCAGTACGGATACCGGGGAGAGCGGTGTCTTTCCATGCTCCGGGACCCGGAGACGGAGGAGACCCGGTTCTTCCCTCCGGAGGCGGGGCGGCGGTTCCCTTCGGCGCCGGAATTTCAGGTGACAGAGCGGCTGGACCCCCGGACCCTCCGGGTGCGGCTCCGGGAAAAGGACGCCTGTTTCCCGGCGGGGAATACCGTCCAGACCCGGGACACGGCGCGGACCCAGGCAGGCGGGTGCTTCCATTTCTGCAAGGACGCGGTGCTGGAAAACGTCGCTATCCGGGCCATGAACGGCTTCGGCATCCTGGCCCAGTGCTGCGAAAACGTGACCTTCCGGGGCCTGGACATCACCCCCGGCCCGGGGAGGACCATTGCCAGCAACGCGGACTTTCTCCACGCCTCCGGGTGCCGGGGCCGGGTGCTGGTGGAAAACTGCGTCCTGGCCCAGGGCCACGACGACTTCGTCAACGTCCACGGGGTCCATCTGGAGATCGTGGGCCGGGCGGGGAAGGCCCTGCGGGTCCGGTTCCCCAATCCCAATACCTGGGGGTTCCCGGTGTTTGCGCCGGGGGACCAGGCGGATTTCATCTGCCGCCGGACCTTGCTCCCCTACGGCGGCGGAACCGTGGAGGCGGCGCGGATGCTGGGCCTTACGGAAATGGAGCTGACCTTCCGGGAGGAGCCTGCCGCCCGGTTGGGGGACTGCGTGGAAAACGCCTCCGCTGAGCCGGAGATCGTCATCCGGGGCAATCATTTCGGGCCGTCCATGGGCCGGGGAATCCTCTGCACCTCCCGGGGAAGGACGGTCATCGAGGACAACGTTTTTTACAGGACCGGCGGGGCGGTCCTCTGCGTCTGCGACGACTGCAATTTCTGGTATGAATCCGGGTATGCCGCCGACGTGGTTTTCCACAGGAACCGGGTGGAGGGCTGCGGCTACGGGCCGGTTCCGGGGCAGCCCCAGCCGGTGATCTCCGTGGAGCCCCAGGTGGTGGAGCCGGGGTTTTCGGGGTTCGTCCACGGAAAAATCGCCGTGACGGACAACGATTTTTCCGGAACCGTTGACAAGGCCCCTCTGGCCGATGTAAAATGGACGCAGGAATTTCTTTTCGCGGGGAACCGCGCGGACAAAACGCCTGCCCTTTCGCTGCACTGCGTGGGGCGCTTTCAGGAGGGATTGGATGGAACAGACTTTTGAGTTCACCTACGGCGGCTATCCGGCCACGGTGATTCTCCCGGAGAATTTTAACGGCCAGTGGGTCTGGAAGACGGAGTTTCTCTACGCTTTTGACAAGGCGGAGCGGGCCTTGCTGGCGGAGGGCTACGCCCGGGTGTACTACGGCGTCAGCGACCAGTACGGCAGCTACCGGGCCGTGCGGCGGATGCACCGGTTTTACCGGTATGTCACGGAGCGGTTTGGGCTGGCTCCCCGGTGCCACCTGTTCGGGTTCAGCCGGGGCGGGCTGTACGCCTTCAATTTTGCCCTGAGCTATCCGGAGTACGTGGCTTCGGTGTATCTGGACGCGCCGGTGCTGGACCTGAAGTCCTGGCCGCCCCAGGGGAGCACGGAGCAGGCCCAGATGTTTGCGGAGTACTCCCTGACGCCGGAGACTCTGGCGTCTTTCCGGGACAATCCCTTGGACAATCTGGCGGAATTCTTCGCCTTGAAGCTCCCGCTGCTGGTGATTGCCGGGGACGCAGACGAGACGGTCCCATTGTCCGAAAACGCCGGGGTCCTGCTGGACTACTGCCGCAGGGAGGGCATCCCTGTGGAGAGCGTGGTCAAGCCGGGGTGCGGGCACCATCCCCATTCTTTGGAGGACGTGGGGATGATCGTGGATTTTGTGAAGAGCCATTCGTAAGGGATGCGGACAGCTCCCAAAAAGCAAAACGAACCCCCTCATTGCGGCGGATTTTCCGCGCTGCAAGGAGGGGGTTCGCTATGCGCCGTTAACGGGCTCCGGCGCTTATTTTGAGGTAATAAAGTACTTATCCAGCAGGTCTTCGGCTTTCTTCCGTGTTAAGGCCAGCTCGGAAGCGTCCGCCTCTCCCAGGTAGTACTCCCGCATAAGCTCGCCGTCCATGGCGGCCACCCGGTCGTGGATGGGGAACCAGTTCTCCATGAGGAAGCAGGCGTATTTCTGGAGCCGGAACTCGCCCACCAGCCGGTACTCCTTGGAAATGGTGTCCACGGCCACGGAATACCGGTCCCGGATGGAAGCGAGCAGGTCCGTCCGCTCATTTTCGTGGGCGAACACGATGGTGGAGCACACCGCGCCGTTGCGGTTGTGCTCGGTGGAGTTGTGGCTGTCCGTGGAGCCCACAATGGGGTGGACCCGGCCTTCCCGGTACTCGTCGTAGTACAGGGCGGTCTGGAAGCCGTTCTGTTCGTAGTAGCTCTCTCCGCCCAGGACCTCAAAGGCGTCGAAGGGGTGTTCCTTCAGCATAAACCGGGTGAAGGGCTCGGGAACGTGCCACATGTCGGCAATCCAGTAGGGATGGGCGAAGATGCCAAGTCCCCCGGCCTCCCGGATCTTCTGAAAGGCCCAGCAGCAGACGCCGTAGGAGACGGGGTCCACGTCTTCGGGGCAGCCCGCCGCCTGGCCCAGGGCCTTGACCTGGCGCTCATACTCCTCCATGGGCACCATGGGCGGCGCGGCGCCGTCCAAGGACCTGGCCGCCGGGTCGTTGCCCTTTTCCCGGTACTGCCAGGAGGTTTCCAGCAGGCCGTTGACGGAGAAGGTCCCGCCGGCGTTGACGATGTGGACGTCGGTCATAGGCAGATGGACCTCCTCGCCGGGGAGAATGTTCAGGGTGATGGGCGCGCCCGCATAGGCCCTTCTGGCCTCCAGGGAGGGGTAGTACCGGTGGTGGTCGGTGACGACGATGAAGTCGTAGCCGATCTTCCGGTAGTTGGCGCAGACGGTGGCCGGGTCCTCATGGCCGTCGGAGCGGCAGGTGTGCATGTGCAGGTCCCCCCGGAAGGGAAGGCGGCAGGCCAGATCGGTCTCCAGGGCGTAAACGGAAAGCTGGACCAGCCGCTTGCCGTCCTGCTCGATGCGGACGAAGTGCTCGCACTCGGTGTCGGCGGTGTAGGAGAAGCGGAGGATGTTGTCCGGGGCCGCCGAAACGCAGAAATCCGTGTGGTTCCAGGCGGTGAACTCCTGCCGGGTGCTGCCGGAGTTCAGGCGCTGGACCACGATCCGGTACTCGCCCCGGAACCGCACATGCTCGCCCAGCCCCCGGACGGTGATGTCCACCTTCCGGCCCACCGGGAATACCTTGGGGAAAATGTCGTAATCGTAGAGTTCTTTTTTCATGTCAGTAATCTCCTGTGATTGATTTTGCCGGAATGCGAAAGGAAGGTTGCCTGGTTCAGAAGGAAGTCGGCGCGCCGCCTGCGCAGCAAACCAGCGTGACGCCGGACTCCGTGGCGACGGCGCAGCGTCCGGCGGCAGCCGCGGGAAGGAAGAAATAATCCCCCTTGCGGATATCCCGGCGGTATCCTTCCGCCTCCACGGTCCCTTGCCCGTCCAGGCAGACCCAGACCGAGGCCGGAGCCTCCAGAGAGAAGGAGCCGCTTTTCAGCGTGTGGCGGACCATGGAGAAGCAAGGGGTGTCCTCCGGTCCGATGAGCACCTCCGTCCGGAGGTGCGGGGTCTCCAGAAGGACCCGGGGCGTTTTCCGTCCGGCGGCGACTACCTCCGGACCGTAGAGGCCGAAGTTGAAGCAGTCCATGGCGGTGTCCTTGGGCAGGCCCAGGTACATCTCCCGGTCGCTCAGGCGGTAGTCCCCGCACCAATGCTCGGGCTGGATGGTGAAGTCCGTGGGCTCCTGGACCTCCAGAAGAAGGCAGCCCGCGCCGATGGCGTGGATGACCCCGGCCCCCACGAAAAACACGTCGCCGGGCCGGACGGGGATGCGGTTGACGAAGGCCGTCATGGCCTCCGGGTCGGCCTCGCTGCGCTCCACGGCGGCGGAAAATTCCTCTTTTGTGACCCGGCGGTCAAAGCCGAAGTAGAGGCAGGCCCCGGGCCGGGTGGCCAGGATCAGCCAGGACTCCGCCTTGCCGTAGGGGCTGCCGAAGCTTTTCCGGGAGAACTCCCGGGTGGGGTGGGCCTGCATGGGAAGGCGGATGGCGCTGTCCAGGTACTTCACCAGGACGCCGATGTTTTCCCGGCCCCCCAGGTACTCCTCCGGATGGGCGGCTAAGATGCGGTCAAAGGGCATGCCGTCCTCCTCCCGGAGGGAGATGCCCTCCAAGGGGTCGGTATGGCCGGGGTTGATGGCCCGGACGGCGGAGCAGATCCACTCCTCCGGCAGATTGCCGTCCTCGTCGGGGTCGCCTAAAAACTCATGGAACAGCTTTCCTCCCAGGTAGACCCGGAAAACCCGGTTCCGTCGGAAGAAAACCGGCTGCATCCAGGGCGCAGTTTGTTCGGTCATAACGCATCCTCCTTCAATGGCCCGGGGCGGAGCGCCTGATTCCGCCCCCGAAGGCCGGGGCGCAGGAATCCTTCCGAACTCCTGCGCCCCTTTTGTGTTATACGGTCACCGCCGCCTTTTCCGCGGCCAGACCTTTTTGATAAGACGCTAAGAACGCGGCGAAGCCCCGGATCTCCTCCTCCCGAGCTTCGATGACCGAAACGCCGGCGGACGCAAAGGCCCGGTCCCGGAGGAAGTCGGGGAGGGACTGGCCCTCCTCCCGGGAGCGCATGTATTCGGCCAGAAGGGCCATGCCGTAGGGGCCGCCTTCTCCGGCAGTGTCCGTAACGGCAATGGGGGCCTCCATGGCGGCGGCCAGATACCGCTGGGCCACGCCCTTGGCCTTGAACAGGCCGCCGTGGCCCACCAGGGACTGAATCTTCACCTGCTCCCGGAACAGAATCTCCATGCCGATGCGCAGGGAGGCCAGGACCGAGTAAATCTGGGCCCGGGTGAAATCCGCCAGCCGGAAGGGGTGATCCGGCCCGCGGAAGACCATGGGGCGGCCCTCCGAAAATCCGGTAATGGGCTCGCCGGAAAGGTAGTTGTAGACCAGGACGCCGCCGCAGTCGGGGTCGCCCTCCAGGCTGCTCTGGAACAGCTGATCATAGAGCTGGCCCATGGAGAACTCCACGCCGAAGCGCTTCAGCAGCTCCGCGAAAACGCCGGCCCAGGCGTCGATGTCCGAGGTGCCGTTGTTGCAGTGGACCATGGCCACCGGGTCCCCGGCGGGGGTGGTCACCATGTCGATCTCGGGGTAGAGACGGCTCAGGTTCTTTTCCAGGACGATCATGGCGAAGATGGAGGTCCCGGCGGAAACGTTGCCGGTGCCGGGCCGGACGGCGTTGGTGGCAACCATGCCGGTCCCGGCGTCGCCCTCCGGGGGAGCCATGGGAACGCCGGGCTCCAGGGTTCCGGTGGGGTCTAAGAGCTTCGCACCGGCGGGGGTCAGGACGCCGCACTGTTCTCCGGCGCAGAGGAACCGGGGCAGCAGGTCCCGGAGCTTCCAGGAGTAGCCCCTGGGGGCGACCTCCCGGTCAAATCTGGCGAGCATCTCCCCGTCGTAGTCGCGGGCGGCGGAGTCGATGGGGAACATTCCCGAGGCTTCGCCGACGCCCAGAACCTTTTCGCCGCTGAGCCGCCAGTGGATGTACCCGGCCAGGGTGGTCAGGAAGTCCAGCCGGGCCACGTGCTCAGAGCCGTTTAACACTTCCTGGTACATCTGGGCAATGCTCCAACGGATGGGAATGTTGAACTGGAACAGCTCCGTCAGCCGGTCGGCGGCCTCCTGGGCGTGGGTGTTCCGCCAGGTGTGGAAGAAGGAAAGCTGGTTCCCGTCCTTGTCGAAGGCCAGGTATCCGTGCATCATGCCGGAAATGCCCAGGGCCCCCACCCTGCGGAGGGGTTCGCCGTACTTTTCCCGGACCCGGGCGGCCAGGGAGGCGTAGCTTTCCTGAACGCCCCGGACGGTGTCGGCCAGGTCGTAGGTCCAGAGGCCGTCCCGGCGCTGGTTTTCCCACTGGAATTCCCCGGTGGCCAGGGGCTGGCAGTCCGGCCCGACCAGGACCGATTTGATCCGGGTGGAGCCAAGCTCAATGCCCAAAACCGTGTGCTCCAGGTCCAGCTTGGGGGCGGAGGCCCCCTTGTTTTTGGTGTCAGTCGTCATGTTTGATCTCCTAAGGTGGTGATTTGTTCAAAAGTCCATATAGCACATCTGCCGGGCGCGGCTGCGCCCGGCAGATGTTGAGCCCTCTGAAAGACGGTGCTTTCAGAAATGGGAAATAAAGAGGCGTTGGAACGGGGATCAGGCCAGAGACTGGATGTAGTCCCAATCCTCGATGAAGGGCTTGATGTAGGGGATGGTAGCCTCGCGGATGGTCTCGTCGGGGGTGTAGACCTCGACGCCGTACTGCTTGAGATCCTCGGCCAGGGTCTGCTCGGCGTCCAGGATCTGCTGATCCTGCCACTGGATGGCGTTGTTGATGGCGTCCTGGACCACCTGCTGGTCATGCTCGGACATGGCGTTCCACACGTCGCCGTTGATGAAGATCATGTTGGGGCAGATGATGTGGTTGGTCAGGATGACGTTCTTCACGACCTCGTAGAACTTATAGCTCTCGTAGGTGGTCAGGGGGTTCTCCTGGCCGTCCACGGTGCTGGTCTGCAGGGCCATGTACAGCTCGTTGATGTTCATGGGAGTGGCGGAAGCGCCCCAGGCCTCGATCATCTTCACATACAGATCGCTCTGGGGAACACGGATCTTCATGCCCTTCAGGTCGTTCAGGGTGGTGATGGGCTTGTTGGTGGTCAGCTGGCGGGTGCCGTAATAGAAGGTGCCCATGATGCGCACGTCGATGGCGTCGAACAGCTCGTTCAGGGTGTCCTTATAGCCGCCGTTCATGGCCTTCTGCATGTGCTCCACGCTCTGCCACAGATAGGGGGCCTCCACCTGGGCGGCCTTGGGGACCCAAGCGGCAAACTGAGCGGGACCCTCGGTGATGATGTCCACCAGGCCCTCCTGGACGCCCTCGACCAGGTCGGCGGAGCCGCCCAGAACGCCGTTGGGATAGCCAGTGATGTGGATGCCCTCGGCATTGGCGTTGATCTCGTCAATGGCGCGCATCATCATCTGGGTGACCACCTGGGTGTCGGGGTGCACGGAGCCCCACTTGAGCTCGACCACGTCCTTCTCGGGGGTGGAGGCGGCGGGAGTGCTGGTGGAAGCGGGAGTGCCGGAAGACTGGGCGGGAGCGGTTTTCTGGCCGCACGCGCAAAGAGACAGGGTCATGCACACAGCCAGAGAGAATGCCAATAGCTTTTTCATTTGATCTCCTCCATAAGTAGTTATTTTCAGTATCGGTTCTATGACCGCTTACTGTTAAGAAGTGGAATGCCTGCCGGTCACGAAGCGCCGTAGACCAGGTTGGGCAGGAAGTTGGTGGCTGCCGGGACAAAGGTGACGATCATCAAAACGATAAACAGCGGGATCAGGAAGGGCATGGTCGCCTTAATGACCCGGTTGGCCGAGACCTTGGCCACGTTGGATGTGACGTAGAGCACCACGCCCACAGGGGGAGTGACCACGCCGATCATCAGGTTCAGGATCATGATCAGGCACGCCTGGGTCTCAGAAACGCCCATGGCCTGCATGGCGGGGATCAGGATGGGACCCAGGATCAGGATGGCGGCGGTGCCCTCCATAAAGCAGCCCACAAACAGCAGGAACAGGTTGATGACGATCAGGAACAGGAACTTGTTCTGGATACTGGTCAGCACCATGGTGATGGTCTGGGGGATCTGGGCGACGGTGAGGACATAGCCGAAGATGTTGGCCGTCATGACGATGGACAGCACCACGCCGGTGGTCTCGCAGGTGGACAGCATGATCTTGGGGATGTCCTTGAGCTTCAGGTCCCGGTAGGACACCAGACCGATGATCAGGGAGTAGAGGGCGGCGACGATGGCGGCCTCGGTGGTGGTGACGATGCCGGTGTAGATGGCGGCGAACAGGATGACCGGGGCCATCAGGGCCAGGAAAGCCTCTTTAAAGGCGACCCATACCACACGCAGGGTGGGCTTGGGATTTCTGGGGTAGTGGCGCTTGTGGGCATAGATGGCCACAAGGGTGCACATGGCGATGGCCATCAGAACGCCGGGAATGATGCCGCCCACAAAGCACCGGCCCACGGAAGCGCCGACGGTGACGGCCAGGATGACCATGGGCAGAGAGGGGGGAATGATGGGACCCAGCACGGAGGAGGCGGCGGTGACAGCGCAGGAGAAGTCGTCGTCATAGCCCACTTCCCGCATGGCCTGGATCTCAATATTGCCCAGGCCGCCGGCGTCGGCCACGGCGGTGCCGCTCATGCCGGCGAACAGGGCCGAACACAGAATATTGGCGTGGCCCATGCCGCCGGGGACCGTTCCCACGATGGTGTTGGCAAAGCGGAACATCTTACGGGTGACGCCGCCGGTGTTCATCAGGTTGCCCATCAGGATGAAGAAGGGAGCGGCGATCATGGTGAAGGAGTTGGAGGCCTGGGTGATCCTCTGTACCACCACCATGGGGGGCGTGCCAGTTAAGAACATGTACAAAAACGAGGTGATGCCCAGGTTGACATACAGCGGCAGACCAGTAAACAGAAGAACGATAAAGGCGATCAGGACAAGTGTCATTCTTCATCCCCTCCTTTGTCCCGGTAATCTCTGGGACCTTTGGTAATACATTCAATGAGACCGGCGATCTCATAGCAGATAATAATGAAGTTGCAGATTGGGCCCATCACATAGACCACGGCGAAGTTCAGGGGGAAGGAGACCGCGGTGCGCTTGAGTCCCGCGCCCACCAGCTTGATCCCGTAGTAGACCATCAGAACGGAGAATACGATGCACAAAACGTGGCAGAAGGCCTGGAGCCACTTCTGGACCTGGGTGGGCAGCATGTTGCTCACCGCGGTGATGCGGATGTGGGAGTCCTTGCGCTCGGCAATGGTCCAGCCCAGATAGCAGATCCACACATAGGTCAGCTGGATCAGCTCTTCGGACCAGACGATGGGATTGTGCAGGATCCATCTCCACACCACCTGCGCGATGCCGAGGACAAAGATGCCGCTCAGCAGAAAGACGGACAGCCAATCGATGGCAGTTTCTGTGTATTTCTTGACTGTGGGGACCAATTTTCCAAAGACAAAGCTATTTTCTTGCAATGAGATCACCCCGTTTTATTTATCTTTGCGCCTCGACAGCGCGGGCCTGCTTGATAATATCCCTGCTCATCTCGCGGAAGTAGTCCTGGGGCGTGCCCATGGACAGGAAGCTGGCCCCCTGGTCAAGCCAAAACTTGATCAGTTCCATGTCCACGCCGATGGACAGGCCAAAGGGCTTGTTGTGGGCCTTGCACTTGTCGATGATGGTCTGCATCAGGCCCAGGACCTCAGGTTCGAAATACTTGCCCATCTTCCCTGCCGAGGCGGACAGGTCCATGGGACCGCAGATGATGGCGTCCACGCCGGGGACCTGCAGGATCTCGTCCAGGTTGTTGACGGCCTCCACATGCTCGCACTGCATGATTTTCAAAAAGCTCTGATCCACGGTGACCACATACTCGTCAAAATCCTTCATGCCATAGTCGATGGCGCGCAGGGGGCCGAAGCCGCGGATGCCCTTGGGGGGATAGGTGCAGATGGACACACACTTTCTGGCCTGCTCGGCGGTGTTGACCATGGGGAAGATGACGCCGTCGGGTCCGCACTCAATGACCGGCTTGATGTGTGCCATCTCGTGGTCGGGGACCCGGACGAAGGCGGAGCAGCCGCCGGCGTTGGTGGCGATGATGGCGTTTTTGATCATGGGCTGGGTCATACCGGCGTGTTCGTTGTCGATCCAGATGTAGTCATAGCCCAAAAGACCGCACATCTCATAAAAATCCAGGTCGGTGGTGGAACAGTGGGTGCCGAAACACAGCTGATTTTGTTTTAATTTCTCCTTTATTTTGAGGATATTGTTCATTTTGTGCTCCTTTATGGCAAAAAACAGAGTGGTGCTGGATAACTTGTACAATATTATAAAATTGATAAACTGGTTCTTCAAGACAAATTCACCATAATTTCATGATTTCAGAAATTTTTTGCATAGATTTCAGAAAATATGAAATTTCGTTGAAAATAGCAGGGATATTTGGTATAATAATGGTATCAAACTGTGTATTTAGGGGATCAAATCTATGATCGATCAAAAAAAGATTGCCGAAAAAGCGGGGGTGTCTCCAGCGACCGTGTCCCGGGCCTTTACTCAGAGCGCCAACGTATCCCCCAAGACCCTGGCCAAGATACAAAGCGCCATGGTCAGTCTGGGGGTGCAGCCGGCGGCCTGGATTCCCAACACGGGGAAGAAAAAAAGCCGGTATGTGCTGGTGATCGCCGGCGATATTGCCAACCACTTTTTCTCCCGCATCATCAAGGGGATCTGCGACCAACTGAGCAGCATCGGCGTTTTGCCGGTGGTATGCAACAGTAACTATAACTCCCAGCTTGAGGAGGAGCAGATCGCGTATGCCGAGGCCAACAACTATTTGGGCATTATCCTGGTCACCGCCATGGAGGGTCCCACTTTGACTGCGGCGCTGCAGAAGATCAGATTGCCGGTCGTCTTTGTCAATCGGTATATCCACTCGGTGGAGGCCGATGTGGTCTGCATCGACAACTACATGGGCGGGTACATCGCAGCCAGCTATCTGACCGAAAACGGACACTCGAAAATCGCACATGTGGCCAGCTACAAAGGGTCCACCCCACAGGAGGACCGTATCCACGGCTTTGCCGCGGCGCTGAAGGAACTGCAGCATACCAAATACCAGTATAATATTTATTATGGGGAATCCAGCATTGAGCGCGGCCGCCAGTTTGCCAATGACTTTGTGCGCCGGGGGATGCCCTACACGGCGCTGTTCGTGGCGGACTGCCATATCGCGGTGGGCATTGTCAACTCCATCCACGACTATGGGTACCGGATCCCAAACGATTTGAGCATCTTATGCTTTGACGATTCCCCCTATATTGACGAGTCCGGCCTGTGCCTGTCCACCGTGCGGTACGATCCCTATGTGATGGGACAGACGGCGGTCAAGACCCTGATGCAGCGGCTGGACAACCTGACGGGGAACAAGTCCCGCGTACTGTTGGTCCCGCAGCTGATCAAGCGAAAAAGCATTTTGAAGCTGAAGCCCGATTCACAGTGACCTGGAGGCGGAAAAAGCAGCAAAGGAATGCGGCTGTAAAACTGGTGTTTTCCCAGAATATATGCTATGATAAAAATGACTTTTACACGAAGGACGGGGAATACCGGTGGAGCATGGACACAGCTTTTCCAGCACAAGGCGTCACGATGTTGATATGACACAGGGCAGCGTATTTTGGCATCTGTTTCATTTTGCTCTGCCCCTTCTGGCGGGAAACCTGTTTCAGCAGTTGTACAATATGGTGGACACCTGGGTGGTGGGAAACTATGTCAGCAACGAGGCCTTTTCCGCTGTGGGGACGGTGGCCCCCATCATCAATATGCTCAT
>OIXH01001188.1_pt1 | contig 30359 bp, 20 predicted proteins | sample 1587741 | NCBI WGS metagenome assembly OIXH01 (sample SAMEA3888916, study PRJEB22519) | human gut metagenome | biome: human gut; feature: human-associated habitat; material: faeces | place: Denmark | collected 2011 | reverse complement strand
AGCACCTCAAAAACACCATCATACACTAAATCAGTAAGTTGGCAGCATCACCCGGCATTGGTTCTGATCATGTGGATCTCGACGCGGCCGCGAAGGCAGGTATCACTGTCGCGGAAATTACTGGGTCAAACAGCATCAGTGTGGCAGAACATGTGGTCATGATGGTGCTTTCCCTGGTAAGAAATTATCTCCCTTCGCATCAAATTTCGGCCGATGGTGGATGGAACATTGCAGACTGTGTGACACGAAGTTATGACGTTGAAGGTATGCATTTTGGGACTATTGGCGCCGGCCGTATTGGACTTGCTGTATTACGCAGATTAAAAGCGTTTGATATGCCATTGCATTACACCCAACGCCACCGTCTTGCGTCAGCTATCGAAGAGGAGTTAGGGTTAACATACCATCCTGATGCAGAGTCCCTGGCTCGTACTGTGGACATTGTTAATCTGCAGGTACCACTCTACCCATCAACGGAGCATTTTTTTAATCAAAAAATGATATCTGAGATGAAAAGGGGGTCTTATTTGATCAATACCGCCAGGGCACAACTTGTTGACAGAGATGCGGTTGTTAACGCGCTGAAGTCTGGGCACCTGGCAGGATACGCTGGTGATGTCTGGTTCCCACAGCCAGCCCCCGCGTCTCACCCCTGGAGAACTATGCCCTGGAATGGCATGACGCCACATATGTCAGGCACGTCACTTTCTGCACAGGCTCGTTATGCTGCGGGGACGCTGGAAATTCTTGAATCCTTCCTGGGAAACTCGCCTATCAGAGAAGAGTATCTGATTGTGGATCGCGGGCAACTGGCCGGGACCGGGGCAAAGTCTTATCAACTGAACTGATCATTACAGTGGAACTTGCGTAATAATGTCAGTTCAGTCTGTTATTTTGCTATGCTGGAGTTCTGTTTACTGACCTTTATCAAGGAGTTCAGGGTGGGGTGTCCATTTTCACAGTCCGTCTCTCAACCTGTGGATGAGAGACTTACGCGTGCAGCCATATTCCTGGTTGTGACTATTAATCCCGGTAAAGCGGCTGAAGTCGCCGTGCGTGCTCACTGCAGCATACTTTCCTCTCTTATCAGAGGCGTCGGTTTTCGTATATCTGATGGTGGGTTGTCGTGTGTCATGGGGGTGAGTGAAGGAGGGTGGGAGCGCCTTTTTGGGGATACAAAACCTGAATATTTGCATGTATTCCGTGAAATCAATGGTGTACATCATGCTCCATCAACACCCGGAGACCTGTTATATCATATTCGCGCCGCCCGGATGGATCTTTGTTTTGAGCTGGCCAGCCGGATACTGTCGGATCTCGGCAACTCGGTTAGTGTTGTTGACTCCGTTCAGGGTTTTCGGTATTTCGACGATCGCGATCTATTAGGTTTTGTTGACGGTACTGAAAATCCGGTCGCTCAGGCCGCTGTGGATGCAACCCTGATTGGTGATGAGGACATGGTATTCGCTGGCGGGAGCTATGTGATCGTCCAGAAATACCTGCATGATCTTGATAAATGGAATGCGATTCCTGTTGAGCAGCAGGAAAAGATTATTGGCCGCGAAAAACTATCAGACATTGAGCTCAGGGATGCTGATAAACCCAGTTATGCTCATAATGTACTCACCAGTATTGAAGAGGATGGCGAGGACGTCGACATACTGCGTGACAATATGCCATTTGGCGATCCCGGCAAAGGCGAGTTCGGAACCTATTTTATCGGTTACTCCCGAAAACCTGAACGTATTGAAAGGATGCTTGAGAATATGTTTATTGGTAATCCACCGGGTAATTATGATCGGATCCTGGATGTCAGCCGTGCGATAACGGGAACATTATTTTTCGTTCCGACGACCAGCTTCCTGGACAGTGTTGAACCCCAGTCAGCTCCCGGTCAACAGGGAGATGATGTGATAAATACACTACGCTCAACCGCCATTAAAGGAGACATAATGCCCGGTTCCCTTAATATTGGTTCGTTAAAAAAAGAGGTTTAGAATGAATAATCTACATCGCGAACTTGCGCCTGTTTCCGATGCGGCGTGGGAACAGATTGAAGAGGAAGCAACCCGTACACTTAAACGTTTCCTTGCTGCTCGGCGGGTGGTGGATGTCACTGACCCTCAGGGGGCGGCATTGTCGGCTGTTGGGACAGGTCATGTTGCCTATCTGGATGGCCCCTGTGCAGGGGTAAGTGCAGTAAAACGTCAGGTACTGCCGGTGGTTGAATTCAGGGTCCCGTTTAAATTAACTCGGCAGGCAATTGATGATGTTGAACGTGGCTCTCAGGATTCGGACTGGTCCCCTCTAAAAGAAGCTGCCCGCAAAATTGCGGCTGCAGAGGACCAGACAATTTTTGATGGCTACATGGCGGCAGGTATTGCTGGGATTCGACCACAGTCGAGTAATACACCTTTAACCTTACCTGCTACTGCTTCAGATTATCCAACGGTGGTTGCTCAGGCACTGGATCAGTTACGCGTGGCAGGAGTGAATGGTCCCTACCATCTGGTGTTAGGTGAAAAGGCTTATACGTCGATTACCGGCGGTAATGAAGGCGGTTATCCGGTATTCCAGCATATCCGCCGGCTTATCGATGGTGAAATTGTCTGGGCCCCTGCTATCGAAGGTGGATTACTGTTAACCACTCGTGGCGGTGATTTTGTCATGGATATCGGCCAAGATATATCCATAGGTTACCTGAACCATACCGGCACAGATGTTGAGCTGTATCTGCAGGAAAGTTTCACTTTCAGTGCACTCACGTCAGAAGCCACAGTAACATTACTTCCTCCTGAAGAATGACAGACAGACGCGGCGGCCATGAAGAATGGCTGCCGCGGTAACGTTAGCCGGTTAAAGAGCAATCGCACTGCGAAGTTTTTTCATCGCGTTATTTTCAAGTTGTCTCACGCGCTCTGCGGATATACCGTAACGTTCCGCCAGTTCATGCAATGTCGCTTTATTATCGTCATCCAGCCAGCGCGCGCGGATAATGTCCTGACTTCTGGGATCCAGTGTCTCCATCGCTGCAACCAGATGGTCCGTTGCTTGCGCATCCCAGTTATCTTCCTCAATCATGCCGGCAAAGTCTGAGGATTTATCCTGCAAATAGAGAGAAGGAGAAACTGGGTGATGGGTATCTGTTTCATCATCCGGATAGATATCATAAGCCATATCCTGTGCCGACATCCTGGACTCCATTTCCCTGACGTCTTTTACGGATACACCCAGTTCCCGGGCGACCATATCAACTTCATCCTGGTTAAACCAGCCCAGGCGTTGCTTAGTTTTACGCAGATTAAAAAATAATTTTCTTTGCGCTTTCGTAGTGGCTACCTTCACAATCCGCCAGTTACGTAAGACATATTCATGGATTTCAGATTTAACCCAGTGGACCGCAAATGAAACCAACCGGACACCGACGTCAGGATTGAAACGCCGTACAGCCTTCATCAAACCTATGTTTCCTTCCTGAATCAAATCAGCTTGTGGTAAACCATAGCCGGAATACTGTCGGGCAATGTGGATAACAAAACGCAGATGCGAGAGGATAAGCTGTTTAGCTGCATCAAGGTCATCATGTATTCTCAAAAGTGAGTGAAGTAAACTAGGTTTGCTTACACTACTTGTCTTTGGCCTCAATATGTATGGACTCCTTTAGTGAGTTAGTATCGGGTAGAGCTTTAATCCACATATGATGGGCTTCTGTAGCAAAACTAATCACTTTTGATATAAGTAACTTATCAGCACCTACATCGCTGGTTTCCTCGTAATCCTCTGTTTTGTATTTGTAATGAATTAGAGTAGTTTCGATTTTTCTCTGTGCTGTTCTGTAAACTGACCAAAGATTTTGAGGTTTTCTTAGCTGAAGCCATGCGGTAGAAAATGCGGCTATCGCCGATAGTACTGATGGAATAACCTTTGACAACCACACGCCTTCCCCGAGACTGACGAATAAAGGAGCAAGTAACGAACAAATCATTACTCCACGAAAGCACCAAATACTTTCAGCTTTGTTGTGATCTGCTTTCGATTGAAAATGCTTTGCTTGACCTAAAGCGTAACTCGCCGCTGATTCTGTGCCTAAATTGTTTAAATTAGACATACATTACCTCAATTTATAGTACTTGTTTGTTGTTTATTCTACAGTTTCTAGCTAATAGAAATTTAAGCGATAATCCTAACCAATAGAATAATTCAAAACTTTAAATAAGTTCTTTTATTAACCCATACACAGCCTTAGCAGATATCAAAGCGGCTACTCTATGATACTCATCTCCCTTATTAGTATTACCGTTATCTACGACAGACTTAGCACTGAAGTAGTTTGGTTTTAATGGAGAGCGTCGTGCAGCTTCATAAAGTGCGTAAGATTCCATTTCAAAGGCAGTCTTTTTTCTATGTTGTGAAGTAATGTAGTCCAACATCTTCTCGTCAGCAATTACACTACTACCACTAGATGTTGTTGCGGTATATATTTTCACATCTAAAGTTGATGACCCATCAACCATTTCAGATTCTGAAAGATGCACACCTTGCGCGACTGCATCAACAAACCCATCTTCTTTTACAATTCTATTGATAGCGATTTCGGTATCGTGAATCAGTGGAATTGAATAACTTTCTGGTACAAAACCTTTACTTGTCCATTTACCTGCATCATGCTGATCGCACTGCGAAGGAATGACTATGTCGTAAATGTTAGCATTCCCCTCTATACCAGCACAAATACCACTCATGCAGATAATTTTGGGTTCGAATAAATCAATAGCTCGCGCACTAACGATAGATGTATTAACCAATCCCATTCGTGGAGGGACAATTATAAGGCCTTTATGTCCTTCAATCATCATATCCTGACAAGAAAGTCCATACTTGATTGAAGTCTTGGGCTTTGCGTAACCGGCCTCGATATAAGCAGCTGCTTCTTTCTCTAAAGCACAAACAATAATAAAATCATAAGTAGTCTTTGGGATGCATAACTCGATCTTCCTAAAAAAAGCCGATTTCCATTCGTCAGACCCCTGCTCATAAGTTATTACATTGATGTCATATTTATTGAGGTTTGAAAAATTACTTTCAGCTGAGTCTGAAAATTGAGTGATTGCAATAACTGGTGTCTTATAGTTTTTAGACTCATAATCTCTAATTAGCTCTATAATTTTCGAAGTAACATCTTGAGGCTCTTCCTCATCCTTACCAAATATAGGCAGAACCAAATCAGCAACTACTAAATCAAATTTTTCCTTGGTTATTTCTGTGTTGAATTTAAAAATAGAATCGCATTCTTTAATGTTTATCTCAAATCCAATCCCATTTAAGACACCCTTGATTTCCGATAACTTCTGCGGATTATCTTCTACAACTAAAACTTTCATAAATTATCCAATATACTTTTCAAATGTTCTTGCCAAGACGATTCTTCCTCTTTGTACTCAATACAAGCCATGACATTACACCCTAACTGCGTCTTGAATTCAATTTTAGCTTGAGTTAAATCGTAAAACTTACCTGAGATATCTATATCAGGGTATTGAGTTACGACGATACATGGGTCATTCCTCTCTAAATAATTTAGTTCGAGCAGCACATCAATCCCTCCTGTTAGAAGAGATGTTGGAGAACCGCCGCCAATAACGGAAGGATGACTGGGCAGCGCCATATCCACTAAAATCAGATTAAAAATGTCACTATTCACAATGTTAATAGCTTCAGCTAAGCTTCCAGCTATCTTGATTTCTGGATCCGAATAGTAGCCAATCAAAAATTGGACTAAGCTGTCAGCCTTGAAACTATCGTCTTCGATAATCAATATATTTTTCATAGATGGCCCAACCTGTAAATCATATCGATGCAAACTTTTCGTTTAACACATTCTATGGTAATTATTTCAAAGTTCTCGTCATACTTGTCTAGGTGGTAAAGTTTTTTGATGCCACTCAAGTTTTCGACAGTTTGGGCTGTATCAATCTCAGCATCATCTAAATCGACTTTAAGTAATTGATTAATAGTAAATTCACTCGAAGAATCACAGATTTCTGAATCAAATTTCACGCGGACAAGTGCACTTAATTCATCACGCTCAATTGTGAAATTTCTATAAACACTACCTGCATTTTTACCATGTTTTGCAGCATTGAAAACAATGACGTAGAGAGCATCATAGAGTACATGATAAGCACCTCCTATTAATTCGATGTCGTGGTCTTCATCAAAGCTAGTGTCTGGTTGAAAATTTGGAAAGCTCTGCTTAACTTCAGTTACCACTACTTTATATAACAGGTTCAATGATGCTTTAGGTGATATACTTTGAGGTTTTTTGAACCAACTATACATATCAGTCAATTTGTCATTTACTAGGCGCTGAACTTCCCTATAAAAACTAGACACCCTCGATTCGTCCATTTTTGTTTGTAGCGCTTTTCTCTTAATTTCATTCAACAAATCTAAATCTACAAGATAATTTTTTCTACTTTTCAAAAAGCCATGAACAGATCTCATATCAATCTCAGCCAGCCTCCAACAATACTCATTAATTAATAAAATAGCGTTGTATGAGCTTTCGCTTTTATCGAAATCAGAATAGATATTGTTAATGCAGCCGTTCAGGACTTCTATTTTGTTATGACCTGTGATTTCTGGAGAAAGAAATCCTTCAAATGTACTGCCATTCTTTATATGAAGTTTATTTTTAACAATAGAGTCCACTTCATTTTTGTAACTTTCTTTAAAAGCTCCCCATAAAGGGAATATTAAAGGATCATCAATAATATCATCATAAGTTTGCTCTATATCATTAACTACGCTATGATACAAATGGCCTTTAAAAGTACCATGTCGAAGTCTTCTACCTAAATAAGATGCTATACCAAATAGGTTATTAGAGCAAAACTCTGAATAACACTTGGAAATTATTTGAATGATTTGTGGTTCATTTGTATTAATCACTTCCTTATCATGCAGTGAAAACGAAAGCACTGTCGTTAGGTCTTGCGCTATTTCATCTTGCATCCACTCCAAAAACTTAGAAGTATCTACATATATTCGATTGTCGTCTAGTTCACCTTTAACGAGGTTAATCTTGTGATCTATTCTTAGGTTTTTTGCTCTCACCTTATAGTTAGTATCACCAGTTAGATCCCCCATCCAATCATGAAGGCTAGCTCTAGTTTCTGTAATTTTCTCAGTCGTACCTATGACATGACTAAGCTTAGATATAAAATCTTCCGTACATACCTCATATGTGAATTCAGCAACAGCTTGAGACTTTTTAGCGACACTATCTATAAAATTAACTAAGTTTGATTCATTATACTTAATTATATAGTTTTGTAGCTTTCTACGTAATTTATAATGGTCAGCTTCATTTTTGCTTCTCTTGTAAATCAACAATAACAACACAATCTCGGATAGCTCGCTTGGTGAAGACAGTATAAAATTTTTGATAAAACTGATATTTATTGTTCGTGCTAAATCTCGAGTGTTCTCCATTAATCGGAGTAATACATCTTCAGTGGTAATTATCATGCCTTCATTTATATGAATCATTAAATTTAGGAGCGCTGAATTTGAAATTGACGACTTATTTACGGACAACTTGCTCCCACCAAACTCCAACAAATTCTCACTGGTAAGAATTTCTTCAATACCTTCAACTCTTACATTTTTGATTATTCTCAATACTAATTCATCATTCATTTCAAAGTATGGAGATTCAGGAGAGTCATTAAAGTGGTCAATAAGCAATCTATACTCAACAACTTCATCATTCTCTAGCCAAGCACAACTACGTTGGAAAAAAACTCCTTCTGAATCTTCATATTGCTCTGTTAGATTTACAATTTCCTGAATAGGCTTTGAGTTATTGTTAATTAATTTAAAAACCCAATCGATATTGATGTATTTAGATTTATCAAAAAGATTACTATTCACTTTCGTAATAATGATGGCATCCACTAAACTTGACTGCAAACAACTTTGCGTCAATTGAATCAGGTCTGCAGTGTTTTTGGCATGTGGATGAAATCCAATCCGTAGTAAGTCTCTTGTAAATTGATTGAAAACTCCTCGGTCTTTCGTAGACATTACAGATTTTTTAACGCTTAAATAGTCTTGTTCTTCTTTAAAACAATAAAGCAAAGTGTTTACTACGTTACTTCTTACTCCATATGATGTAATAATCCTTGAAAGGCTATCAAATTTAGACATCTCATCGCTGGATATAACAAATATTGCTTTCCTTAATAAAAGATGACTATGACCATGATTTTCTATAGCTTTATTTATTAGTTTTTCTGCTAAAAAAAGATCATTTTGATATATACTTTCGTTTATCTCAAATAAATCCTCAAGGAATTTTTCAACTTTTCTTTTATTTAACTTTATTGCGTTATCTATATACGAAAGATTTTTTTCCAAACCTAAATCATCTAGCCTTATGAAGTCATCTTTGAACTGAGGCTCTTTAGGAAATAAATCTGGAAGTAACTTGCGACCTATTGACAACGCCTTGACTGCATTTTCTGCTTGGTACAACTCAGTGACATTACATTTTTCTCTTAGATTATTCATCAAATCTATAGAGTCTGTATCACTTCCAGATGCAATCGCCCTAACTTTATTTCGTGTAGAGTTCTTTAACATTCTTAGAACGGCAGAAATATTACTTTTATTATCAAATGGAAAAATCATTATATACCTATTTTTTAATGCTTTTGGCAATTGAAGTGCCGTTACGTTAGAGACGATAAGCTATTTACAAATACCTAACCTATCAGCCGCAGGACGCTGAGCCTCATTGCGACAGGTCGACAGGGACAAACCACTACCTGCCCAAAAGCTCATGCACGCAATTGTGCATTGCCTGAACATTCCTAACAGAGATAGTGGGCAGCTTGCGCGCCTGAGCTGGGACAATCGGAGAGTCATCTAGATTGAAAAGCCATACCTTAATCTTGCCATATTCCTGCTGATTTATTGCCAGACTCATTTCGTCATAACACCACGGGCTCTGGGCATACTGACGGCTCCAAAGAACTGCACAAACATCGCTGCGAAGAACCGCTTGCTCAATGGTTGCTGTGATCATCTGATCTGACCTGATCTCATCGTCACCAACTAGGACCTCAATACCCTCTTTTACTAGTACGGCCCGTAGTGCATTGGCCATTTCGGCGTCCTGATGAGCAAAACTAACAAAAACCATTTTCGGGCTCTCTAAGAGACGGCTCGGCTGCATTCGATCTAACATGAGTCGATTAGCTATCTCAATCGTATGTTCAACACCATCGACGTCGCACAAAACGCTTGGGTCAAAACCTGGATTAAGTCTCGACCAATCTCGGCGCTCGTATGAGCGCTTCGCCACTCCACCGAGGAATGCAAACGGAATGATCGGAAGGCCCCTGGCCTCAGCAAGATGCAAAAGTGTACTAGCCGTTTGCGAAACCTTCCCTCCCAGAGCAACAACCACATCAGCTTTCTCCAGCGCCTGAATCTGGGCCAAAAACCAGGACTGGAACCATGCGTCTTCCTCATTGCCCTCTGGACCAGGGTAGTTCCAATCCTGGATTACGAGGCCAGGTCGTCCAAGCGTTTTGCGTAGAAGGCATCGCTTTTCCTCAACTGTTGGATGACTGGGACTATGGAACTGGATTAATCCACCACACTTAGAGTCCGCATAGCCCATTGCTGCGTAGTAGTCGACCGAATCAGTAAATGGGCTGCATATAAGTAGCTGTGCTCCCGCTTTCGCGAGAACATGCCCAAGGGTCAACGACGCCTTGTTCAAACGTGGGAGTTCAGCATCAACATCTGCGGTCTCACCGGTGTGACCACCTATGACGAATACAGATTTCACCCGAGAATCAAGCTGCAGATGTGGCGATGGCGATAATGCGACCTGCGCCAATTCTTCCTCAGCTCCGAACATCCCAGCTTGGACAGTGTGAATAAAAAACGAAACAGCGTTTCTAGCGGACAAATTTCGAAACTTACCTTTAGCTGTGTCTTCAATTTTTTCTTTTCGAGCGTCCGCGTAGTCAGAAATGCCGCGGATGGCCACAGTTCGTGGAGCCGTTGTGCGAACAGTCGCGGCATCGTATACACCTGCCGACTCCATTTCTAGGGCCGCAACCTTACGATCATGTTCACGGATGATCCAATCCACAAAACCCTTGCCTTTACCTACTGCTGGGCCGCTGGCCAACTTACGGTCGTCACCGGCAAAGAGCTTACAGCTACCTCGTAGGATCAGTTCATTGCTAGCAAGGGCAAGCTGTACCTCTTCTGAAATGAGTTCAGCCTTGGCAATCTGAGTGTCTTGCTGCCAACGTTTGTAATAGTCGCCACTGGTGTGTGCGAAAAATTGAAACCTATTGAGTAGTCTCAAAGAGCTTTGAAATTGGTTACCTGAGGTAGTAAAACTCCAGTTTTTACCTTCCCCATGGGTCGCTGAATTTGCCATGTACTCATTCACAGTGTCCGGTATAAATACATCGCCAGGTTCCATGTCGTTTACCAGTGATCCTGCTATGCCTAGCACCACGATGTTGGCCGGATTCAGCTTCTCGATAAGTGCTGAAGTAAGACTAGCGGATCGGGTATTGCCCATTTTTCCTGCCGGGAACACAGCAACTTCGAAGCTTCTGTTAAGAACAGGCGAGTCGATATTGCCGAAGAAACCTGTCAGTGCAACACCTACCTGCTCTTGGGATTTAAAATCTGATCCTAGCATATCTATAACGACATCAAACTCCTCGCTTAGAGCCACGTAAAGCAAGATATCGATAGCCTTACCCATACTTATTACCTTCCTAAAGTTGATGTAGGCGGCTGGATCTGCGGCGCGCAGCAACCACTAAACTGAAACGTTCGTGTTGTTCTTAAAATCAATAGCTTGAATTTTATTGCACTTTATCAAATTCATTAAGCGGTAAGTGTGACGGACATAACCTACATCCGAACCCACGAAGGCTGGATGTATCTGGCCCTGGTGGTTGACCTGTTCTCCCGAAAAGTTATCGGCTGGTCAATGCAACCCCGCATGACAAAAGAGATTGTCTCGTATGTCGGAATTCTTTTTCTGAATGGATCAGGATATCGGGTCAGGGACAAAGGCCTCATGCAAATCCAATCAACCCTGACAATGCTACCGCCCTCAGAGAGCTGTTCTGATTAGATTTTGGTGTATCTAAATGTTACTAAGATTCATAAATTATTCAAGAAGACAATCAGATACAACCTAAATCTTGATTTGCCGGGTTATACGATTAATTTGGGAAATGCTGTAACTAAGTAAGTTGCCGAGAAATGCACATTAGGCGCCCATTTCCTACTAGTTCATGAAGTTATCTGGAGGTAGACTCAACTATATATAGTGAATATACATTGAAATCATGTGGATAGCTAAATTTTGGTTTATGAACTAAATTCTCACACAACATAAGTTAAATCATGTCTGAGTGATGCGAAGTGCTTTTCTGGTAGTCGTTATTCGTTCAGGGTTCAAGAACTTAAGCCTCTCCTCTTTCATAATTGGCCTGTGCATGGAGAAATAGCCTGGTTATTCCCTGCCCCATGCTAAGAGCGCAGTGTCTGTCGCATAGACACTGCATACGAAAACACCAGAGGGTGCTGTTACTTATTTAAGGACGGATCAAGCGGGAATGAGTCCACTCCGGTATCAGAAATGGCTACGTCTCAATGAAGTCAGGCGACAGATGCTGAATGAACATTACGATGTCACCACAGCAGCCTATGCTGTCGGTTACGAAAGCTATCCCATTTCAGTCGGGAATATTCGCGGATGTTTGGAGAGTCACCCAAGAGAGATATTACCAGGTTAAGAAAGTCTGTCGGACAGCTTTAATAAACCCTGCACTTATCTGTTTAGAGCAATTCGGTGTTAGTTTCAGCAAGCAAACATTAACCATAGCTAATGATTTATAGCCATATTAACCATTGGTAGCTCTTGACCTTTCCTGACACTTCCCTTGTTCGCAATAATATTCTGTTTAGTCACGGTTTATAAATAACATGCATAATGAAATCGTCATGTTATTTAGCGACATAAAATGTTTTTGCAAATACTCTCTTCAACAAGTGCAGCAATAAACTTGTTGTGGAACCAATATCCAGGTCGCAGGATATCGCTATTCTACGCAAGGTTTTTATAACTTATCCGACAGTGCCTACAGTCGAATGAGTGGTTACACCGTCAAGCCTCCTACCGGAGACACCAATGAGCAGACACAATTTATTGATTATTTTAATCTGTTCTACAGTAAGCGTGGTCAGGAACAAATAAGCATCTCTCAGCAGCTTGGAAATTACGGTACGACATTTTTCAGTGCCAGTCGCCAAAGTTACTGGAACACGTCACGCAGCGACCAGCAAATATCATTTGGATTAAATGTGCCGTTTGGTGATATTACGACTTCGCTGAATTACAGCTATTCCAATAATATATGGCAAAACGATCGGGATCATTTACTCGCTTTTACGCTTAATGTTCCCTTCAGTCATTGGATGCGTACAGACAGTCAGTCGGCATTTCGTAATTCAAACGCCAGTTACAGTATGTCAAACGATTTGAAAGGCGGCATGACCAATCTATCGGGGGTTTATGGCACTCTGCTGCCGGATAATAACCTGAATTATAGCGTTCAGGTCGGTAACACCCACGGAGGTAATACATCGTCTGGCACCAGTGGTTACAGTTCTCTTAATTATCGTGGAGCTTATGGTAATACTAATGTCGGTTACAGTCGGAGTGGTGACAGCAGCCAGATTTATTACGGAATGAGTGGTGGGATTATTGCTCATGCTGATGGCATCACCTTTGGACAGCCGCTGGGCGACACAATGGTTCTGGTTAAGGCTCCTGGTGCTGATAATGTCAAAATAGAGAACCAGACCGGAATTCATACCGACTGGCGTGGCTATGCCATATTACCATTTGCGACAGAATATAGAGAAAACCGTGTTGCTCTTAACGCGAATTCCCTTGCAGATAATGTTGAACTGGATGAAACCGTGGTCACTGTCATCCCAACTCACGGTGCTATTGCCAGAGCAACATTTAATGCACAAATCGGCGGGAAAGTATTAATGACGTTGAAGTACGGTAATAAGAGCGTTCCATTCGGTGCAATTGTCACACACGGAGAGAATAAAAATGGCAGCATTGTCGCGGAAAATGGTCAGGTTTATCTGACTGGACTTCCACAGTCAGGGCAATTACAGGTTTCATGGGGCAAAGATAAAAACTCAAACTGTATTGTCGAGTACAAGCTTCCTGAAGTTTCTCCTGGTACCTTACTGAACCAGCAGACAGCAATCTGTCGCTAAGGAACAATAGATTATGAAATACAATAACATTATTTTCCTCGGTTTATGTCTGGGGTTAACCACCTATTCTGCTTTATCCGCAGATAGCGTTATTAAAATTAGCGGGCGCGTCCTCGATTATGGCTGCACAGTCTCATCGGATTCGCTTAATTTTACCGTAGATCTCCAAAAAAACAGTGCCAGACAATTTCCAACGACCGGTAGCACAAGTCCAGCCGTCCCTTTTCAGATTACGTTAAGTGAATGCAGCAAAGGGACAACGGGGGTTCGGGTTGCATTTAACGGTATTGAGGATGCAGAAAATAATACTTTGTTGAAACTGGATGAAGGAAGCAATACGGCCTCCGGTTTGGGTATAGAAATATTGGACGCAAATATGCGTCCGGTGAAACTGAATGATCTTCATGCCGGGATGCAGTGGATCCCACTGGTACCAGAACAGAACAATATTTTGCCTTACTCCGCTCGTCTGAAGTCAACTCAGAAGTCCGTCAATCCGGGACTGGTGAGGGCTTCGGCAACCTTTACCCTTGAATTTCAATAATCAGAGTCAGATATGAAAAGACTTCACAAGAGGTTCCTGTTAGCTACGTTTTGCGCGTTATTCACAGCAACTCTCCAGGCCGCCGATGTCACTATCACTGTTAATGGTCGGGTAGTCGCTAAACCCTGCACTATTCAAACCAAAGAAGCTAACGTTAATCTCGGGGATCTTTATACGCGCAATCTGCAACAACCTGGTTCTGCATCTGGCTGGCACAATATTACTTTGTCATTAACCGATTGTCCGGTTGAAACAAGTGCAGTGACGGCAATCGTGACAGGTTCAACTGACAATACGGGTTATTACAAAAATGAAGGTACTGCCGAAAATATTCAGATAGAGCTGAGGGATGACCAGGATGCTGCGTTAAAAAATGGCGATAGCAAAACGGTTATTGTTGATGAGATCACTCGTAATGCACAGTTTCCACTTAAGGCAAGAGCTATCACGGTGAATGGAAACGCAAGCCAGGGAACGATCGAGGCGCTAATCAATGTGATCTACACCTGGCAATAACGTCGATTCGATTTTCTTAGCCTTCTTTTTAAATCAATTTTTAACCTTAGGATATATCATGGGTAAAACAATCAGTATAAAGGTCCTGTTCGGTATTTATCTTCTATTAATGGCAGGCAAAGTTTTTGCCTTCAGTTGTAATGTCGATGGCGGGTCAAGTATTGGAGCAGGTACAACCTCTGTTTATGTTAATCTCGACCCTGTAATACAGCCGGGCCAGAATCTGGTTGTAGACTTGTCTCAGCATATAAGTTGCTGGAATGATTACGGCGGCTGGTACGACACTGATCATATAAACCTGGTAAAAGGCTCAGCTTTCGCAGGCTCCCTACAGTCATATAAAGGATCGCTGTACTGGAATAATGTGACCTACCCCTTCCCGTTGACGACAAATACCAACGTATTGGATATTGGTGATAAGACACCGATGCCATTACCGTTAAAACTCTATATTACCCCAGTTGGGGCGGCCGGTGGAGTTGTCATAAAAGCGGGGGAAGCCATTGCCCGTATTCATATGTATAAAATTGCAACATTAGGAAGCGGAAATCCGCGTAATTTTACGTGGAATATTATTTCAAATAACAATGTTGTTATGCCAACAGGCGGCTGCACCGTTGATAGTCGTAATGTCACCGTGGATCTCCCGGACTTTCCTGGAAGCGCAGAAATACCCCTTGGCGTATATTGCTCAAGCGAACAAAAGCTCTCATTTTATCTTTCGGGTGCCACCACTGACAGTAGCCGACAAGTGTTTGCTAACACAGCACCTGATGCAACAAAAGCATCGGGAGTGGGTGTCACTCTAATGCGTAATGGAAAAATACTGGCTACGGGAGAAAATGTCTCCCTGGGGACAGTAAATAAAAGCAAAGTACCTCTGGGTTTAAGCGCAACCTATGGACAAACAGGAAACAAGGTTTCAGCCGGAACCGTCCAGTCAGTCATTGGTGTCACTTTTATCTATGAATAATTGTGATTTTGACCTTAGTCTATGCGCTCCATTCACGAAAATTGCGCGGATAATTATTTTGTGAAGGCTATTAGCCTACACCTGTAAGAAAATCCGCGCACAATTGAAGCCAGAGTCTTATTTTTTATATTGAAAAATATGTTAATTTAAACACTATGAGAGATGATGCTTAACTTATCGTATTTAATCTATTGTTTAACGATAATAGATTAAAAATAGAAAGAGAGTAGTCCCCTACTCTTATATATCCATGTTGGCGATAATCCCTTTGTATGTACTGTGCATCATCGCTATTACAAATCCTAATAATTCATTTCCACACAGGATAAGTAGATGAAGAAAAAAATTGAATCCTACCAGGGTGCTGCAGGTGGTTGGGGTGCTGTTAAATCCGTAGCGAATGCAGTACGTAAGCAGATGGATATACGCCAGGATGTTATTGCCATGTTTGACATGAATAAGCCAGAGGGCTTTGACTGTCCGGGTTGTGCATGGCCAGATCCTAAGCACAGTGCGTCATTCGACATTTGTGAAAACGGCGCAAAAGCAATCGCCTGGGAAGTCACGGATAAGCAGGTAAACGCCTCTTTCTTTGCTGAGAATACGGTTCAATCATTACTTACCTGGGGAGACCACGAGCTTGAGGCTGCGGGGCGACTCACTCAGCCTTTGAAATATGATGCCGTCAGCGACTGTTACAAGCCATTAAGCTGGCAACAAGCTTTCGACGAAATTGGCGCACGCCTTCAAAGCTATAGTGATCCCAATCAGGTTGAATTCTATACTTCGGGCCGCACTTCCAATGAAGCTGCCTTTCTTTATCAGCTTTTTGCCCGTGAATACGGGAGCAATAACTTTCCCGACTGCTCCAACATGTGCCATGAACCGACAAGCGTGGGTTTGGCAGCGAGTATCGGTGTAGGTAAAGGGACCGTGTTGCTGGAAGACTTTGAGAAGTGCGATTTAGTCATTTGCATTGGGCATAACCCTGGTACAAACCACCCTCGCATGCTGACTTCGTTGCGCGCTTTAGTGAAACGGGGAGCGAAAATGATCGCCATCAATCCTCTACAGGAACGTGGCCTGGAGCGATTTACCGCACCGCAAAACCCGTTTGAAATGCTGACGAACTCTGAGACTCAGTTGGCCAGTGCCTACTATAACGTGCGCATTGGTGGCGATATGGCGTTGCTCAAGGGGATGATGCGCCTGTTAATTGAGCGCGATGATGCTGCAAGCGCCGCAGGTCGGCCTTCATTGCTTGATGACGAGTTTATTCAAACGCATACCGTCGGCTTTGACGAGCTACGCCGTGACGTTCTCAATTCCGAGTGGAAAGATATCGAACGTATTTCTGGACTAAGTCAGACACAAATCGCCGAACTGGCTGACGCATATGCCGCTGCCGAACGCACCATTATCTGTTACGGAATGGGGATCACTCAGCACGAACATGGTACCCAGAACGTACAGCAACTGGTCAATCTGCTGTTGATGAAAGGTAACATTGGCAAGCCTGGTGCGGGTATCTGCCCACTACGTGGACACTCTAATGTACAGGGCGACCGAACCGTCGGTATCACCGAGAAACCGTCTGCAGAGTTTCTGGCTCGTCTGGGTGAGCGCTATGGCTTCACCCCACCTCATGCACCTGGACATGCTGCAATTGCCAGCATGCAAGCAATATGTACGGGGCAGGCTCGAGCATTGATCTGCATGGGGGGCAATTTTGCGCTGGCAATGCCAGATCGGGAAGCGAGCGCTGTACCGTTAACGCAATTAGATTTGGCGGTACACGTAGCCACTAAGCTTAACCGCTCTCATCTGTTGACCGCACGGCATAGCTATATTCTGCCGGTCCTGGGACGTAGCGAGATTGACATGCAAAAAAACGGTGCGCAGGCGGTAACCGTTGAGGATTCAATGTCGATGATTCATGCCTCGCGTGGCGTGTTAAAACCCGCCGGTGTAATGCTGAAATCAGAGTGTGCAGTGGTCGCGGGAATCGCGCAGGCAGCACTACCCCAGAGCGTGGTAGCCTGGGAGTATCTGGTGGAAGATTATGATCGCATTCGCAATGACATTGAAGCTGTGCTGCCAGAGTTCGCCGACTATAACCAGCGCATCCGTCATCCCGGTGGTTTTCACCTGATAAATGCAGCTGCTGAAAGGCGCTGGATGACGCCGTCAGGTAAGGCTAATTTCATTACCAGCAAAGGGCTGTTAGAAGATCCCTCTTCAGCGTTTAACAGTAAGCTGGTCATGGCGACAGTACGCAGCCACGATCAGTACAACACGACGATTTATGGTATGGATGATCGCTATCGAGGGGTATTCGGTCAACGAGATGTGGTCTTTATGAGTGCTAAACAAGCTAAAATTTGCCGTGTAAAAAACGGCGAAAGAGTTAATCTTATTGCGCTTACGCCAGACGGTAAGCGCAGCTCACGCCGCATGGATAGATTAAAAGTGGTCATTTACCCTATGGCTGACCGCTCACTGGTGACCTATTTTCCAGAATCGAATCACATGCTAACACTTGATAACCACGATCCATTAAGTGGCATTCCTGGCTATAAAAGTATTCCGGTTGAATTAGAACCATCAAATTAATGCCTCTTCTCATTTCTTCTGCTGTCATCCGCACAGCAGAAGAATTCCTCATTGACTATTATTTCGCAATTTGCTCACATGGATTAAATTAAACTACATACTATAAGATATAAACTTCTGCCTACAGCTGTAAGAAACTCCGCTCAGTACTGAAGCACCAGTCCTATTTCCTCTTTTCTCCAGCCTGTTATATTAAGCATACTGATTAACGATTTTTAACGTTATCCGCTAAATAAACATATTTGAAATGCATGCGACCACAGTGAAAAACAAAATCACGCAAAGAGACAACTATAAAGAAATCATGTCTGCAATTGTGGTTGTCTTATTACTGACACTTACGTTGATAGCCATTTTTTCGGCAATTGATCAGCTGAGTATTTCAGAAATGGGTCGCATTGCAAGAGATCTTACACATTTCATTATCAATAGTTTGCAAGGCTGAAAACAAACAGCAAATTATAAATATGAAATGTTAAAAAAGTATCGATAAAAACTTTATTGTTTTAAGGAGATAAAATGTCGCTCGTTTGTTCTGTTATATTTATTCATCATGCCTTCAACGCTAACATTTTAGATAAAGATTACGCCTTCTCTGACGGCGAGATCCTGATGGTAGATAACGCTGTTCGTACGCATTTTGAACCTTATGAGCGGCATTTTAAAGAGATCGGATTTACTGAAAATACCATTAAAAAATATCTACAATGCACTAACATCCAGACAGTGACGGTGCCTGTTCCTGCGAAGTTTTTACGTGCTTCAAATGTACCGACTGGATTGCTTAATGAAATGATTGCTTATCTCAACTCGGAAGAACGCAATCATCATAATTTTTCAGAACTTTTGCTTTTTTCTTGCCTGTCTATTTTTGCCGCATGCAAAGGTTTCATTACACTATTAACTAACGGTGTGCTATCCGTTTCTGGGAAAGTGAGAAATATTGTCAACATGAAGCTGGCGCACCCATGGAAGCTGAAAGATATTTGTGACTGCCTGTACATCAGTGAAAGCCTGTTGAAGAAAAAACTTAAGCAAGAGCAAACGACATTCTCACAGATTCTTTTAGATGCAAGAATGCAGCACGCAAAAAATTTGATACGCGTAGAAGGTTCGGTCAATAAAATTGCCGAACAATGTGGTTATGCCAGTACATCTTATTTTATTTATGCGTTCCGCAAACATTTCGGCAACAGTCCGAAGAGAGTTTCTAAGGAGTACCGTTGTCAAAGTCACACGGGTATGAATACGGGCAACACGATGAATGCTTTAGCTATTTGATTATTTGCTAACGAGTAGTCAACCACACACGCTGCGTAAGAATTAAATGGGGCAGCCATTCCCTGCCCCGCGTTGTTTTTAGGCGATATATTTATTGAAATAAATAAGTGACATCCATCACATATTTATGCACTTGCATAACCTGTTGCATGATTATTTATGATCTCAATTCTGCATTTTGTCAGTAAAATGCAATAATTTATTAAATATCAATAAATTAGTTGTTTATCGGCGAGAAATTACTTAATAGAACAGAAAGTAATGTCAACGCTTTATGGACTGTTTTTTCCCTTTTTTTAGCTAAATCTGCTATCTCTTTATGTGACTAACTTCACTTACATCCACTTATTTCTCTTCGTAAAATTACTTTGGAATTAAGTACAATAAGAAGAGGAACATTTATGAAGTCTGCATTAAAGAAAAGTGTCGTAAGTACCTCGATATCTTTGATACTGGCATCTGGTATGGCTGCATTTGCTGCTCATGCGGCAGATGATGTAAAGCTGAAAGCAACCAAAACAAACGTTGCTTTCTCAGACTTTACGCCGACAGAATACAGTACCAAAGGAAAGCCAAATATTATCGTACTGACCATGGATGATCTTGGTTATGGACAACTTCCTTTTGATAAGGGATCTTTTGACCCAAAAACAATGGAAAATCGTGAAGTTGTCGATACCTACAAAATAGGGATAGATAAAGCCATTGAAGCTGCACAAAAATCAACGCCGACGCTCCTTTCATTAATGGATGAAGGCGTACGTTTTACTAACGGCTATGTGGCACACGGTGTTTCCGGCCCCTCCCGCGCCGCAATAATGACCGGTCGAGCTCCCGCCCGCTTTGGTGTCTATTCCAATACCGATGCTCAGGATGGTATTCCGCTAACAGAAACTTTCTTGCCTGAATTATTCCAGAATCATGGTTATTACACTGCAGCAGTAGGTAAATGGCACTTGTCAAAAATCAGTAATGTGCCGGTACCGGAAGATAAACAAACGCGTGACTATCATGACAACTTCACCACATTTTCTGCGGAAGAATGGCAACCTCAAAACCGTGGCTTTGATTACTTTATGGGATTCCACGCTGCAGGAACGGCATATTACAACTCCCCTTCACTGTTCAAAAATCGTGAACGTGTCCCCGCAAAAGGTTATATCAGCGATCAGTTAACCGATGAGGCAATTGGCGTTGTTGATCGTGCCAAAACACTTGACCAGCCTTTTATGCTTTACCTGGCTTATAATGCTCCGCACCTGCCAAATGATAATCCTGCACCGGATCAATATCAGAAGCAATTTAATACCGGTAGTCAAACAGCAGATAACTACTACGCTTCCGTTTATTCTGTTGATCAGGGTGTAAAACGCATTCTCGAACAACTGAAGAAAAACGGACAGTATGACAATACAATTATTCTCTTTACCTCCGATAATGGTGCGGTTATCGATGGTCCTCTGCCGCTGAACGGGGCGCAAAAAGGCTATAAGAGTCAGACCTATCCTGGCGGTACTCACACCCCAATGTTTATGTGGTGGAAAGGAAAACTTCAACCCGGTAATTATGACAAGCTGATTTCCGCAATGGATTTCTACCCGACAGCTCTTGATGCAGCCGATATCAGCATTCCAAAAGACCTTAAGCTGGATGGCGTTTCCTTGCTGCCCTGGTTGCAAGATAAGAAACAAGGCGAGCCACATAAAAATCTGACCTGGATAACCTCTTATTCTCACTGGTTTGACGAGGAAAATATTCCATTCTGGGATAATTACCACAAATTTGTTCGCCATCAGTCAGACGATTACCCGCATAACCCCAACACTGAGGACTTAAGCCAATTCTCTTATACGGTGAGAAATAACGATTATTCGCTTGTCTATACAGTAGAAAACAATCAGTTAGGTCTCTACAAACTGACGGATCTACAGCAAAAAGATAACCTTGCCGCCGCCAATCCGCAGGTCGTTAAAGAGATGCAAGGCGTGGTAAGAGAGTTTATCGACAGCAGCCAGCCACCGCTTAGCGAGGTAAATCAGGAGAAGTTTAACAATATCAAGAAAGCACTAAGCGAAGCGAAATAACTAAACCTTCATGCGGCGGATTTTTCCGCCGCCTTATTGAGCGAGATAGCGATGCACGTTACAGCCAAGCCCTCCAGTTTTCAATGTAATCTCAAATGTGATTACTGTTTTTACCTTGAAAAAGAGTCGCAGTTTACTCATGAAAAATGGATGGATGACAGCACTCTGAAAGAGTTCATCAAACAATATATCGCAGCGTCTGGCAATCAGGTCTATTTTACCTGGCAAGGCGGTGAACCCACTCTGGCTGGCCTGGATTTTTTCCGTAAAGTTATTCACTATCAACAACGCTATGCAGGCCAAAAACGTATTTTTAATGCATTACAAACGAATGGCATTTTATTGAATAATGAATGGTGTGCCTTTCTCAAAGAACATGAATTTCTGGTTGGTATCTCGATCGATGGCCCCCAGGAGTTACATGACCGTTACAGACGCAGTAATTCAGGTAACGGTACTTTTGCAAAAGTGATAGCAGCCATCGAGCGTCTGAAATCATATCAAGTAGAGTTTAATACGTTAACCGTCATTAATAACGTTAATGTCCATTACCCTCTTGAGGTTTATCATTTTTTAAAATCTATCGGCAGTAAACATATGCAATTTATCGAATTGCTAGAAACCGGGACGCCGAATATTGATTTCAGTGGTCATAGTGAGAACACATTCCGTATCATTGATTTTTCTGTGCCTCCCACGGCTTATGGCAAGTTTATGTCAACCATTTTTATGCAATGGGTTAAAAACGATGTGGGTGAAATTTTCATCCGTCAGTTTGAAAGCTTTGTCAGCCGTTTTTTGGGGAATGGGCATACCAGTTGTATTTTCCAGGAGTCCTGCAAGGATAATCTGGTTGTTGAAAGTAATGGAGACATTTACGAATGCGACCATTTTGTCTATCCACAGTACAAAATTGGAAACATTAATAAATCTGAACTCAAAACGATGAACAGTGTACAACTGACAGCGCAAAAAAAACGGATTCCAGCGAAATGTCAGCAATGTGCATATAAACCTATCTGCAATGGCGGTTGTCCTAAGCATCGTATTACTAAAGTAAACAATGAGACTGTTTCTTATTTTTGCGAAGGTTATAAAATCCTTTTTTCAACCATGGTACCTTATATGAACGCCATGGTAGAGTTAGCTAAGAACAGAGTACCGCTTTACCACATTATGGATGTTGCAAAACAAATGGAGAATAATTAATAACGCTCTCTTTTAACTCCATTCTTAGCCTCCTTCTTATGACCTTAACAAGGCACCCGACATAAATTCCTGTCGGGTGTTTCGTCATCATCATCTTCCCTTGCGAAAATCCTGGCTTACGTGGTATGCATCAGGGCATTAGCAATATCCTTGATTATCAATAGCATAACCATAACCACTGAAAATGAAATATTCCTTTATATTTCATATTGTTAAATGATACTTAAATAAATTTCATCAGTAAATCATTGCCATAGATAATCATTGGATGGCACAATCAATTTTCGCTAATGATAACCATTCCCATTACGCTTCGTATGTTGATAGCAAAGTATCTCTGTCTGTTGAAGCCCTTTTGGCTGCGTAAGAATAATAAAACTTCAGTGTTGTTAATCATTATTATCCTCGCCATGATCCTTGGCGTGGTTAAAATTCAGGTCTGGTTAAACGACTGGAATAATGATTTTTTCAATGCGCTAAGCCAGAAAGAAACCGATAAGCTTTGGCAGCTTGTCCTTTGGTTCCCTGCCCTGCTGGGGATCTTTGTATTAATATCCGTAAACAAAACATGGTTAATTAAACTACTGACTATTCGCTGGCGCGAATGGTTAACAGATTACTACCTTAATCGGTGGTTTGCAGATAAAAACTACTACTTCACGCAGATCTACGGCGAGCATAAAAATACAGATAACCCTGACCAACGTATCGCTGAAGACATTCTCTTACTGATCAGCAAAACGCTCAGTCTTTCATTTGGCTTCATCCAGTCACTTAGCATGCTGATCACCTTTACCGTTATTCTTTGGGAAAGCGCGGGTACGCTCTCATTCACTGTTGGTGGAACAGAATGGAATATCCAGGGGTATATGGTCTATACCGTCGTGCTCATTGTGATCGGTGGAACTTTATTTACCCATAAGGTGGGTAAACGTATTCGTCCGCTTAATGTGGAAAAACAACGTAGCGAAGCGACATTTCGAACAAATCTTGTGCAGCATAATAAGCAGGCAGAACTGATTGCGCTAAGCAATGCTGAGTCTCTACAACGCCAGGAGTTGAGCGACAATTTTCATACCATTAAAGAGAACTGGCATCGTTTAATGAATCGTCAGCGGTGGCTTGATTACTGGCAGAATATTTATTCGCGCTCGCTTAGCGTTCTTCCCTACTTTCTGTTATTGCCGCAGTTTATTAGCGGGCAGATCAATCTGGGCGGACTGATGAAATCGCGCCAGGCATTTATGCTGGTATCGAACAATTTAAGCTGGTTTATTTATAAATATGACGAACTTGCTGAACTGGCTGCGGTTATCGATCGCTTGTATGAGTTCCATCAACTCACTGAACAGCGCCCTACGAATAAGCCTAAAAATTGCCAACATGCGGTACAAGTGGCTGATGCGAGTATTCGTACGCCTGATAATAAGATCATATTAGAGAACCTGAACTTTCATGTTTCGCCAGGCAAATGGCTATTACTGAAAGGCTACTCTGGTGCGGGAAAAACCACACTGCTTAAAACATTATCCCACTGCTGGCCGTGGTTTAAAGGTGATATTTCTTCTCCTGCTGACAGTTGGTATGTGTCACAAACACCGTTAATCAAAACCGGCTTACTGAAAGAGATTATTTGTAAAGCACTTCCCCTGCCCGTAGACGATAAATCGTTGAGCGAAGTACTGCATCAGGTTGGTCTTGGGAAATTGGCTGCGCGTATTCATGACCACGATCGCTGGGGAGATATTCTTTCCAGCGGCGAAAAACAACGTATCGCCCTGGCACGATTAATTTTACGACGTCCGAAATGGATATTTCTTGACGAAACTACCTCTCATCTTGAGGAACAAGAGGCTATCCGCTTACTGCGTTTAGTGCGTGAAAAACTACCCACAAGCGGCGTCATTATGGTTACACATCAACCCGGTGTCTGGAACCTGGCCGATGATATTTGTGACATTAGCGCGGTTTTATAAAAACAATAAAAGCCCTGCTGTACGGAGATATAAATAAATGAAGCGAGTTCTTATTCCTGGCGTCATTTTATGTGGCGCTGATGTGGCGCAGGCCGTCGATGACAAAAACATGTACATGCATTTTTTTGAAGAGATGACGGTCTATGCTCCTGTCCCTGTACCCGTAAACGGCAACACGCATTACACCAGTGAAAGCATCGAGCGTTTACCGACCGGGAATGGCAATATCAGCGATCTGCTGAGAACCAACCCTGCGGTACGCATGGATTCAACGCAAAGTACCTCGTTGAACCAGGGAGATATTCGCCCTGAGAAAATCTCTATTCACGGTGCGTCGCCCTACCAGAATGCCTATTTGATTGACGGTATTAGTGCAACTAATAACCTGAACCCAGCGAATGAGTCCGATGCCAGTAGTGCAACCAATATTAGCGGGATGTCACAGGGGTATTATCTTGATGTCAGCTTACTGGACAATGTGACGCTTTATGACAGTTTTGTGCCGGTTGAATTTGGTCGCTTCAATGGCGGGGTAATTGATGCAAAGATCAAACGCTTCAACGCTGATGATAGCAAGGTGAAATTGGGTTATCGCACTACGCGTTCGGACTGGTTAACATCGCATATCGATGAGAATAACAAGAGCGCATTTAATCAAGGCTCTTCAGGAAGTACTTATTACTCCCCAGATTTTAAAAAGAACTTTTATACCTTGTCGTTTAATCAGGAACTCGCTGATAACTTCGGCGTTACCGCCGGTTTATCGCGCCGCCAGTCTGATATCACCCGCGCGGATTATGTTTCGAATGACGGCATTGTCGCCGGTCGGGCACAGTATAAAAACGTTATCGATACTGCATTAAGCAAATTTACCTGGTTTGCCAGCGACCGCTTTACCCACGATTTAACCTTAAAATATACCGGCTCCAGCCGTGATTATAATACCAGCACCTTCCCGCAGTCTGATCGCGAAATGGGTAATAAATCCTATGGTCTGGCATGGGATATGGATACGCAGCTCGCATGGGCCAAACTGCGTACCACCGTTGGTTGGGATCATATTAGTGATTATACCCGTCACGATCATGACATCTGGTACACCGAACTTTCATGTACATATGGTGATATTACAGGGCGTTGCACCCGTGGCGGATTAGGACACATTTCCCAGGCTGTAGATAATTACACCTTCAAAACACGCCTGGACTGGCAAAAATTCGCCGTGGGTAATGTTTCGCATCAACCCTACTTCGGCGCGGAATACATCTATTCCGATGCGTGGACTGAACGCCATAACCAGTCTGAATCCTATGTGATTAATGCTGCCGGAAAGAAAACTAACCATACCATTTACCATAAAGGTAAAGGCCGCCTGGGAATTGACAACTACACGCTGTATATGGCGGATCGCATTAGCTGGCGTAATGTGTCATTAATGCCCGGCGTGCGGTATGACTATGACAACTATCTGTCAAACCACAATATCTCCCCGCGCTTTATGACGGAATGGGATATTTTTGCTAATCAAACCTCAATGATTACAGCAGGTTATAACCGTTACTATGGCGGGAATATTCTTGATATGGGATTACGTGATATCCGCAATAGCTGGACGGAATCGGTATCAGGTAATAAAACTCTGACGCGTTATCAGGATTTGAAAACGCCTTATAACGATGAACTGGCAATGGGATTGCAGCAGAAAATCGGTAAGAACGTTATTGCGCGTGCAAACTATGTTTACCGTGAAGCGCATGATCAAATCAGCAAAAGCAGTCGTACCGACAGCGCGACTAAAACCACCATTACTGAATATAACAACGATGGCAAAACCAAAACGCATTCGTTCAGCCTCAGTTTTGAACTGGCCGAACCCCTGCATATCCGCCAGGTAGATATTAACCCACAAATTGTCTTTAGCTATATCAAGAGCAAGGGCAACTTGTCGTTAAACAATGGTTATGAGGAGAGCAATACCGGTGATAACCAGGTGGTTTATAACGGTAATCTGGTCTCTTACGATAGCGTTCCAGTGGCAGATTTTAATAACCCATTAAAGATCTCCTTAAACATGGATTTCACGCATCAACCGAGCGGGTTAGTGTGGGCGAATACGCTGGCCTGGCAAGAAGCGCGTAAAGCTCGCATTATCCTTGGTAAGACAAATGCGCAATACATCAGCGAATATTCAGATTACAAGCAGTATGTTGACGAAAAACTGGATAGCAGCCTGACCTGGGACACCCGCTTGTCCTGGACGCCACAATTTCTGCAACAACAAAACCTGACGATCAGTGCCGATATTCTCAATGTACTGGATAGCAAAACCGCTGTTGATACAACGAACACCGGTGTGGCGACCTACGCCAGTGGCCGTACTTTCTGGCTTGATGTCAGCATGAAATTTTAATAGTTCGGATTTTACTTAACCGGGTAAATTCGCCCGGTTTTCGCATGGAGATAATTATGAGAAACCTCTGTTTCTTACTGACGTTAGTGGCAACTCTGTTGCTCCCCGGGCGGCTGATTGCCGCCGCCTTACCGCAGGATGAAAAGTTAATTACCGGGCAACTGGACAATGGCTTGCGATATATGATTTATCCGCATGCTCATCCAAAGGATCAGGTAAATTTATGGCTGCAAATTCATACCGGTTCATTGCAGGAAGAAGACAATGAGCGCGGCGTGGCTCATTTTGTAGAACATATGATGTTTAACGGCACAAAAACATGGCCGGGTAATAAAGTCATCGAAACATTTGAGTCAATGGGCCTGCGTTTTGGTCGCGATGTTAATGCCTATACCAGCTATGACGAAACGGTGTATCAGGTGAGTTTGCCGACTACGCAGAAACAAAATCTGCAACAAGTGATGGCAATCTTCAGTGAATGGAGTAATGCCGCAACCTTTGAAAAACTCGAAGTAGACGCTGAACGTGGCGTAATTACTGAGGAATGGCGTGCCCATCAGGATGCGAAATGGCGCACCTCTCAGGCGCGCCGCCCTTTCCTGCTGGCAAATACCCGTAATTTAGACCGTGAACCTATCGGCCTGATGGATACTGTCGCCACGGTCACACCGGCACAATTGCGCCAATTTTATCAACGCTGGTATCAACCAAATAATATGACCTTTATCGTGGTCGGCGATATCGACAGTAAAGAAGCGCTGGCGCTGATAAAGGATAATTTAAGTAAGCTTCCGGCTAACAAAGCAGCTGAAAATCGCGTCTGGCCGACAAAAGCCGAAAACCACCTGCGCTTTAATATCATTAATGATAAAGAAAACCGGGTGAACGGCATCGCACTCTATTATCGCCTGCCAATGGTACAAGTGAACGATGAGCAAAGCTTTATCGAACAAGCTGAATGGAGCATGTTAGTTCAGCTGTTCAATCAACGTCTGCAGGAACGCATACAGTCGGGCGAGTTGAAGACTATTTCTGGCGGCACTGCGCGCAGCGTTAAAATTGCACCCGATTATCAGTCGCTGTTTTTCCGTGTAAATGCACGAGACGATAATATGCAGGATGCTGCGAATGCATTAATGGCAGAGTTGGCAACCATTGATCAGCATGGTTTTTCTGCTGAAGAACTCGATGATGTCAAATCTACCCGCCTCACCTGGCTGAAAAATGCGGTTGATCAGCAAGCTGAACGTGATTTACGTATGCTGACCAGTCGCCTGGCATCCAGCTCATTAAATAATACGCCGTTCTTGTCGCCGGAAGAGACATATCAACTTTCGAAACGTCTGTGGCAGCAAATTACCGTGCAAAGTCTGGCGGAAAAATGGCAGCAGTTAAGAAAGAACCAGGACGCATTTTGGGAGCAAATGGTAAACAATGAGGTTGCCGCCAAAAAAGCATTGTCTCCTGCGGCTATCCTGGCGCTGGAAAAGGAGTACGCCAACAAAAAGCTGGCGGCTTACGTCTTCCCAGGCAGAAATTTATCGTTAACAGTAGACGCAGACCCACAGGCGGAAATTAGCAGCAAAGAAACGCTGGCGGAGAATCTGACATCATTAACACTTTCCAATGGTGCCAGGGTTATTCTGGCAAAATCCGCGGGTGAAGAGCAAAAGCTACAAATTATTGCCGTATCGAATAAAGGCGATTTAAGTTTCCCTGCGCAGCAAAAATCACTTATCGCGCTGGCAAATAAAGCAGTTAGCGGAAGCGGCGTTGGCGAACTCTCCTCTTCCAGCCTGAAACGCTGGAGTGCGGAAAATTCGGTAACCATGAGCAGTAAAGTCAGTGGCATGAATACGTTGCTCTCCGTTAGCGCGCGGACTAATAACCCTGAACCTGGTTTTCAGTTGATTAACCAGCGAATCACCCACAGCACGATTAACGATAATATTTGGGCATCGCTACAAAATGCTCAAATTCAGGCGTTGAAAACGCTCGACCAGCGTCCAGCGGAGAAATTCGCCCAGCAGATGTATGAGACGCGCTATGCTGATGACCGCACGAAATTACTGCAAGAAAATCAGATTGCACAGTTTACTGCCGCAGATGCGCTGGCTGCCGATCGCCAATTGTTTTCATCTCCAGCGGATATCACGTTTGTCATTGTCGGTAATGTCGCAGAAGACAAACTCGTGGCGTTAATTACGCGTTACTTAGGATCAATCAAACACTCTGATTCGCCATTAGCCGCAGGTAAACCATTAACTCGCGCGACGGACAACGCATCGGTTACTGTAAAAGAACAAAATGAACCTGTGGCACAGGTTTCACAGTGGAAGCGTTATGATTCCCGGACACCTGTTAATCTGCCGACGCGTATGGCGCTCGATGCTTTTAACGTCGCACTGGCAAAAGATCTACGTGTTAATATTCGTGAACAGGCATCTGGAGCATACAGCGTTTCTTCTCGCCTCTCGGTTGATCCTCAGGCCAAAGATATCAGTCATTTGCTGGCTTTTACTTGTCAACCAGAACGACATGATGAACTGTTAACGTTAGCGAATGAAGTGATGGTTAAGCGTCTGGCTAAAGGGATCAGTGAGCAAGAACTGAATGAATACCAGCAAAACGTTCAGCGCAGCCTCGATATCCAACAGCGTAGCGTTCAACAATTAGCGAACACTATTGTAAATAGTCTTATTCAATATGACGATCCTGCAGCATGGACTGAGCAGGAGCAATTGTTGAAACAAATGACGGTAGAGAATGTTAACACTGCCGTTAAACAATATCTTTCTCATCCGGTAAATACTTATACCGGAGTATTATTGCCAAAATAATAACAGCCCCGTCAACACATCGTTGGCGGGGATTTTAGCAATATTCGCTATTTTTATGTAATAATTTTATAAATGCGTTCAAAATAATAATCAAGTACTAATGGTGATATTTTAAGGTCTGATTTTTACGTGATAATTCAGGAGACACAGAATGCGCATAAAAATAACAGCATAAAACACCTTACCACCACCCAAGAATTTCATATTGTATTGTTTTTCAATGAAAAAATATTATTCGCGTAATATCTCACGATAAATAACATTAGGATTTTGTTATTTAAACACGAGTCCTTTGCACTTGCTTACTTTATCGATAAATCCTACTTTTTTAATGCGATCCAATCATTTTAAGGAGTTTAAAATGGATAAGAAGCAAGTAACGGATTTAAGGTCGGAACTACTCGATTCACGTTTTGGTGCGAAGTCTATTTCCACTATCGCAGAATCAAAACGTTTTCCGCTGCACGAAATGCGCGACGATGTCGCATTCCAGATTATCAATGACGAATTATATCTTGATGGCAACGCTCGTCAGAACCTGGCCACTTTCTGCCAGACCT
>OIXH01001174.1_pt1 | contig 30535 bp, 28 predicted proteins | sample 1587741 | NCBI WGS metagenome assembly OIXH01 (sample SAMEA3888916, study PRJEB22519) | human gut metagenome | biome: human gut; feature: human-associated habitat; material: faeces | place: Denmark | collected 2011 | reverse complement strand
AAAGTGTTTACTGCGCACTTGCAGCGTCCTGCTCCCCTTCTGCACCGGCCTCGGAGGAAGCCTCTGCCTCCCCTGCGGCCTCGCCGGAAGCGGTGCTCTCGGCTGCGGCCTCCGAAGAGGCTGCGGGAGATGCACTGCCAAGGGCGTCGGGAGTGGGGCGCGTCAGCGCGTCGCGCGGCGAAGCCGCTTCCGTTTCAGGACTTTTCTTGCTTTTACGGCGGGCCATAAGCTCCTCAATAATGTGGGGGGGCGCGGTCAAAGTCTTTGCGGTCAACCTACAACCTGAAAAAAAAAGAGGCAAGCCCGCAACTTATGGTCAAGAAGCGGGCCTGGCAACTGCGGCATTGACGGGAGGCGGTTCAGGGTCGCGCGTCCTTCCCATTGGTTTTTTTTGCCTTTTTATCCATCTTGTCCTGCCGGACCGGCTGATCCGGCGTGTTGTTTTCCGCGCCGCCGGCATGGGACAGCGGGGCTTTTTCCAGCTCCTCGCGGATGCCCTTCTTGAGATCCTCACCGGCCTTGGGGTCATGCAGGCCCGCGCTGAGATGTTCCACGCCGCGCGCCGGGTCGTTGAGGAAATGGATGTAGAGCACGCCCAGGCTGTAACGCACCGAGGCGTTGTCATGCAGGGCCACCACTTTTTCCAGAAGTTCGGCGGCTTCCTTGTGCTTGCCCTGGTTGTGCTTGATGACGCCCAACAGATAGAGCGGTTGGGGATTGTTCACATCCAGGGTGCTGGCGCGCTGGGCGAAAGTCTCGGCGGCCTCCCAGTTCTGGGCGGTCATCAGGGCTTCGACCAGGTGGACCAGGGCGTCCACGTTTTGGGGATTTTTGGCGACTTCCTGCATGAGCGCGCCGATGGCGTCGCCGCCCATGCCCGCCGGAGCCTGGGGCGCGGGCTGCACATGCACGGTGATCTGAGGATGCTTGAAGCGTTCCGTAAGGGAAATCACCAGCATGGCCGCCAGACTCAGAGCCAGCAGCAGGGCCAGCGCGCGCGCCGGAGTGTTGAGCTTGGGCAGATCAGTCATGGTTGAGCATCTCCCATTGGCTCAGGCGAGCCGCCAGAGCGCGCTGCTGCGCGGCCAGAAAGGCCAGATACGCGCCGAGGCCGATCCAGACGGCGGCATTGGCGATGACGATCCAGGTGAGGGTATCCATACTTGTCCTCCGAGGGAGAGTTCGCTGCGGCGTTTACGCCGCCGGGTTGTCGGCATTGGCGGCCAATGCGTCGAGGCGGGCGCGTAAATCGAGCTGGCGTTTGCGCAGCCAGACCAGCCCGGCCCAGAGCAGACCGAAAGAAAGCACGCAGGCAATGACCGTCATCTTCATTTCCGGCTCCAGGCCGCCGCCCTTGGCCGCGAAAACCGCCGGATGGATCGAGCGCCAGATCCGGGCCGAAATGAAGACCAGAGGCACGTCCAGAAAGGCCACCACGCCCACCACGGCGCAGACCAGGCTCTTGCGCTGCGGCGGCAGATCCAGGCCGCGCAGCACCAGATAGCCCGCATAGACGAACCACATGATCAGGGTGGTGGTCAGGCGCGGGTCCCAGGTCCACCAGACGCCCCAGGACTTGCGCGCCCAGAGCATGCCGGTGACCAGGGCCAGGCCGCTGAGCAGCACGCCCACCTCGGCGGCGGCGGCGCAGAGTCTGTCCGCGCCGGGCGCGCGGCGCAACAGATAGGCGATGGAACCCAGAAAGACCGTGAAAAAGCTGATCAGCGCCCACCAGGCCAGGGGCAGGTGGATGTAGAAGATTTTCTGGATCAGACCCAGAGTGGCCTCTTCCGGGGCATAGACATAGATCAGCCACTGGCAGCAGGCAAAGGCCAGTCCGCCCAGCAGGGCCAGGAGTTGCGGCATTTATTCGTCCCCCGTGTAGATGAAGCTGAACAGCAACAGACCGGCCCCCAGAAAGACCGCGTCAAAGGCGCAGGCCACGCCCAGCCAGCCGCCGGGCCCGTCCGGGGAGGCGGCCCCCAGCGTCTGCGCACCCACGCCGATACCGGCCAGCAGCAGGGGCGTGAGCAGCGGAAAAAGCACGATGCTCAGCAGGGATTCGCGCGCCGCCTGCCCCTGGGCCAGAGCCCCCAGCAGGGAACCCAGGGCGCACATGCCCAGATCCACCAGCAGCAGGGCCGCCAGGCCCGGCAGCGGCGGCCCGCCCAGCTCCTGGCCCAGAAAAATCACGGACGCGGGCAAAAAGATGACCTGGGCCAGCAGCAGCAGGGTCAGGCCCGCCGCCGCCTTGCCCAGCCAGACGCCCTGGATGGGGGCGGGGCAGAGCAACAGGCCCAGGCGGGCGTTGTTGGCCTCTTCCAGGGCGTAGAGCTGGTTGAAGATCAGCACCTGGCAGAAGGCCGAACTCAGCCAGAACACGGCGGCGGCGGCCTGCGGGCTCATGCGCTCGCCGATGCCCTGGGAGAGGCTGAACACGAAAAGCAGCAGCAGGCCCAGCAAAAGGGCCTGGATCAGACCGCTGCCCCTGGCCAGGGTCAGGGAGAGATCCTTGCGGGCCACGGCCAGGGTCAGGCGCAGCATGCCGGGCCTCCCCTATCCGCCTTATCCGTATTGTCCGCGGCAGCCGCGTCCGGCGCGGGATGAAAGCCCGTGAAGTCCGAGGGCGCGCCGTCATAGACCAGTTTGCGCTCCGCCAGGGCCAGCAGGCGGTCGGCCAGGGGCGCGTCCCCGGCCAGATCGTGGCTGATGAGCACCACGCAGGCCCCACGCTGCCGGGCGTCCCGTACCTCACGGCGCAGCAGGGCCAGGGAGGCCGCGTCCAGCCCGGTGCCCGGCTCGTCCAGCAGCAGGAGGTCCGGCTCAATCATGAGCACCCGCGCCAGGTTCAGGCGCTGGGCCATGCCGCGCGAAAAAACGCCCGCGCGCTCGTGGGCGTGGGCGGCCAGGCCCACCCGCTCCAACCCGGTCAGCAAGTCGGATCGGGACAGGCGCAGGCCGTGGGCCGTGCGCCAGAAAGCCAGATTCTCCAGTGCCGTGAGGCCGGGGTAGAGAAAGGTGGCGTGCCCGAGATAGCCCAGGCGGAGGCCGCCGGAACGCGTGCCGGATTCCGCCTGCCGCACGCGGCCCGCGCTGGGGCGCGACAAGCCGGCCATGATCCGCATCAGGGTGCTTTTGCCCGCGCCGTTGCCGCCCACCAACAGCGAGACGCTGCCCGCCGTGAAGGCGCAGCTCACTTCCTTGAAGATCACTTTGACGCCGTAGAGCTTGGCGACACGGTCGAGTTCAAGCACGCGCGGGCCTCCCGGCTTCAGGCCTTGCCGTCATCCGGGCCGTCCTCGTCGTCGGGTTCCCTGGCCGGGGAAGTGCGGCGGCGCAGGCCCAGCAGGGGCACGAGACACATCAGGGTGCCGCCGATCCAGATCCAGTTGACCAGAGGCTCCACGCTGACCTTGACCAGCACGCGCATGTCCTCGTCCAGGCCCAGCAGGGAGGCGTAGACTTCATTGCCCAGACCCGGAATCACATCCACCTCGGAAAACTGCATGCTGCCGAACTTGTCGTACATGCGGCGTTCCGGCGCGACAATGCCCAGATTCCTGCCGTCTTTGCTGATCTGGAGCCGGGCCGCGATAAAGTCGTAGCCGGGCTGGCGGCCGTCCTTGATTTCCAGCAGGGTGGCGGTGTAGCCGCCGACCTGTTCGGTCTGGCCCGGAGCCAGGAACATTTCCTTGTCCTGCGTGTAGGGGCCGGAAAAAGCGATGCCCAGAGCGGCCAGGGCCATGCCCAGGTGCGCGCCCAGAGCCCCCAGGCTGGCTGGTTGGCGGCGGACGGCGCTGTCCGTGAGCAGCAGGACCACGCCGAGGCTGACGGCAATGGCCGCGGACGAGCCGAGCAGGGCCGTGGGCTGGCGATAGCCCAGCGCCCAGATCACAATGCCGCCGGCGACAAACGCCCCCAGCACCGCGAAGAAACGGCCCTTGCCGCGCATGCCGCCGTTCCAGCCGAGCCAGGGACAGGCCGCCATCATGACCAGCAGCAGCGCGCCCAGAGGCAGGCAGACCCGGTTGTAGAAATTGGCGTCCAGGCCGCGCGGGGCGGTGGTCCAGAGCTTGCTGATCACCGGCCACATGGTGGCGACCAGGATGATCACGGCCAGGGCCAGCAGCACCCAGGCCACCAGGGTCAGAAAGCCTTCGCGGCTGTCCAGCCCGGCCAGGGGCTTGCCTTCGCGCGGGGCCGTGCAGGCCACCCAGAAGGTGACCGCCAGGCCGGCCAGCACAAAAACGGTCAACGGCGTGCCCACGCTGCCGTCGCCGAAGGCGTGCACCGAATCAATAACCCCGCTGCGCACCAGGTAGGTGGCGAAAAAGGCCGATACCGTGGTCAGGGCCATCAGGGCCACATTGACCCGGCCGAGCTTGCCCCGGCGTTCCTCCACAATCAGGGTGTGCAGGGCGGCGGTGCCGATGAGCCAGGGGATCAGGGAGGCGTTTTCCACCGGGTCCCAGGCCCAGTAGCCGCCCCAGCCCAGTTCCATGTAGGCCCACCACGCGCCCAGCACGATACCCGCGGTGAGGAAAAGCCAGGCCAGGATGATGAAAGGCCGCGTCAGGCGGAACCAGGGCCCCTCGCACCGTCCCCTCCGGGAAAGGGCCTGGGCCAGGGCCAGGCAGGCGGGCACGGTAAAGCCGCCGTAGCCCAGGAAAAGCAGCGGCGGATGGAAGATCATGCCCGGATTCTGGAGCAGGGGGTTCAGGCCGTTGCCGTCGGCCGGGGCCGGGGTCTGCATGAGAAAGGGGTTGCTCCAGTTGGTCAGGATCAGGGTGAAAAAGGCCATGATCACGTAAAAGAAGGTCCAGTACCAGAGCTTGGTGGCGGGACTCAGATTTCGACAGGCGCGGGTGCAGGCGAAGATGCTGCCGCTCAGGCTCACGGCCAGGGCCCAGAAGAGCATGGAACCGGGCTGCCCGGCCCAGAAGGCGGTCAGGCGGTAGAAGACCGGCAGGATCAGATCCGTATAGCTGGCAACGTATTGCAGGCTGAAGTCATGCCAGTAGAGGGCGTGCAGCAGCAGGGCCGAGGCCAGCAGCAAGCCGCCGGTGACGACCCAGTGGGCTTTTTCGATCAGGCGCAGGCTGTCGGCGCGTCCCTGCCAAAGCTGGAGCAGAGCCATGCCGCCGCCGCCTAGGGCGCAGAGCAGGGCCAGAAGTTGCATGGCGTAGGCGAAAACGTACATGGGGCTCCTTTACGCGTGGATGACGGCGGGACAACCCGGCTGGTCCGCTCGGCTCATCCCGGTCCGCCCGGTTCAAGTGACGTGACGGGAAAAAACAGCGCCCCGTGTTGGGGGGTGCCGCGTGGCCGGAGCAATTTCACTTTGAAATTGCTCCGGCGGCTGCGTGAGCAGACGCCCGCCACGGAGGCGTAAGCGCAATTTATTTGCGCGATTAAACGCCGGAGTGAGCGTCTTAAAAACTTCGAGAATGCACTTTCTCAAAGTTGAATTGCTCTAGCTTGTACGGTTTTCCTTCTGGTACTTGGAAGGACACTTGGTCATCAGGGTCTTGGCCGCAAAGTGCCCACCCGGCCCCATGCCGCCTTCCACGATGACTTCCGCCCCGGCCTTGAACGTGTCGGGCACAGCGCCGCTGTAGTTGACCACGATGGTCTGGCTGGCGTTGTCCTTGTCTTCCAGGCTGAAGGTGACGCCCGGTCCGCCCCGGTGCTTTTCAATGCCCCGGCTTGCCACAGTGCCGAACAGCCGGGCCGCGGTCAGCTTGTCCGGCGTGGCGGCCTTGGCTTCGGCCACGTTCAGGAAGTAAACGCTGTTTTCCGAAAAGCCGGAATAAACCAGATAGCCTACGCCGCCCAGGAAAAGGAACAGCGCCGCCACATAGATGGAAGTATTTTTTTTGCGGGCCATGCGAGTCACTCCAGTGTTGCGCTGAGTGAAGATGGGGTACCCTAGCCCATTTCGATTTTTCTGACAAGATAAGAATTGTTATCAATATTTGCGGTGCCGCCCGTTTCGCGCGGACATTGCGGGCCAGGCAAACCCGGAGGCGCGCGCCGGGGACTTACCTGGTGGGCGCGGTCGGCGCGGCGGGCTTGTCCTGGGGAGCCTTGCGGGTCAGGGCCTTGCGGCGGTCGCGGGCCAGGGCGCGCAGATCCGCCACATTGTCGCTTTCGTCCATGATCTCGCTGCCCAGAATTTCCTCCAGCACGTCCTCCAGCGAAACAACTCCGGCCAGGCCGCCGTATTCGTCCAGCACGGCGAACAGATGCACCCTGGCCTTGAGCAGTTCGCGCAGCAGCACGTCCAGGGTCTGGCTTTCCTGCACGAAATGCAGGGGCCGCATGATTTCGGACAGGCGCGTGCCTTCCTTGTCCTCCTTGAGACAGCGGCCCAGGGTGCGGCGCTCCACCAGGCCCACCAGGTCCTCGTTGTTCTCGCCGTAGACCGGAATGCGGCTGAAATGCCAGATGCGCGGGTCCTTGTAGGCCTCTTCCACGGTGATGTCCTCGGGCAGGGAAAAGACCACGGTACGCGGGGTCATGATCTCATGCACGCGTTTCTGATCCAGGGTCAGCACGTTGCGGATGAAATTTTCCTCATAGGGCTGGATGCGCCCGGCCTGGCGCGAAAGGCTGGTCACGGCGCAGATGTCGTCCTCGGAAATCTGCGGCGCGCTGGAGGGCGGCGACATCAGGCGGGTGAGCAGGCTTGTGAGCCAGAGCAGCGGCGAAAGCAGCTTGATGGTCAGGGCCAGGGGGCGGGCCAGGGCGCTGGCTAGGGGCGTGGCATAGGCCACGCCCAGGGTTTTGGGCACGATTTCGCCGAAGGCCAGGATCACGACGGTGAAGGCCAGGGCAAAGAGCGCCATGTGCTCCGCGCCGAAGACCGCCAGAAAAGCCGCGCCCGCAATGGTGGAACCGGCGGTGTTGGCCACGGTGTTCAGGGTCAGGATGGCGGCAATGGGCTTGTCCACCTCAGTGCGCATTTTATAGAGCAGTTCGCCCACGGGGCGGCCCATGCGGCGCAAGCGTTCAATGGAGGACCAGGGCACGGCGTACAGGGCCGCCTCGGTGAGCGAACAGGAAAACGAGACCAGAACGGCTATGCCGACGGCCAGAATAAGGGTGAGCATGACGCGGAATCCTGCGGCTGCGGTTTGACGGGCGGCCACGGGGCCCGGAGAAGGACGCGGTGGGCGAGCCCATATTTATATGGATAAACTATAGCCCGACGGACCGGGCTTGGCAATTGCCGCCCGGCGCGGCCGAGGCCGGGGGAGGCGAACCGCCGCGCGGCAGGCTTGAACGGAAGGCGGGGAGCGGCTTTTGGGGGATGGCGCTGAAAAAATGGCGAGCCGAAAATAAAATGCGCGGCTTTGCTTGACAGAATCCACCCGCAGGACTATATCTCTTTCTCGCGATATGACATGTCGCCACATGGCGCGGGGTGGAGCAGTTCGGTAGCTCGTCGGGCTCATAACCCGAAGGTCGTAGGTTCAAATCCTGCCCCCGCAACCAAGAAATTCAAGCCCTTACAGTGAAAACTGTAAGGGCTTTTTCTTAGGTGGATTTTCTTCCCACCACTATTCCCACCAGCTTGAAGCGACGATTTGACTAATAGTAGTTGTTGCAGCTATTTTTAATTAGTTGAGGAGCTTGCTTCTGCCTATATTGCCACAACTCTAGGCTTATGCCTGCCCTAGAGTTGTTTATGACATGCCTTCTAGAAGTCAGCTTACTTTGGGATTCCATCGGGATTGTCAATCGGCATGTTTTTATCATAAATTACTAGAGCATGAGTACTTACCTGCTGGAGGAGAAAGGTGAAAATTTATTTTTCTGACTTTTTTGAAATATCCACCGATACAATTGAACAATATGGGGCATTTAATATTTCCCTTATCAATGATTTACCATTATTCATCGATCCATTTTTATTATTCAATAGTGACAAGGAAGAATACCAAGCACTACATAAAGAAATTATTGATTATGTTGTGTTTTTAAAAGGACTTTCTGAAAACAAAATAGATGATGGACTTGTAAGAAGCCTATTTAGGTTTCCCGAAGTCAAACAAAACTGGTTTGGGTATAGCAAAACAGGCAATAGTGGTGCAGGATTAGGAGAAAAGTTTGCATTTGCGCTTTGTGCTAATTTGACGAGTGTTTTTTCCAACTTCGGACAAGAGGAAATCACAGACGGCTCTCACCTTGAAAAACTTTGCTTAATAGAAAGTGGCGTTGGGCGTGACAACATAAGTGACTTTGTTACAAATTTAATAAAAAAATATTTGCTAGAATATACACAAAAGTTTTCTCAAGAAAATATATCAGGAAAATTCCTAAAGCGTTTCCATGTTCCAAAAGTTTCATTTAATTATGAAACTTACTCATGGAGCTCTGGAATCTACATTCTGCCTAATTTTAATGCTGATTATGTAATCCTCACACCAAAAGATATTCTTACAAAAGATGATACATGGATAAATAGAAGTGATATTCTTATACATCTTGACGAAATAATACAAAGTGTGCCCAATGCAGAACTTCGCGCTCACATGAATAAATATTTTTTTAGTAAACTTCCAAACATATCAAATGAAGACCCTACAAAAGAAGAAGAGCAACGCGCCTTAAGCGAACTAATTAAAAAATACCCAAGCATCCTTGACTATTATATAAAATTCAAAGAATCCAAGGGTGACAACGCTATCTCCATCAGCGAAGAGCGCGTTACGGCTGTTGAGATAGCATTCGTTAAGCAATTAATGGAGTTAGCCGAGAAGTTACATTCTGTAGGGTTCTATAAAAACTCTGGATCTTCATATGATGAAGCGATGCAGCGTGTTTTATATTTGAAGCAAGTAGTAGAAAATAATGATGGATACAGGCTTTTTTATGTAAAGGGAAAGCCTGTAGAGAGAGAAAAGGACTTACATATTATATATAAACTTACGTGGCATGCGACTGATTACGATGTAAATGCTGAAGTAAATAATGGAAGAGGCCCTGTTGATTTCAAAATATCGAGGGGGTCTTCAGACAATACACTTGTGGAATTCAAGCTCGCCAAGAACACAAAACTTAAGCAAAACTTAGCAAAACAAGTTGAAATATATGAGGCTGCAAACAGTACAAACAAGTCAATTAAGGTAATATTTTTCTTTTCTTCAGATGAAAAGCTAAGAGTCAAAGGTATCCTCAAAGAATTAAATATGGAAAACGATAAAAATGTAATTCTAATTGATGCAAGCTACGAGAACAAGACATCGGCATCAAATGTGACAATATAATACTAGAAAAGAAAAATTACTTAGCATGTAAAAGGCGGCATATGCCGCCTTTTACATGCTAAAAATTCAATGGGGTCGCAGGTTTTCTCGCAAAATTTCTGTGATTCGCCAGCTCCGCATTCTGGCAGTTGGGCGTATTTCCCAACTCGCCGGGGTTATTCTGGCACTCCTTCAGCTTGGCCTCAAGCGCAGCTTCATTTTCAGGGGCCATGTACCAATCAACGGTCTTGGTTTCTTCTTTTTTCTCACACCCGGTGGATGCCAAGGGCAGTACGGCAAATGCCATAAGCAAAACCATTTTGTTTACGCGCATGATTTCTCCTCGTGCGGTCATGCCTGACCGTTATTGATTTCCTGTTCCAACTTACTAATTGCCCGAATTTCCTTGATACGCTTAAAGATTTACCAAGGAGTGATGATGAACCCGGCAAGGACGGAAAGGAAAAACTTCAGGAGCAAGTAGAAAATCAAACCTGTGCCAATAGTCAGAAACACAGGCGCGGGCAGTGAGCTTATGAATTGCCAGCCCAATATGCGCCGACCAGCATCAGGCCGACGACTATTTCCCTTGGCGGTTAGTTTGGACGTTGAACACTACATAGGTCGCCACACCCACAAAAATTATCCCGGTTACTCGCTACCGCTATACCGGGAAATTCCAACGTAACAAAAATGCGGCGCGTACATCACGTTTTCACCGCAATAATTACGGCGAATCTTGCCTTTGCGGCGAAACCATGTCATATTCACTGCAAAAAGTGCGGAGATTATGGGCTGCATTTACGAAAGGCCGGAGTGGCCGACATTTCAATGGGACATCGCCAAGCTGGCGGAGCCGCTGGCAATTATTCGCTATAAGCAAGGCTTGCTGTTGGGCCGGATGAACGCCCTTGGCTTTTCTATCCGTGCCGAGGCCGGACTGGAAACGCTGACTCTGGATGTGGTGAAGTCCAGCGCCATAGAAGGGGAATCCCTTGATGCCGCACAAGTTCGCTCATCGCTGGCCCGCAGGCTTGGCATCGACATAGGCGGGCTTGCGCCTGTGGGCAGGAACGTGGAAGGCGTTGTTGAAATGATGCTGGATGCCACACAGCGTTATGCTGAACCGCTGACGGCGGAACGTTTGTTTGGCTGGCATGCGGCCCTCTTCCCCACCGGCTACGGGGCATCACGGCGTATCACCGTGGGCGCGTGGCGTAAGCCCGAAGCCGGACCCATGCAAGTTGTCTCCGGCTACATCGGCCATGAGAGAGTCCATTTTGAGGCTCCGGCGGCAGAACGCCTTGATACGGAAATGAGCCGCTTTCTGGAGTGGTTCAACGTGCCGTTGGGGCTTGACCCGGTAATGAAGGCGGCAATAGCGCACCTCTGGTTTGTGACCGTCCATCCGTTTGAGGACGGCAACGGGCGCATAGCCCGCGCCATTGCCGATTGCGCCCTTGCGCGCGCGGATGACTGCCCGCAACGCTTTTACAGCATGTCCGGGCAGATCGAGCGAGAACGCAAAGATTACTATACGATTCTGGAACACACACAAAAAGGCGGTTTGGATATCACCCCTTGGCTGAAGTGGTTCCTTGACTGCCTCGGTCGGACCATTGAAGGAGCGGACGAGACGCTGGCGGCAGTCTTCCGCAAGGCCCGTGTCTGGCGGCATGCCAACCAATACCCGCTCAATGAACGCCAAAAGGTGATCATTAACCGCTTGCTGGATGGCTTTGAGGGCAAGTTGACCAGCGGCAAATACGCCAAGCTGGCAAAGTGTTCGCCGGATACCGCCTTGCGGGATATTCGGGAGCTGATGGAATACGGCATCTTGCGACAAGGGGAAAGCGGCGGGCGGAGTACGAGTTATGAAATGATTCACTTCTTAGAATGGCAGTAATGCAATTTCTGCAATCATATTCAATGCGTCGTTGTATATAATTTATGGAGAACAGGCCTGAAAACTAAATTTATCTGAGCGTTGTTGCCGCCATGTTATCTTTGGATTAAAGATAATAAAGCTGTACTCCACCGTGCCCACCTACCCCTTGCAGGCCATGGCGTTCTTGGCGATAGTATTCGTCGGGAGGGCTGCTGCCGTGCGTCTTCCCGGCCCTGCCCGCTGTTGACAGTTCCCCGCGCCTATGATTCCCTTCTTCCCGGTGCTCAAAACACCGTCCACAGGCGGCTTCCCACCCCGACAGATTGTGGGTTTTCTTGCGCTGTGCCTTTGGCACGGCGTAACTTCCCGTATGCTCTTTCCGGGTGTGGGCGAAATACAAGACCGGCTTGCCGGAAAATAGCCCGCTGCTCTGTGGCAGTTTTGAGCACCCGGAACTTTCTGTTTTTGAGAGTTCCGAATCAAAAAACCACAGAGGTACTCCATGTCCAGTTCTTCCCCGAGCGCACGCCGCTCACGGCCCCAATTTGCTCCGCCTGATGCGGCGTCTCCGGATTTTTCCTGCTCCCACTTCACGGATCTGGCCGAAAAGCTGCAACAGGCGGCCCAGGCCTTGCTGGTTTTTGCGGCAAAAGAACAGCCGGAACCGGCGCAACGGGACACGGCAGCCGCCGCTTCCCCCAAGGCCGCCGGGCCCGCCGGGGAAGTGCCGCACGAATTGCGCTGCTACCGCGTGCCGTCGTATATGCTGAAATATGAGGAGGAAACGCTTGCCGCGCACAAAGCCGAGGATTTATCCGGCCTGCTCGATAAGGTGCATGACGATCTTTATGTCACGGCCTACCTCATGGAACATTTCGAGGATGGTGAGGATATTGACGGCTTCACCGCTCAACTGATCGGCGACAGGCTGCAAACTTCCGTGCATGTTTTGAGTAAAGTCTGCTCTGTCCTTGCGGATTTCAGACCGGCGGAAGCGCCGTTGACAGCCTGAATCTTGTGAGACAAAGGCCCCGGTTTTCCGGGGCCTTCTATCCAGGGAAGTGCGGGGCCACGTGGCGCTGAACGGCGCTTCCGGGCGGGCAGGGCGCGCCTGCGCCGTCTTCCGTCTTGGATTTGCCCGGCCTTTGGTGTAGCGTCCCGCAATGGACAAAAAGAAAATCCTTCTCCTTTCGCTGGGGCATCTCTCCTGCGACGTGAACGGCGGCGCCCTGCCCGCCGTGCTGCCGTTTCTGCGGGCCAGTTACGGCCTGAGCTATCAGGCCACGGGCGGCCTGATGTTCGCCTATTCCTGCCTTTCGTCCATCATCCAGCCCCTGTTCGGCTGGCTCTCGGACCGCTTTTCCAAGCCCTGGTTCATTCCCCTGGGCGTGCTGCTGGCCGGTTGCGGCCTGGCGGCCGTGGGCTTCATGAGCGACTACTGGGCCATTTTCGCGGCCATCGCGGTCAGCGGCGTCGGCGCGGCGCTCTTCCATCCCGAAGGCGCGCGCTATGCCAATAAGGTGTCCGGCCAGAGCAAGGGCGTGGGCCTGAGCATCTTTTCCATCGGCGGCAACAGCGGCTTTGTGCTGGGGCCGTTGCTGGTCACGGGCTGCGTGGGCTATTTCGGCATGAGCGGCACGGCGGTTTTTGCCTGCCTTGCCGTGTGCATGGCCTCCATTCTGCTCTGGCAGATCGTGCGCATGACCGGCCTTGCAACCGGCGCGGCCATTGTGCCCGTCCCGTCCGCGCCCCCGACCGAATCCGTTGCGAGCGAAAATCCGCAGGCCGCTGCCGCCCCTGTTGACCCTGTTGCGTCTGGTGCGCCCGCCGCCGAGGGCGCGGATGGGGACTCTGAAATCCTCGGCCGCAACAACTGGCGGGAGTTTTCCAAGCTGACCGTCGCCATTGTGGCCCGTTCCACCCTGTTTGTGGGCTTCAATACCTTTATTCCGCTGTACTGGGTCAATGTCTTCGGGCAGTCCAAGGCCGCCGGGGCGCTGGCCCTGACTTTTTTCTGCACCTGCGGGGTGATCAGCAACATCATCGGCGGCCTGCTCTCGGACCGCTACGGCTGCACCAGGATCATCCGTCTGGCCTTTGTGCTCATGGCTCCGGTGGTTTTCGCCTTCAGCCTGGCGGGCAATCTTTACGCGGCCTTCGCCCTGCTGCCCTTTCTGGGCTTCGTGCTCTATGCGCCTTTCAGCTCCCTGGTGGTGCTGGGCCAGAAGCTGCTGGCCAGGAACATCGGCTTTGCCTCGGGCGTGACCCTGGGCCTGGCTACCAGCATGGGCGGCATGGCCGCGCCCTGCCTGGGCTGGATCGCCGACAATTACGGCCTGGCGCGGGCCATCCAGTGCCTGGGCCTGGTGGCCGTGCTGGGCGCGCTGTTCGCTTTTCTGCTGTCCTCGTCCAAAGCGCCCGGCCGGGCGCGGGGAGCCGCCGCATGATGTACACGCAGCACTATGACCTGCCCCTGATCGGCGGGGTTTCCCTGGTGGAGGAGGACGGCCGCATCCTGGCCCTGGACCTGATCCGCAAGGACGGCGGCCGTAAATCCGGCCCGCTGGCGGCCAATGCCGCCGATGAGCGGACGCCCCTGCTGCGCGAGGCCGAACGCCAGCTCAAAGCCTACCTGGCGGGCAGGCTGCGGGACTTTGATCTGCCCCTGGCCCCACAGGGCACGCCGTTCCAGCAAAAGGTCTGGGCCGCGCTGACCGCCATTCCTTACGGCGAGACGCGCAGCTACAAGCAGGTCGCCGAAGCCGTGGACTGCCCCAAGGGCTGCCGGGCCGTGGGCATGGCCAACAACCGCAACCCCATCGCCATTGTGATTCCCTGCCACCGGGTCATCGGGGCCGACGGCGCACTGGTGGGCTATGGCGGCGGCCTGGCTGTCAAGGAGGTTCTGCTGCGTCTGGAAGGGTGCCTTTAAAGCAGGCTGCCTTCCGTTGCGGGCGGGTTGTATTTGCGGCATATCTCTTTGGCCTTTGGAATGTCCGCAATGACGCCGAAGGGCAATGTGATGACTATCCGCCGCACGCCGTTCGGCGCGCGGCAAAGCTGAAAAAGCAGACAGCGCGGGACGCGCGGGAAGGAGCCGGCCGGATATGGGCAAGGATGTGTTTCCATCCAGTGACAGATTATCGCTGATTCTGGACCATGCGCCGGTGGCTGTGTATGTCAGCGCGCTTGACACCTGGGAAATACTCTATGCCAACCGGCTGGCGGCGGAACTGCTGGGCTGTCGGCCCGGCTGCGGGGCCACCTGCTACGGCCTGATGGGCTTTGAGCGGCCTTGCCCTTTTTGCCGGGTCGGCGAAATGAGCGATACGGAACCCCATGTGCGGGAGCATGTTCGTGGGGGCCGCGTGTACCAGCTCAGCGGCAAGGTCATCGACTGGGCCGGCATCCCCGCCCATCTGGAATACATTCACGATATTACCGAGAAAAAACGGGCCGAAGAGGCCAGTACGGCCCTGACGCGGGAATTGCGCTCGCTGCTGGACAATATGCCCGGCGGCCTGTGCGTCTACCGTTTCGACGGCGAAAAACTTTCCCCGGTCTTTCACAATCCGGCCTTTTACAACCTCCTGGGCTACTCGGACGAGCACATTGCCCGCACACAGCGGGAAACCAACTACCTGAACGTGCATCCCGAAGACGTGGAAGCCCTGAAGGCATGCATTGCGGCGGCCATTGCAAGCGAGGGCGTCGCGCGGCACACCCACCGCGTCTTCCACGACGGGAAAAAAGAGTACATCTGGGTTCAGCTTGAGCTGGCGGCCAGGCGGCAGGCCGACGGAACTTCCCTGCTGTACGGCGTGTACACCGATATAACAGAGCGGCATCAACTGGAACGCCGGCTTGCCGAGGCACATGAAAAGACGCAGAACATCATCAACGCCATTCCCGGCGGCGTAACGATCTACAAGGTTTCCGACGATGCCTTTGAGACCGTCTATTTTTCCGACGGAGTGCCCGAACTGAGCGGCTACACCGTCCGGGAATATCGCGAGTTGATCAAGGGCGACGCCGCCGGAATGATTCATCCCGAAGATACGGCCATGGTCGTGGGCAAACTGCGCCACGCGCTCGCGCACAATGAGACTGCTGATTTTGAATTCCGCAAAAACCATAAGGACGGCCATGCGGTCTGGGTGCATATCCAGGCCAAAAAGGTCGGGGAAGAAGACGGTTTTCCCCTGCTCCAGTGCGTGTTCCACAATGTTTCGGCGCTGCGGAAGACCCGGCAGGAAATGGAGCATCTGGTCAACTCCATCCCCGGCGGCATCGCGGTCTACAATGTGACAGACACCCTTACGCCGTTTTTCTGTTCCGAAGGCGTGGCCGCGCTTTCGGGCTATACGAAAGAGGAATACCAGGCGCTGCGTGGCAACGACACCTTCCGGGCGGTGTATGAAGAGGACAGGGAGCGGGTGCGGGCGGCTGTGCTCAGCGCGGTGCGCAGCGGCGAACCGGTGGAAATATCCTACCGCATCCTTCACAAGGACGGCCGTCTGGTCTGGCTGCATCTGAACGGCAGGCGCATGGGCGCGCTGACCGATACCTCGACCTTTTACGCCGTGTTTACCGGCATGTCGGCGGAGAGCAAACTCTATCAAAGCCTGGCCAACGAGGCCGCGGACGGCATCTACGTCATCGGCAGAGAGGATTACAGCCTGCTCTACGTCAATGAACGGGTCAATCTGTTCACAGACGAGAAAGCCCTGGTTTCCGGCCGGAAATGCTATGCCGCTCTCCACGGCAGGCGGAAGCCCTGTGAGTTCTGCAATATTGACCGCCGCAACGACGGCCGGAAGCGCCAGGATATGGTGATTCCCGGCTCGGATAGAATCTACGCCACAGCCACGCGCGAAACCGACTGGAACGGCATTCCCGCCTATGTCAGGTATGTGACGGATATTACGGAGAAAGTGCGCACCCGCAAGGAAAAGGAGCGGTTGGAGCGCTACTACCAGACCCTGATCCGCCATTTGCCCGGCGGCATTACGGTCCTGCGCTGCGCCGCCGACGGCGCCATCGTGCCGGAATTCATCTCGGACGGCTTTGCCGCCATGACCGGCATGACGCTTGAACAGGCCTATGCGCTGTACGGCAGCGACGCCGGCGCGGGCGTGCACCCCGAGGATGCGGACTACGTCCTGGCCCGCATCCGCGGGCTGGTGGAAACGGGCCTGGATTCCTGCGAAACGGTTTACCGGCTGCGCAAGGGCGAACAGGGTTACATCTGGGTGAAAAACATTTCCGCCCTGATGCCGGATGAGGACGGCAACGCGCGGATTTACGCCGTGTTCAGCGACGTCACGGAAGATATGAACGAGCGGGCCGAGCTGCGCAACCGCTACAACGACATGCTCATAGAGCATCACAAGGGTTTCGTGCACGGCGAAATCATCACGGGCCACTGCAACATCACCCGCAACTTTATCATTGAAATTACGGACCAGACCAACAGCCGCCTGCTGGAGACATTCGGCACGGCCCGTGAGCCGTTTTTCACGGGTCTGGCCGGGCTGGTCGTGGACGAGAACGAGCGCCGCGCCTTTCTGGAGAGCTTTCTCGCCCCGCCGCTGCTGGCGGCATTTGCGCGCGGCGACCTCAAACATGAGCTGGAGTGCTTTGTCAAACTGCCCGCCGAGACGCAGGGCCGCTATGTCCGGATCGTGGTCAAGCTGGTGGTCTCCCCGGACAGCGGCGACCTCATCGGCGTTCTTTCCGTGCTGGACGTGACCGAGCAGAAGATTTCGGAACAGATCCTGAACCGTCTGTCCCACGCGAGCTATGATTTCCTTGCGGATGTGGACCTGCGGCGCGACCGCTACAAGGTGCTTTCCTTCAACCACCGGGCCAGCGCGCTGCCGCCGTCCGAGGGCGGCTATACCGCGCAGGCCGCTTACCTCTTCCAGTCCCTGGTGGTGCCCAAGGACAAGGAGATTTGCGCCAGGATGCTCGACCTGGACTACATGCGCCGACGCCTGGAAGAAGAGGGTTCCTACTCTTTCCACTATTCCCTGACGGACGAGAACGGCGAAATCCTGACCAAAAACATGGTCGTCTTTTCGATCGACAAAAAACTGGGCCGGGTCTGCCTTTCCCGGACGGACATTACGGAATCCGTGCGGGAGCAGAAGGCTCTGCTCAACATGCTGGCCTACACCTTTGATCTGGCCGGCTTCCTCAACCTCGCCACCGGCGGTTTCGTCATTCACACCCGGGAAACCGTGCTCCGCAACCTTGCCCCGTATACCACGGAGGATTTTGACCTGGCCCTGGAGAAGTTCGTCCGCCATGCCGACACGGAAGAGGGACAGGACGAGATACGCGGGCAATTGTCCATGGAGGTCATGCTGGCGCGCTTGGCCGAACAGCCCGAAGGCTATGAATTCAGCTTCCCCTGCCGCTCCGAAGCCGGACTCCGCCACAAGCAGATCAGCGTTCTCTGGGGCGGGGAAAATCACCAGACCATCTGCCTGGTGCGGGCCGACGTGACCGATGTGCTCAGGGCGGACCAGCAGACCAGGGAGCAGTTGAAAAACGCGCTCACCCTCGCCCGGGAAGCCAGCCAGGCCAAGACCGATTTTCTTTCCTCCATGAGCCACGACATCCGCACGCCCATGAACGCCATTGTCGGCATGACCGAACTCGCCCTGGCCCGGCGCGACAATCCCGTTCAGATCGACGAGAGCCTTTCCGTCATCAGGACCGCCTCGGAGCACCTCCTGCGCCTGATCAATGACATCCTGGACATGAGCCGCATTGAAAGCGGCCATATAGTTCTGGTCAAGGAGCTGTTCAGCCAGCGGGAGGAAGTGGAAAAAATCGTGACCCGGGCCCTGGCCCTGGCCGGGAAAAAGGGGCAGACCTTCAGTCATTCCTTCCAGGTCCGCCATGACAAATGCATCGGCGATGTTCTGCGCATCCATCAGATTCTTGAAAATCTGATCAGCAATGCCGTCAAGTTTACGCCCGAGGGCGGCCGCGTCTCCTTCGCCGTCACGGAGCTGCCGCAAAAGAACGAGCAGATCGGCTGGTACCGCTTTGTGGTTGCGGATACCGGCATCGGCATCAGTCCGGAGGATATCCCGCATATCTTCGAAGTGTTCTTCAGGGTGGAGAGTGCCCGCGTCGGGCATACGGAAGGCTCCGGCCTGGGGCTTTCCATCATCAAAAATATTGTGGACTACAAGGGCGGCACCATCAAAGTGGAAAGCGAGCCGGGCCAGGGCACGCGCTTTACGGTGGACCTGCCCCTGCACCTGGCGGACGCGCCGGACGCCCAGGCCCCGCCGGAGGTCGCGGAGAGCGTCGAAGAGGATGTGGATATTTCCGGCCTGCGCGTGCTGCTGGTGGAGGACAATGAGGTGAACCAGCTGGTGGCGCAACGGATTCTTGAAAGCGAAGGCGTGGCGGTGAGCATCGCCGACAACGGCAAGGCGGGTTGGGAAGCCTTTGAGAGCAGCGCGCCGGATGCCTTTGACGCCGTTTTCATGGATATCCAGATGCCGGTCATGGACGGCTATGAAGCCACCCGCGCCATACGGCGGAGCGGGCATGCCCGCGCGGCGGACATTCCCGTCATCGCCATGACGGCCAATGCTTTTGCCGGGGACGTCCGGCGCTGCCTGAACGCGGGGATGAACGCCCATATCGCCAAGCCCATCGAGCCGGGAAAGCTCTTTGAACTCTTGTGGAGGCACACAAGAGGCCGCGCCTCCTGAGCCGTTTATTTCCAGGCGTCCGTCATGACGAAAAGGCCGTTGCCCGAAAGGGCAACGGCCTTGGTCTGCCCGCGGCGTCCCGTGCCGCGTGGCCCTGTTACTGAATCAGACCCACGGTCTGGGCGATGAGCACGCGCCAGCCGTCGGGCAGGGGCAGTTTGCCGTCCAGGGCCGAAACGCCGGAAGCGTGCACATAGTTGCCCAGCCCGGCGGAGGCGCAGTAGAGCCCGGCGTTCTGGTAGAGCGAACCCACGTGCATGCCGGACCAGCGGCCCTCGGGCGCGGCATAGAGCAGCACCAGCGAGCCGCCGCCCGCCGCGTCGCGGTAATCGCCGCTCAGTTCCCGGATCAGGGCGTGTTGGGCCGCGTCATAGCGCCAGACGCCGTTTTCCCGCACCACGTAGACCGCCACTTCCTGGCGGTTCATGGCCGAAGGCGCGGTGCGGCGGCCGTCGGGCCGGTTCACGCCCCAGGTGGCCCAGAGCAGGTTGCTCAGTTCCTGGGCGGACAGGGGCGCGCCGGTATAGCCGCTTTTGCTGGAATGACGCTCGGCCAGGGCCTGCATCAGGGGCATGCCGCCCTTTTTGTCCGGCGCGGGCAAATCCATGCGCGCGCCGTCGGCGGAGGCCGCCCGTGCCGGACCGGCCGGGCTCAGGCTGAGCGCCAGTACGGCCAGACCCGTGCTCAGGGACATCAGAATGTTGCGGATGCTCATTGTTGTCTCGCTCTTGGAAAACGCCGCCTGACGGTTTTTTTGCTCTTTTCCCGCGCCGGGCTGATCCCGTGCGCGATAGTTGCCTTTCGGCAAAGAACAAACATTTTCATCAGTCAGCGCATCCCTTAGTTTGTCGGATGGTTTCATCAATCAGGCGCGCAGGGCGCGGCCCAGGCCGTCCGCCGCCAGAACGGCGTCGGTCAGTTCCTCCGGCGTGACGTCGCCGATCATGTTGTGGATGCTTTCGCCCGGCGCGCAGGCCTTCGCGGCGGCCACGGCCACCCGCGCGGGGTCGGTGACGCCCATTTCCGCCAGGGTCACGGGCAGGCCCACATTCAGACAGAAGTCCTGCACCTGGCGCAGTTCCGCGCCGGGCGCGTTTTCCAGCAACAGTTGCACGATGGTGCCGAAGGCCACCACGCTGCCGTGGGCCGCCGTGCATTCTTCCAGGGCGGTGAAGCCGTTGTACACGGAGTGGGCCACGCACAGGCCGCCGTTGTCCGCGCCCACGCCCGAGAGGTAGATATTGGCCTCAATGATCGCCTCCACATCCGGGGTGAGCAGATGCCGCTCCACGGCGGCCTTGGCCCGTGCGCCGTTTTCCAGCAGGGTTTCGTAGCAGAGGCGGCAGAGGGCCAGGGCCGAACGGGTGATGCCGCCGTTTTCCAGGCTGGGGGCTTTGGCTCTGGCGCACATCCGGGCTTCGAAATAGGTGCCCAGGGCGTCGCCCATGCCCGCCACCAGGAATTTGACCGGCGCGTTGGCGATGACCGTTGAATCCACCAGAACCACGTCGGGATTTTTCGGATAGAAAAGGTATTTGCTGAACGAGCCGTCATCCTTGTAGATGACCGAAAGCCCGGTGCAGGGCGCGTCCGTGGCGCTGACAGTGGGAATGACCAGCACGGGCAGGCCTTCGTAATAGGCCGTGGCCTTGGCCGTGTCGATGGCCGAGCCGCCGCCCACACCGGCCACGCAGTCAATGCCGTGAGCGCGCACGATGTCGCGCATGCGTTGAATTTCGCCCTCGGAGCTGTGTCCGCCGAAAATCTCGAAGCGGATGGCGGCCTCCTTGCCGGCAAAACTTTGCTCCAGGTGGGCGCGGCAGGCCTTTTCACCGCTGCGGCTGCAGATGAAGAGGAAGGATTTGCCCAGATTTTTGGTTTCGTCATACGTGGAAAGCAGGGCGTCCTTGCCCTGGATATATTTTGCGGGTGCCCGCATCAGTTTCAACATTGGTATTCTCCTGTGTTCTTCTTGGGAAATAAAAAGCACGCGGCGCGCCCAGGGGGCTTGTCGCGTGCTTTCATTGTGTATGCCGGCGGAGGGAACTGTCAAGAAAGAAGGCCCGGTTCAGTTGACTGGGAGGCGGTCGTCGGCGCGGATGTTGTGGCCCGTGCGGGCTTCAATCCAGTTTTTGATCTCTCTGTGCGCGGTTTTGCGCTGGGCCCGCTTCTGGCGCAGCATGGCCGTATCCGCCTGCACCATGACCTTGGCCAGGGTCATCTCCGGGTTTTCGCTGCAGGCCAGGCCAAAGGCCGCCAAAAGCGGCATCCGGCCGGGATGCTGGTTGCGTTCGGCAAAACAGGTTTCGATGTTGCGCAGCAGCTCCCTGCCCTTGTCCGGCGCGCAGCCCGGCAGCAGAACCACAAATTCGTCCCCGCCCATGCGCGCCACGCAGTCCGTGAGCCGCAGGGGCTTGCGCAGCAGCGTTGCGGCCTCGGCCAGCAATTCGTCCCCGGCCGCGTGGCCCAGGTTGTCGTTGACCATTTTCAGGCCGGTGATGTCGCAGGAGATCACGCAGACCGGGCGGATGTTGTTTTTTTCGATGCGTTCGGCCTCCAGATTGCAATAGGCCCGGCTGCGCAGGCCGGTGAGCGCGTCGTTTTTGACCAGTTCCTCCAGCCTGTCCCGCTCGGTCTGGGCCGTGGTGATGTTGGTGACGATGTTCACCAGATGGCACGCCCGGCCGTTTTCATCCCTCCGGGTCACGCAGCCGCGTCCGAAAAGCCAGGCCCAGCCGCCGTCGGCGCGCCGCATGCGGTAGGTGCATTCAAAGGAATCGCCGTAGCGCGGCGACTGGATGACAGCCAGTTGCGTGTCCACGATTTTGTCGTGGTCATCAGGGTGGATTTTGTCTTTCCAGGCATTGACATGCGCGGGAAACTGCTCCGGCGTATAGCCCAGCATGGCCAGACAGCGGGGGCTGTAATAGACCGCGTTGGTGCGCAGGTCCCAGTCCCACAGGCCGTCGCCCACCGTGTCCAGGGCGTAATGCAGCCGTTCGTCGTCGGATGAACGGAGCGTGCCGGGGCGGAGGCTTTCCTCGCGTTGCAGGGTGCCGGCCAGCAGGGTGGCCCGGCCCGTGTGGTCGCGCTCCAGCACGGAACCGCGCACCAGCATGCGCGCGTACTGGCCGTTGTTCAGCCGGACTCTGATGATGTCGTCAATGGATTCGCCCAGAAATTTCTGTTCGATGAACAGCCGGTAGCGGCGGAGCAGGCTTTTGCGGTCGGCCGGGTGGATGCTTGTGGTACGGTCGTCGTAGCTGACGGAGTAGGTCCCGGAAGCGGTCTCGCCCAGCAGGGCCGCGCAGGTACTGTCCCGCCAGACGTTTCTGCTCGGGACGGAATATATCCAGATGCCCACTTCGGGCAGGCCGCTTTGCCGGGCCTTGGCCTCCACGGCGGGATCGCCGGCCAGGGCCGGAGTGATCGTAAAACGGCCCATGATTTTGCTGGCCCGGCCTTTTTCGTTGCGGGCCAGCACCAGCAGGTGTTCCTGAATCCATTGGTTGTTGAAGGGATAGTCGCACTCCAGGCAGGAACCGGCCGTGCCGCTGAGCACGCCCTCGCGCAGCTCGTTGAGCCTGGGCAGGGCGTGGGGCGGAATGTAGCCGAGAAAATCCGCCATGCGCGTGGGCGGTTCGGGCAGGCGCAAACGGCTGCATGCGCCCAGGCTCAGAAAAAGCGCGTCGGAAACGATGTCCCATTCCCACAGCGGCTCGCTGGAGGTAAGCGGGATAAGACAATGTGCCGGATGCGTGGACATGGGAAGGCCTTTGCTGTGGTTGTGGCGTTCCTCCGGCGGGCCGCCGCCTCCGGATGTCATTGTTGCATTGCGGCAGGGGCGCAACAATGACAGAGGCGTGTCAACCCGTCTTTTTTCCGTCGGATTTTTTATGCAGTGTGTATCTATATACCGATATAGGACTTTAATCCTTTATGCAAGCCGGGAAGTTCATGTTTTAATGGCAGGATGGAAACGGAACAGGCTAAGCAGATTATGGGCCGCATTGTGGCCGCTCTCCGCGAAGAGAGACTCATGAGCCGTTACGCCCTGGCCAAACGGGCCGGAGTGGACTGTTCATGGCTGCGCCGTTTCGAACAGGGCCGCTCGGGCGTGCGGGTGGAGACTCTGATCGCCATTGCCCAGGGCCTGCAAATGCCCGCCGCGCGGATCGTGGATATGATCGAAATCGCCCTCTGCGAAGCCGCCGTTTACCCCGGACCGTGCGCCAAGTCCCATGCCGAATCCCGTTCCGACCAGGAGCGGCAAAGCTGCTTCGGCCCCCTGAGATGTAAGGATGCGGACCTGTACTGAGCGGGCGCGTCCGACTCAGCCAAGTCTGTTCCAACGCTGAAATCCCGTTCGCTCCGCCCTGTCGCCTTGCTTGTCAGCTGTTCCCGGCCAGCTGCGGCCGCACTGCGGCTCTTTCAGATGCGACGCCGCGCGCGTCCGCTTTCGCGGCCGACGGAGCAAAGTAACTTTGCTCATTGTCTATGGTGTTCCGCGTTGTCGTGTTGCGGGCGTTTTTCGCCTGCCGGATATCCGTATAAATATACGGATATTTTGTCAAGGGCCGCGCTATGGTTCGCGCATGGAAAAAATACCCACATTGCAGTGGGCCGTGGCCGCGGTGATCCACCGGCTGCGGCGCAAGGCCGGGCTTTCCCAGGGGCAGTTGGCGGGCCTGGCGGGGCTTTCCGAAGATTATATCTCCGGCATGGAGCGCGGCATCCAGTGCGGTTCGCTGACCGCCATGCTGCATATCGCGGCGGCCCTGCGCATGGAAACGGCGGAACTGGTCCGGCTGATCGAGGCCGAGATGCGCGCCGGTCCCTGTCCGCCGGAACGCGGGGCGGGCAAGCCGCCCAAGCGGGAAGGAGACTAGGCGGCACGCTGAGTTTCACGGTCGTTGTGGCGGCGCGGGTATCGAGCGTCGGGCATTCCGGCTGAGCGCAGGAAAGAGGTGACGGAACGCCGGGAAAAACGTAAGATCAGAACCATTGATACCACGGGCCGGGACCGGCCGTTATATTCCGGATGCGCCTCGCATCCGGCGCATGGCGCGGCCTCCGCCCTTGAAAATACGCCTGACGATTGCCTGATGGTCTGATCGGCTCCCTTTCCCCCAACCGCAAGGAGATATGCGCCATGTCCCTCAACCCCGGAATCGCCTCCAGCTTCAACGAAACCAAAACACGCAGCCACACGCTGTCGCCGCAGAGCGGCATGTGCTCCTTCTGCACCGCCGACTGCCCCGGCACCTGCGAGATCGGCCTGTCCGCCGTGCTGGGCGCGCAGAGCGTCTACCCCACCACCACGGGCAACAACCAGATCGCCTCGGAGAAGGATTATCCGCTGGATTACTCCCACTTCAACATCAACGGCCGCGTCTTCGGGGCTCAGGGCGTACCGGCCGGAACGGATCAGGCGGCCATCTTCAACGTCAGGCTCGAACGCACGCTGGGCAGGCGGCATCCGGTCAAGATCGCCCTGCCGGTGATCCTGCCCGCCCTGCTGAAAATGAACTGGCAGGATTATTTTGCCGGGGCCGCCATGGCCGGGGTCTGCTGCGTCATCGGCGAAGGCTCGCCCTCCAAGGACCCCGCACTGCAAATGCGGAACGGAAAAATTGCGGAATTTCCCTATCTGAATGAAATCATGGACGCCTTCCGCCGCTATTACCGGGGCTACGGGCAGATCGTGCCGCAGGCCAACTTCGAGGAGGACGGCCAGGGGCTGCCGGAATACGCCGTCAGCCGATGCGGGGCCGAGGCCATTGAATTCAAGTTCGGCCAGTCGGCCAAGGGTACCCAGCCCGTGACCCGGCTCAAGGATTACGACGCCGCGCTCAAGAAAAAGGCGACCGGGGCCCTGGTCCATCCGGACCCGGAGGACCCCGCGGTCCGGGCCGCGGCGGAACGGGGCGAAGCGCCCAATTTCTATGCCTACGGCCGTCTGCCCATGTGGGACGAGGAGTATCTGGTCACTCGCATCGGCATGCTGCGGGACATGGGCCTGAAAAACGTCTATTTCAAGATGGCCGGCTTTGACCCCGTGGACATTGAGCGGGTGCTGCGCATTGCCGCGTCGGCCGAAGTGGACGTGGTCACTTTTGACGGCGCGGGCGGCGGCTCGGGCTACAGCCCCTGTAAAATGATGAACGAGTGGGGCCTGCCCACCGTGCCGCTGGAAAGCACGGTCTGCGGCATTGCCCGCCGCCTGGGCCGGGAAGGCCTGGAACTGCCCTCCATGGTCATCACCGGCGGCTTCGCCACCGAGGACCAGGTCTTCAAGGCCCTGGCTCTGGGCGCGCCCTGTTTTCAGGCCGTGGGCCTTTGCCGGGCCGCCATGGCCGCCGCCAACAGCGCCAAAAAGGTGGGCGAACTGATCGAAGCGGGCAACATTCCCGCCTATCTCCAAAAATACGGCGACAGCAAGGAAACGCTGTTCGCGGATCTGCCGGATCTCAGGCATCTCTACGGCAAGGAGGCGGAGAGCTTCCCGGCCGGGGCCATCGGCGTGTTCTCCTATCTCAACCGCATCGCCATGGGTCTGCGCCACTTCGCGGCCCTGAACCGCAAATTTGACGTAAACCTGCTGGGCCCGGACGATCTGATTCCGCTGACCCCGGAGGCTGCGGAGCTGCTGGCCGGAAGATAGGCGGGCAGTCCGATACATGAAGCACCCTGTTCCGGCCTTCCGTGGCCGTGGTGGAAGGCCGGGGCGGAGGTGCAAAATCCGCTCGGACTTGAGTGGACGGGCGGCGCGTTCCCACGGACTGTTCCGCCGGGAGTGAAATTGCTCTGCCTGCGCGCCTTTGCCGCCTCTTTGCGCCTGCGGCAAAATGTGCTATTGTACCCCCTCCGTTCCGGAAGGGGTCAAGGATGCGCCAGGTGCGCTCCGCCTTTGCCGGAGCGGCAGCGTCACGGCGGAGGCATTATGGCTGACGGCCCCATCATCAGTATCGAGCATCTGGAAAAGCGCTTTTCCGGTAAAAATGCCGACGTGTTCGCCCTGCGCGGCATTGACCTTGCCATCGGCCGGGGAGACATTTTCGGCATCATCGGCAAGAGCGGCGCGGGCAAGTCCACGCTGGTGCGTTGCATCAACATGCTGGAACGCCCCACGGCCGGAAGCGTCTTTTTTGAAGGCAGGGATCTCTGCCGTCTGCCCGAGGCCGCGCTGCGCAAGGCGCGGCGTTCCATGGGCATGATTTTTCAGCAGTTCAACCTGCTCATGCAGCGCACGGCCCTGCAGAACGTCTGTTTTCCGCTGGAGCTGACGGGCGCGCCCAGGGACGAAACCCGCAAGCGGGCCGAGGAACTGCTGGATATGGTGGGCCTGGCCAACCGCATGGATTCTTACCCCTCCCAGCTTTCCGGCGGACAGAAGCAGCGTGTGGCCATTGCCCGCGCCCTGGCCACCAAACCGCGCGTGCTGCTCTGCGACGAAGCCACCTCCGCGCTGGACCCGGCCACCACGGATTCCATTCTCGCGCTCATCAAGGACATCAACGTCCAGCTCGGCATCACGGCGGTGGTCATCACCCACGAGATGAGCGTCATCGAAAAGATCTGCAGCCATGTGGCCATTATCAGCAAGGGCGTCATTGTCGAGCAGGGTCTGGTGGAGGACGTCTTTTTCCACCCCCGGACCGAGGCGGCCCGCCGCCTGGTCCTGCCCGAGGCCCTCCGCAAGCTGCCGCAGCCCAATCTGTACCGGCTCATCTTCAACGGCCGCTCTTCCTTTGAGCCCGTCATCGCCAACATGGTGCTGGAATGCGGCTGTCCGGTGAACATCATGTATGCCGACACCCGCGACATCAACGGCGTGGCCTTCGGCCAGATGGTCCTGCAACTGCCCGAGAGGGAGGAATCCCGCGCGCGGATCATGGCCTTTGCCGAGGCGCATTCCATCATGCTGGAGGAAATGAAACATGTTTGACCAGCAGACCGTTGAAATGCTGCTTGTGGGCGTATGGGACACGCTCTACATGACCGTGGCGGCGACATTTTTTTCCTATGTCTTCGGCATGGTCATGGGCGTGGTGCTGGTCATCTGCCGCAAGGACGGCATCCGGCCCAACGCGCTTGTCTACAACGTGCTGGACGTGGTGGTGAACCTCACGCGTTCCTTCCCCTTCCTGATCCTGATGATCGCGGTCATCCCCTTCACCCGCTTTCTGGTAGGCACCACCATCGGCAACAACGCCACCGTGGTGCCGCTGGTGCTGGCCGCCGCGCCCTTTGTGGCCCGGCTGGTGGAGTCCTCCCTGCTGGAGGTGGACAACGGTGTGGTGGAGGCCGCCCAGAGCATGGGGGCCAGCACCTGGCAGATCATCGTCAAAGTGCTGCTGCCCGAGGCGCGGCCCTCGCTGCTCAACGGCAGCGCCGTATCCGCCATCACCATTCTCGGCTACTCGGCCATGTCCGGGGCCGTGGGCGGCGGCGGACTGGGCAAGCTCGCCATCATGTACGGCTACAACCGCTATCAGACCGACATCATGGTCATTACGGTGGTTTTGCTGATCATCATCGTGCAGGCCTTCCAGTCTTTCGGCAACTGGGCCACGCGTCGCAGCGACAAACGCGGTTCGTAGCCCGGCTCCAACCTTTTACACAAGGACAAAACCCATGAAAAAACTGCTTCTGGCTTTTGCCGCCCTGTTGGGCACGGCTTCCCTGGTCTGCACCGCTCAGGCCGCGGGCACGATCACCGTGGGCGCGTCCCCCACGCCCCATGCCGAAATCCTCGCCGAGGCCGCCAAACTGCTCAAACCGCAGGGCTACGTCCTCAAGATCGTGGAATATTCCGACTATGTGCAGCCCAATGTGGCCCTGGACAGCAAGGAGCTGGACGCCAACTATTTCCAGCACAAACCCTACCTGGACGACTTCAACGCCCAGAAAGGCACCAAGCTCGGCTCCATGGGCCCGGTGCACTATGAACCCTTCGGCATCTACGCGGGCAGGACCAAGAGCCTCAAGGACCTGAAGGACGGCGCGCTGGTGGCCGTGCCTAACGACGCCACCAACGAGGGCCGCGCGCTGCTGCTCCTGCAGGACGAGGGCCTTATCAAGCTGAAGAAGGATGCCGGTCTGGCCGCCACCCGCCGCGACATCGTGGAGAATCCCAAAAAGCTCAGGATTGAGGAAATCGAGGCCGCCCAGCTGGTGCGCGCCCTGCCCGACGTGGACATTGCCATCATCAACGGCAACTACGCCATTCTCGGCGGTCTGAAAGTGGCCGACGCCCTGGCCGTGGAAGCCGCCGACTCCGTGGCCGCCGCCACCTATGCCAATATTCTGGCCGTGCGCGAGGGCGACGAAAAGCGTCCCGAACTCCGGGCCCTGTATGAGGTTCTGATCAGCCCGGAAATGGCCGCCTTTATGAAAAAGAAGTATGCGGGCGCGGTGCTGCCCTCCGTGAAGTAGGCTTTTCCCGCTGGTTTTAGAGCGTTTTACTATTGAAAATATCTCAACGCGCGGTGCGGATTTTCCGCAAGGCGAATTTACCTCGCCGTTACGCGCTGATTTCAAGCGCAAAATGCTCTGAGGAAGTGCTTGCTTCCGGCTGGATACAAAAAGCGGCCCGTGACTGAACGTCATGGGCCGCTTTTTGTATCTTCGCGCTGCCGGGTTGTAGAGAGGGTCCGGCGCTCGGAAACGGGAAGCGTTTTCGCGGATTTGTCATCCCGGCGGTAATGGGGTACCAATGAACCATGGACAGATCAGCAATGCTCTGTCCCCTACATAAAATATAAGGGCGCTGCCCGAACAGGAGATACTATCATGGCTGAAAAAAATGAAGAAAGCATGGATACGTTGCGGAATGAACTGAACACCCTGCGCGATCAGATGGAAACGCTGGTGAAATCTCTCGGAGAAAAAGGCGGCGAAGCCTCCTCGGACATGGTCGCCAAGCTGGAGCGGGAACTGGAACACTACCGGAAAATGGCGGCCGATAAAGTGCACAAGGCTTACGAGGCCGGGAGCGCCGGCATCGAGCAGGTGGGCGAACAGGTGCGCCGGAATCCTGTGGCAAGCCTGCTCGTGGCCTTTGGCGCGGGCTGCGCGCTTTCCTGGTTGTTCCGCCAGTACAGGTAAGAGCCCGCGTGAAGGGTCTGGCTGAACTCATCATCAGTTTCTTTGACCTGCTTGAGGCCGAAGGGCAGCTCCTGCGGCACAATGCTCTGCGCACATTGCGCACGGCAATGCTGTTGGGTTTGGGACTGCTCTTCGGCGCGGCGGCTTTGGCTTTTTTTGTGGCGGCGCTGTATAAGGCCCTCTCGATCGTGCTGCATCCGGCCTGGGTGTTGTGCATCATCGGGCTGGTCTGCGCGGGCATCGCCGGAGGCTTGTTATGGATGTCGCTCCCAAAGAAAAAACATACACAGTAGGAGAGGCCAAAGAGCGTTTACGCCGGGTTTCGGCCCGGTTCGATCCTTTTGCCGTTGTCAGGCGAAAGCCCCTGCACGCTGCGGGCGCGGCCTTTCTGGCCGGACTGGCCTGGGGGGCGTTGCGCCGTGGCGGCACGCCCGCGCCGGTGAGCCTGTTGCCCTTGGCCGCGCAGATCGTGAGCCTGGGGATGCGCTGGGGCCTGCGGCCAAAGGATGCTGCAAATTAATGTGTAAGACTTAGACAAATGAGAGCGAGCCGCCTCTTCCAGGGCGGCTCGTTTTTTAAGCAAAACAATAAAGTGTTATGATAAAATCGTTGGCAGTAAGTTGGGAGGGTGCTCGTTGGCTGCGGGTGGTAAAAATTAAAGAGGGCAATGTGAAGGTAATATTTTTTATATTTTTATTAGCTATTATGCTTTCAGCTTGTGATATATCTCCAGGAATTGCATATCGTGAGAAATATACGCCAGAATTTGTAAATAATTCCGAAGAAAATATGGACGTGTATCTTGTCTTTCAAGAGATTCGCGACAATGGGTATCTTGCTGTTTACCATGAAAAACTGGCCCCAGGCAGCTCTATCCCCGTTTGGCTTAATAATTATGACGGCATCGGCTATGTATTGGGTTCTTATGAATTTCGTATAAAAGAAAGCCTGGTGACCAGAGATGGGCAGTGTATAGAGGCAATTCGGAAATACAGGGCAAAAGGTGATCCTAATAACAGCTACTTTGATACGCAAGAAAATCTGGATATGTTTTTGGCTTTATGCCCTGTGCTTTTTAAATTTTCTGAAAAAGATGTATATGATATTTGGAATGGACTTCCCCGGCAGGGTGGCTCATGCATCCTCCTCAGCGCGGACAAGAAACTAAGAGCCGTTAATATCGATGAATTCAATATTGAAAGTAAGCGTAATCTAAATCCGAATTCCAGCGTTAGGTTGTGTGCTGACCCAACTGTGCGATATCCGCAGCCTCTATATTAGTACCTCGATTATCGGAAGATGGTCGGGGGTTTTGCGTTTGTAGCGGTGCCACCACTGCATAATCCTAGTTAGAGTCCACACAGGTGTTCAGCGGAAGATATCTCGAAGAGACTGATATCCATCTGTTCTTGTTGCACTTAAAATATCTTTAACCGCGATAGCTGTGAAATAATTTCTTATAATGATAATAAATGTTATAAAATACGAGATGATGAGAAATATTAATGATATAATTTCAATAATTCTAAAATATAAGGTGTTGTTAA
>OIXH01001165.1_pt1 | contig 30617 bp, 28 predicted proteins | sample 1587741 | NCBI WGS metagenome assembly OIXH01 (sample SAMEA3888916, study PRJEB22519) | human gut metagenome | biome: human gut; feature: human-associated habitat; material: faeces | place: Denmark | collected 2011 | reverse complement strand
CTGAAACGATCAGTATCATAAATGCTGACATATACAGGAGTACAAGCTGGATTATGGAGGCAACCTTGGCCAGTTTCAGTCCGCCTGTTTTGATATTGCCGCTTTGTGTGGAACGGCTGGTTGCATAGTGCGCCCAGAGTCCACAGCATAGAAAAATGAACGGGGTCATAGTAAGTAATCCGCTGAAAATATAATAAACCTGCGAAAAATCGGCCATTTTATACATGCTTTCGTCGACCCTCACGTCTTGCATCAAATAGCCCAAGAGTGCAGAGAAAGTTCCCGCTGAAAGAATCTGGCTCAGAATAGTTACCACACCGGCAGCCGAAAGCAGTATTGTCATAACCAAAAAGAGGGAAGACGAGCCAAGCTGCTTGATCAGGTTTACCATCGGATTTGATGATAGAATGGGTTTAACATTTTTGGCGGCAATTCTTGTAGTGTTGCCTGCAAAGCTGTTCGGAGTCGGCTGTTGCGGAGCGTAATATATCGGCTGAACGGGCTGCGTCGGTTGAACAGGCTGCGTCGGTTGAACAGGCTGCGTCGGTTGTGCAGTATGTGTGCTTTCTATTGGTTGTGCCGGCTGTGTCGGCTGAGCAGATTGCGCGGGACGTGCGGGCATACGCTGACCGCAGGTGGCGCAGAATGTGGAATTATCCGCGCATTTGGCGCCGCAATGAGGACAAAACATATTATAACCTCCCTAAAGTGATCATACCAATTACAGGATAATTATACAATATGAATAATTACTTGTCAACGCCCGAGAATGTCGCTCAAATTGTAATGAATACGCTGTGATAATCAAGAATAATATTGGGCTATCATATATTTTCCACGGTTATGCCATGGCAATGCATCATTGTATGCTAAAATGCGAATTTGCAACGACGAATGTATGATAAGCGGCTTGTACAGTTGCGTCGCAAATAATATTCGATGGGCGTGAAAGCATAAAAAAACCGCGACATGACGATACATCATGCCGCGGTTTCGCGTTTTTATTTAGTTATTGCTTAAAAATTACTTAAGCTCAACCTTAGCGCCGACTTCTTCAAGTTTAGCCTTCATGTTTTCAGCGTCGTCCTTAGAAGCAGCCTCTTTGAGGGTCTTCGGAGCAGCGTCAACGAAAGCCTTAGCTTCAGCAAGGCCGAGACCGGCAAGATCCTTAACAGCCTTGATGACCTGCATCTTGTTCGGGCCGACCTCAGCGAGGACAACGTCGAACTCGGTCTTCTCCTCAGCAGCGGCAGCGCCACCGGCAGCAGGAGCAGCAACTGCAACAGCAGCAGCGGCAGAAACGCCGAATTCCTCTTCTACAGCTTTAACGAGCTCGGACAGCTCGAGAACGGAAAGAACCTTAAGTTCTTCAACAATAGCAGTGATTTTTTCAGATGCCATTTTAACTTACCTCCAAATAGATATTGTGTTTTTGAGTAATAAAGTTGTTGCAAACCGAACGTTTGCGATTATTCTGCTGCGGGAGCAGCTTCGCCGTTTTTGTCGACGATAGCCTGTACGACGCGAGCAAAGGATGCGATCGGAGCGTTAAATACGTTGCAGACGGTAGCGAGCAATACTTCGCGGGACGGCAGCTTAGCCAGGGCTTCGATCTTGTCGAGGCCGATGATCTCGCCGTCAAGGAAGCCGCTCTTTACAGAGAACGTATCGCTTGTCTCGGCATACTTGCTGAGTATACGGGCAGCGGCGGTGTGGTCGTCCGTGCTGGTGGCGATGGCGGTGGTTCCGTTCAGAACCTCGGCAAGGCCGCTCAGGGGAGTACCCTCAACAGCAATGTTGAGAAGGGTATTCTTGACAACGGTGTACTTGATGCCGTTGTCACGCAGCTCTTTACGGAGCTTTGTATCGTCGGCAACGTTGATACCGCTGTAATTAACAACAACACCTGCAACAGCGCCGTCCAGTCTTTCTTTCAGTTCGGCAACCTGCTGCTTTTTAGCTTCTAAAACTTTTTCGCTTGGCACTTTGGTTTCACCTCCGGTAAATAAAAACGCCTGTCCCCGACGAGGAGACAGGCGTACGCAAATTACAACAAACGGAAAAGCACCGTGAATTTATAATTTGATATCCTATTTTCCTCGGCAGGCGGGTCGACAGCGACCCATTAGACCGCAAACCAATGCGGCACCTGCTGTCTCAGGTCAAGAACAGCTGGAATTATAATATCACAGACCAAGCGGTCTGTCAATATTTTTGTGCAAAAACTCGGTATCGTTTGATTAGTTATCAACCTTTGCAGGGTTAATTTTGATACCGGGGCCCATCGTGTTGGCAACTACGCAGGACTTGATGTACTGACCCTTTGCAGAAGCCGGCTTAGCCTTTACGATAGCGCCGAGCAGAGCGTCAAAGTTCTCCTGGAGCTTTTCAGCGCCGAAGGATACCTTGCCGATGGGGCAATGGATGATGTTGGTCTTGTCAAGACGGTATTCAATCTTACCGGCCTTAGCTTCCTCAACAGCCTTTGTGACGTCGGGGGTAACGGTGCCTGCCTTAGGAGTAGGCATCAGTCCGCGCGGGCCGAGAACTTTACCGAGACGGCCTACAACGCCCATCATGTCGGGTGTTGCGATGACTACGTCAAAGTCGAGCCAGTTTTCGTTCTGGATCTTTGCAACGTAATCATCTGCACCGGCGTAATCTGCACCGGCGTCAAGAGCCTTCTGAACATTGTCGCCCTTGGCAAAGACGAGGATGCGGACATCCTTGCCGGTGCCGTTGGGGAGAACTACGGCGCCGCGGACCTGCTGGTCGGCGTGGCGCGAGTCAACGCCCAGACGAACGTGAACTTCAACAGTTTCGTCAAACTTGGCGGTCTTGGTCTTTACGGCCAGATCCATAGCCTCGTTGACATCATAGAGTTTTGTTTTTTCGACGAGCTTTACGCTGTCGGTATATTTTTTACCATGTTTCATATTAAATGTGACCTCCCAATAGAGTGGTTAAATCGGAATTTTCCTCCCACCCGGGATTTTCAAGCCCGGGAGCAGACAAATAAATCAGTCAACGACCTCGATACCCATGCTTCTGGCAGTACCGGCGATCATGCTCATAGCAGTCTCGATGGTGGCCGCGTTGAGGTCGGGCATCTTTGTCTCGGCGATCTTTCTTACCTGCTCGCTGGTGATTTTGGCGACCTTGGTCTTGTTAGGAACGCCTGAACCGCTTTCGATACCGCAAGCCTTTTTAATAAGAACAGCGGCGGGCGGGGTCTTTGTGATGAATGAGAAGGAGCGGTCGGCATAGACGGTGATAACTACCGGTATGATGAGACCAGCGTCGTTCTTTGTGCGTTCGTTGAAGTCCTTTGTGAACGCCATGATGTTTACACCGTGCTGACCGAGTGCCGGACCAACAGGCGGTGCCGGCGTAGCCTTGCCAGCCGGAATCTGAAGTTTGATATAACCAACAATTTTTTGAGCCATTGTTGAGCACCTCCGAAATAAATGTGGTATGGCGGTACAGCTCTTATCCCGTGATAAAACGGAGCGGGACGGCTGCCCTCCCACGCGTCAGGCGGATGTTCCGCCCAAACTGCAGTAGTTGTGCCAGACTGAAGCTATGCTCAGTCCAACGGTTCGACCTGATCAAGCTCCAACTCGACGGGAGTTTCGCGGCCGAACATCGAAATTTTGACTTTGACGTAGTTTTTGTCAGGCTCCAGCTCCTCTACGACGCCCTCGAAGCCCTCGAGCGGACCGTCGGCGATGCGAACGTTGTCGTTTACACCGTAACGCAGCTCGATCACGCGCTTCTCGATACCGAGAGCGGCGACCTCGTCGTCGTTAAGCGGAACGGGATTGGACGAAGGACCGACAAAGCCGGTGACACCGCGGATATTGCGGACGACAAACCATGAATCGTCGGTGACGATCATTTTTATCAGAACGTATCCGGGGAAAACCTTTCGTTCATATTCATGCGTTTTGTCCTCTTTGATCTCGGTTACCGTTTCCGTCGGCACCTTGATGTCAAAGATGACGTCCTGCATATTCCGGTTCTCTACGAGCTTTTCAAGGTTTTGCGCTACCTTATTCTCATAGCCGGAGTAGGTATGGACAACATACCATTTAGCTTCATCCATGATAAGACCTCCAAACTAACTTACAATCAGGGGCAATCAGGATTGTTTGAGCGACAGAATGAGTTCCAACAGCTTGCCGAGACCGGTGTCCAGCAGCCAGATGAACAGACCGCAGATAGCACACATGACAAGAACGACCAGAGTGTTCTTGAGAACGGTCGAACGGCCGGGCCAAGTGATCTTTCCTATCTCGCTCTTGTATTCACGAATGGTGGTGATAAAGCGCTTAAAGATCGTTTTCTTTTCGCCGTTCGACGCGAGCACGTCGGCGTAGTCGGCAACCAGTATCGCAACAGCCGAAAGAACGGTGAAAGCGAGAACGAACGCGAACAGCAGATAGAAGAAAATCAGATATTCGCGGGTCGCGGCGGTCGAACCGGTGATCGGACGAAAATCAACGTATGATCCGACGGTGTTGAATCTGAACAACAGCACGAGTATCGAGGAGATTATACCCGATACAAATGCGGAGACCATGTACTTGCCCTTTTTAAAGGACAGACACGACATTACAGCTGAAAAAGCAACTGTCAGAAAAGCGAAGGTGTAGTAGGAAGAGACCTGCATATCGACCGTGTTGCCCGACCATGACTTTGCATTCATGCCGAAGGCGAGCTGATAGCCGAATAGTTCAAATGTTTCCGTGCCGACGATCTTTGCGATCGGGCAGAAGAACATCGCGAGAGCCGCTATACCACAACCTATCGCAATGATGCGACTGATTATTTTAGCAACCTTCATTTGTAGCCCTCCTAATCACTTTGTTTCCTTGTGGAGAGTGTGCTTTTTGCAGAACCTGCAATACTTGTTCATCTCAAGTCGATCGGGATCGTTCTTCTTGTTCTTCATGGTATTGTAGTTGCGCTGCTTGCACTCCGTACAAGCTAATGTAATTTTTACTCTCATTGACGGCTCCTCCCGTTTTACGGAAAAATTTAGCCTTCCTCAAAAAAATAAGAGAATTTATGCGCAAAAAATAAACCCTCTCAGAGGTATTGACCATTTTACCACATTTGTCACGCGAGGTCAAGCAGATTTTTCCGAGATGTCGAATTTATGCGTAAATTCTCTTATTTTATGTGTGTTTTACTGTTTTTTAGTGCGTTTTACTGTACTTTTCTGAACCAAGGCAGCACGCTGAGCGGTGCTTTGACCGTATGAACGCCGCCGCTGTAAACGGTTTGGTCGTTTTGCGACTGCCATTTGCCGTCGGGGAATACGACTTCGCGCTCGGTCTGACCCTTTTCGATGACCGGTGCGACCAAAATATCGCTGCCGAGCATAAACTGATCGGTCACGCGTTCAAAACCGCAGTGTGGATAGTTGTACTCCAGGTTGCGAAGTGTCGGCTCGCCGGTAAGACGCGTGTTCTCGAGCATGGATACTATCTCGTCCGCCATATCGGCGTGCAGCTTTGCGGCGTCACGGACGTAGCCGAGATGTTTTTCGTCAAGATCCTCCCACGGTGCCCACGAAAACTGCATCATCGGAAACAGCGCGGACACCTGAGCCATACGCACGAACAGCTCCGGGTCGAATTTGTCTCTGTGCAGTGCGCGGTAGGTCCATTCGCCGCCGCCTATCATGTCGGGGCAGATGTACGGATGACCGATCACTCCGTTGATAAGCGCAGCGGGAATGATGGAGTCAATGCCGTTGCCGTGCCACTCGTGGTTTCTGTCGGACAGGCGCTGTATGACCGCCTTGCCGCCGCCCTTAAATGTGTCTTTGTATTCGTGATACTCGTATTTCTCGCCGAATTCGTTCCATGCGATGTTAAGCTGTGCGGCGGTGTGAGATGTCTGTGCCGGCTTGTTGACCAGATGTCCCTCGGCGTAAGAGTGGAGGTTGCCGCCGTCAAATTTGAAGCCGTCAACTCCGTATTCCTCCATGAGATGATGTAATTTGCCGTCGAGCAGTTCAACGTCGTAGGAATTGGTCATGTCGAGAATAAAGCTGAAGCCGTTCCACCACTCAACCAAAGCGTACTTGCCGTCTGCGTTGCGTAAATAGTGCTTGTCAAATGTCTGCGGATTATAATCCCAGCGAATGGTCTTGATAAAATCAAGCCCGTCGGGGCAGACATACGGGACCAGCCACAGCATGACGACAAAGCCCATTTTGTGCAGCTCGTCGACCATTGCCTTCGGATCGGGGAACTTGAGACGGTCAAATTCCCAAATGCCGTAGCGGCCGTGCCAGCCCTCGTCAATTATCAGTACGCCGGGCCTAAAGCCGTGACTTATGATATCGCGGGCGTATTGCAGAACTCCCTCCTGCGTCGGGTCGTATGTAAACTGCATCCATGTGTTGTACTGCGCTGTACGGAAAAACAGCTCCGGCAGTTTTTTGTCGGAAAAGGGAAAATGAGCCTTCATTGCGGCAAGATAAGCGTCGCGCAGATTTTTACCTGCTTCGACCAGTTCAACTTTGTCGCCGTCAATGGTAAATTCACCGTTTTTTATACTGACCTTGAATGCACTGTCGCTCCAAATGTAGCGCCCTTTGCTGGATACATACAGCGGCATGGTCTGATTCTGAGCGTCGGCGTTATAGTCGGCGTAGTGCTCGCTGTCGGCGCCGAACGGCTCCTTACTGCCGTCGGAGGAGCTGCCGCCCCACCAGTATTCGTTTTCCAGCATTTTAAATATATATTTCACAAATATCCGCCTCCGAAAGGTTAAAACCGATTATTTTACAATAGTGCATGACTATTATAAATGAACCTACTGCTAAAGTAAAGAAAAAATACGCCCGTGAGCCGCCGTTGCGGCTGTATTCAATCGACCGTCACAAAGTAAAAAACGACGCCGTTCGATTTGCTCGAACAGCGCCGTTGACAACTGTTTGGTTGACTTATCAGCCGAGAATGTATATCTCGATATTGCGCACGCCGAATTTGTTGCAGGCTTTTTCTGTGGTAAAGAAGAGGTCGGCAATGATTCTGTTGCCTTTTGCGAAGCCGCCTGTGTCCTCAGCCGACGCATATCCGTAAATGTACTTGCCGTCGGATGAACGGATGAACATTTTAGTGCCGTAGGGGATCTGCTTGGGGTTAACGGCGATGTATCCTGGACGTGTTTTTTTACCGGTAGCGGTGGGGTTGCCGGTGTAGGTGTATGCGGTGGCTTTACCTGTTATCAGTTTTTTGTAGTGGACCGGAACGCCGTTTTCGTCCAGCTCAAAGTCGTTAGACGGCTTGAGAGTGGAGATATATTTGTAACCGGCAGATGTGTAGTAAACGGTAGAGCCGTCGCCGGCAGGTTTCTGTTCTGTAGATGACGAAGAGGATGAAGATGAATCGGTGCTTTGAGACGGCTTGGAGGTGTTTTTGGGCTTGGCGGCAGTCTTTGTGCCGACAACCGTCTTGCAGGTGACCGGCTCGGTAATGATTTCTTCGTTAACTACGGTCTTTGATACGATCTCGCCATTTATCTCCACCTGATTATAGGTGATGCGCTTAAGTCCGTCTTTGCCCTTGACGGTGCATTTGACGGTTCCGTTTTCGACGGAGGAGGACTTGGTGACTATTGTTTCGTAGGGAATGGTAACATCCTCTGTGACCGTGGTGGTTATTATGTCGTAAATTTCAATAGCCATTCCATCGGTGATCTTGTCATTGACCGAGCAGTTGAGAACCATGTCGTCAGTCAGCTTAATACCGGCTTTTTTGACCGCGTCGCCGACAGTGGCGTCAGGCAGGCTTACATTGACGACTTTGTCGCCGTAGATGACGGTGGCGTCAAGCGCACGCTTAAGAATGATCTCGCCCTCGCGGGGGGTGATCCAATTCATGGAGTAGGTGTCGTCGCTGTCGAGCTTAATTCCTGCGTACGAAAGAATGCGTGACGGGCTGGAGGTCAGAGTGTAGATGACCTGCATGAGCGAGCTGTCAATAATCTTTACGCGATTGACAAGTCCGCTCATTCCGGCGGTCAGAGCCGAAATAAATATCGTCAGGCTGAGCATGATCGCAATGCTCTGACGCACGATGACGGGTGTGTGCTTAAACAACTGTTTCATTGTAATAAATCCTCATTTCCCCGCGTCGGAAGTTTGCTTACGCGGTTAATTTGTAATTATTCTGTAATGTTCCGGAAGCGGCGGGAATTTGTTCCCTTGCTCCTATTTTAGTTGCCTGAGCGGCATTATATTCAATCCGATTCACAATGTCAACCTGTTTTTTGCCATTTGCTTTGTGCAATTTCACCAAACATAATTCTAAAATAGAAATTAAAAATGAGTTGTTACAGGTTTGTAACCTTTGTAATATGTCGTAATAAAAGATTTTTGCAAAAAAGATTTGTGCAACCCTCCGAAAAAAATTAAAAGTGCTGCAAAAGGTCTGTAAAAGCCTGATATCAACGGCTTTTTCAGATGTTATTCAATTTTTTATGAACACAAATTGCACGATTATTTACACCGATTTTTAAATTTACATAGTTTAAAAAATAAAAAATGCAATTATAATTCTGTTTTAGAATTATAATTGGCATAATTTTCGTGTATTTTTTTGAATTTTTTTCCTATCAAATAGTGGTTTTACTCCACTTTTAAGCCAAATTCGGCAGTTTTTTACGTTTTAAACGCCGCTTTTTGCGCTGAAACGAACACTGTATAAGTTAATTTGAAATAATATAAAATTCAATTTTACGTATGAACACGATCTATATATGAACACGCAAATATGCTTAACGGCGTTGAAAAAATCACTGCGCTTTACAACAATTTTTTACTGTGTTGTGCACACATATTTTACAATGTTCGGGGAAGATTCACACATAAAAATAAGACTTTTTTAGGCTCTCTTACATTATATATAGTAAAATATATAAAAAAATCCGTCCCCCGATAGGGACGGATCGATAAATATGACAGTATTAAAATATGAGGATCAGACCGATAACGATCAGTAACAGTCCTACGAAGAAAAGCGCGGAGCTTGCCAACCAGACGAATACCTGTCGTGTTTCGCGGGCGATCTCGGCGCGTTCCTTTTGGCTTTTTGACGTTTCATACTTTTCGCGCATGAAATGCTGAGCGCACCAGTCGGGCTGTATCCACTTATAAAACGCGATGCACAGCAGTACAGCCGCAGCCGCCAGCAGCACGCCGATGATAAACAGAGCGATACCCATTCGCCTCACCTCCGATAATGTCATTTACAATATATATATATTGTATTATAGAAATGTTGCGGAAATTACAGCGTTTTGAAAACAAACTGTCTATAAAATCGCCAAATCATTTGCGCCGCAGAGAAATTAAAAGCAGGCCTGACAGCGATCCGATCAAAATGCCGCATATTGCAAAAAGGAGCCAGTTGTTTGCGGCAAAGCCGACGCAAATTCCCAGTAAAAATCCGATGACGACTGCGAGCATAAATATCGTTAGCGCGTCTATACGTTCACGCGGAGCAGAGGTGTCTTTGGCGACGCTTTCAACTATGTTTTCGACAATGTTCTCGGTATCGTTCACGGAAGCGATTTCCTGCTGAGTGGATGTCAAATCGTTTTTGATTTCATTTTCCATAGCTTTAAACCTCACTTATCAATTTCTTTAATTGCGTCGGCAACGGCGTGCGCGCACACCTCAACACCTTCCGGTGAGATGTGAATGCAGTCGGGACCGATCAGCCGTTCTTTTTCAGGATTTACCAGTGCAAAAAGGTCATTTATCGGGCAATCGTTCTGTCTCATAAAGCGGATTAGCTGACGGTTGTATTCCTCAATATACTCAACCTTTTGATTGGGCGATCCTTCTTTGACGGGGGTAATAGTCGCAAAAATGACCTTGTCGGTCTTTTTGCGCAGCTCCCTGAGGATGAAATCAACATATTTAAGAAATTCGGGAATGGGCGTAAACGCGCCGTCCTCCTTGCAAACCACGGAGGTATCCCAAAGTCCTACGTTCCAGTGAATAATATCCGGTTCACCGCAAGCCTCAAACCAGCGGCCAAGCTCGTTAAGCATGTACTTGCAGAATCGACCGTTTTCGCTCGGCCAAACGACCTCGTAACCGTCGCCGAGCAGTTCGGCAACACGGTCCTGATAAAGCAGGCGAATTGAGTCGCCTATGAGCATGACGCGCTTTTTAGCCATTATTTTTGTCCTTTCCCACCGCTTTTATACGGTGAATGAGCAATTGCAAGCAATTATTTAAAAACAAAGTGCTTTAAAATGTACAATATCAAAATGTGCGCGGGATAAAAAATGTAAAAACCGAGCTGCAAAGCTTTTTTAGCCGCTTTTGATTTAGGCTCAGCGCCTTTTTTTCCGTTGTACAGGAATATCGGGATCAGCCCGAGCACGCGCGGTAACTGCATATAACCGGGTGATTTGAAGAAAAACGGACGCGTAAAGACATATGCACGCAGATTGATGCCGAAACTGCTCAATACGGCGTTTGCAGCGTAATAGCTTATGGCTTGCCAGCCGGTCAGCAGTGCGATCGCCGCGGTCAGACACAGGCGCGAGCGAATATCGTTACCTTTAAAAATGTGAAATGCAATAACCGTCAGCACGCCGATGTAGCCGTAATCGCAGTTAAGCACCATTGCCGCGGCGCAGCAGGCAGCGACGGGCAGCAGAGTCAGCAAAACGTGCCGGCTTTTCACCGCGTCCATCATAGCGATACAGCAAAGGCCGAGCAAAAGCGTTATAAACACATTTTGATGTTGAGTATTAAAAGCCGAGCCGTAAAACAGCAGATCGTATGGAACCTCCGACAATACTGCAAACAGCGCCAAACGCAGCATATACCGCTTCAGATCGTGAGTGTGGCGGTAACCGTTGACGATCAGAAAGGCGAATATCGGAAAAGCGATGCGCCCGATATATCTGAACGGCGTGATATGCCATGCGTAGCCGATGTGATCAATCAACATGGCGGCGCAGGCAATCACTTTTAAAATCAGCGCGTTCATTACAATGTAAGCTGACCGAAATCTTCGGCGTTGTCACCGTCATAGACGGTGTTTGCGATTACCACAGGCTTTTGACCGCCGTGGATTCCGCGTATTTTCACACGCATGGTAAACTGCGCCGGAACGCGGTATTTTTCGCTTACCTCGGGGCCGCAGGAATGGGAACCCATGCCGCTGACCTGATAGTCAAAGCGGACTGCGGTCACGGCGGGCTTATACAGCTTGTAACTGTGTTCTGCCGCCTCCATTTCCTCGGCGGTGTAGGGCAGAGCCTGGAACTCAAACGGCTGCTCTGAGCAAAGTACGATACCTTCGCCGGATGCATTGCGTACTGCCGCCCATTCAGTGGCGTGGTGATTGCCGTTTTCCTGCGGACGAATGTAGTCGTTGTACAGGTCGGCGACCTTTGCGTGGTATCTGCCGATGCGGCAGGCGAGATGCTTGTCGATGTAGCTTTCGGTCGGGCCGTAGCCAAAGTACTGAACATCGTCGTACGAGGTGTCCATTGCTGTCTCGATACCGAAACGCGGAATGTAAAGCGGGTGTTTGTTGTCAACATCGCATTTAAGGTCAATTTCGCCGGCACGGTTTACCGTCCACACGGCGTCGGCCTTAATATCGACGCGCTTAGACGGAGCGACCATGCCGAATTTGACGCGTATGCGTACCGTGCCGTCGATCTGTTCAATGTCGTTTGAATAGGTGTATGCGGTCATCAGGTTCATTCTGGCGGAATACCAGTTTCTTTTGATCCACATATCGTTGTCGGTCGGCGCGCGCCAAACGCCGAATTTCATCGGCTTTTTGAGCAGATTTCCGCCGCCGTAGGAAACGGCGTCGAATGCGCCGGTGTTTTTGTTGTAAACGTGGCAGAAGCCGTCGCCCTTGATAGTGACAAGATCGCCTTTTTCGACAACCTCGGCGGCAAGCCTCGGCATGATAGCCTTAACGCGCGCTTTTTGTGTCGGCAGCTCGAACTGTGCAAATGCAAGCTCGGTACCCTCGTCGACCAGTCCGCTCATGCTCAGCGCGGTGAAGTAGATGGTGATAAAGCAGCGGCCGTCTGCCGGCAGCGAATAGTCGATGTGCAGTTTATCGCTCTTATGCGCCGGAATTGCGGTAACGCCGAGTGATTTGTCCTCGACAACCTTGCCGTCGCGCGTTATTTGATAGTGCATTTCAAGCCGCGAGAGGAAGGTGAAATCGTACAGGTTATGTATGATAAAGTCGCCGGTCGTCAAGTTGACCGCTTCGACCTTTACCGGCTGAAGGGCGGCTTTCAGCTCCTTGAGACCGGTGTGGGGACGGCGGTCGGGGAATACCAGTCCGTCAACGCAGAAACAGCCGTCGTTGACAGTGTCGCCGTTGTCGCCGCCGTAGAGATAGATAGGCTTGCCGCTTTCCTTGTCGTTGCCTGCAAAGTAGGCGTGGTCACACCATTCCCAGCAGCAGGCGCCGATGAAGCGGTCGTGGGAGTAAATGACGTCCCAGTAGTCTTTCAGATCGCCGGGGCCGTTGCCCATGGCGTGGCAGTATTCACACAGGAAGAATGGACGGGGATCCTCGCTTTTTTCGCAGTACTCCTTGCACCAGTCGGGCGAGGTGTACATACGGGAATAGACGCTGGCGTCGGGCGTGACCAGACGCGTGGGAGAGTCAACGTCGAGCATCGGCTCAAAATGCACCCAGCGGGAATCGTCGCGCTCCTTTGTATATGCAATGACCTTTGAAAAATTCTCGCCGAAACCGGATTCATTGCCCATCGACCACGCAATAATGCAGTGGCGGTTTTTGTCACGCTCGATCATTCGGTCGATGCGGTCAAATATTGCGTCGTACCAGTCGGGGTCGTTAGCCAGCTTGTTGAGGTCGATCTCGTGCATACCGTGACACTCGATATCCGCCTCGTCAATGACATAGAAACCGTATTTTTCGCACATCTGCAAAAATCTGGGGTCGTTGGGATAGTGTGATGTGCGAATCGTGTTGATATTATGCTCTTTCATCAGCTTCAGGTCGCGCATCATGTCCTCGACTGAGCAGACGTAGCCGGTGAACGGGTTGGAATCATGGCGGTTTACGCCCTTGATTTTTATCATTCTGCCGTTAAATTTAAAGGTGCCGTCGGCGATCTCGCTGCGGCAGATGGCGACCGTATCGGCAATGTATTCGCCCATGCCGTCGATCAGCACAAAGTATCGTTCGGGATTTTCGGCGTTCCACAGAATCGGATTCTTGATGCGGATCTCGCAGTGTCCGTTTTTATCGGTTTTTGCCTCGCCGGCGTCCTTGCCGTCGGGATCGGTCAGCGTGACGACGATGTCGTCGGGACGCGCCGCCTCGAAATCCATGACTATCAGCGCTGACGAATGGTCGGGCGCAAGCTCGGTGCGTATTTCATAGTCGCGGATGTGACCGCGGGGACGGGCGAGCATATAAACGTCGCGGAAAATGCCCGAGTATCTGAATTTATCCTGATCCTCAAGATAGCTTGATTCGCACCATTTGAGATTGAGAACGGTAACGCGGTTGCGTCCGGGCTTTAAGAATGATGTGATGTTAAATTCACTGGTGCAGTGTGAAACCTGCGAATAACCGACAAAACGTCCGTTTACATAGAGGTAAAAGCAACTGTCTACGCCCTCAAAAATAATGTATTTTTCCATTCCGTCCCATTCGGCGGGGCAGGAAAAGTCGCGCGCGTAAACGCCTACGGGGTTATCCTTCGGTATGTAGGGAGGGTCGCAGGGGTAAGGGTACTGAACGTTGACGTACTGAACGTGATCGTAACCGTCAAACTGCCACATCGACGGAACCTTGGTAACGCTCGATTTGTCGAGAGCGCGGTCGGGAGAGACTATATCCTCCGGCACCTCATCTATATTTTTGTAGTAATGAAAATCCCATTCTCCGTTCAGCAGACCGAATCGGTCGGATTCCTCGCGCGGACGGTCAAAAATGTCGTGCGCATCGGAAAATGGAATGTAATAAGCACGCGTTTTTTCGGTGCCTATATGCAGCGTTTTCAGATCCTCGTAGTAGTGTGTAACTTTCATTATTAAAAAACTCCTCCTCGTAGGGGATTTATTGGCGTGAATTTTATTCTTTTATCCTATCAGGCTGCGAACCGCAACCACGTCTGAGCCGCTCTTGAACACGCGGGTGACGCGTTTGCCGATAATGCACACCAGCTCGTAATTGATTGTTCCGAGCCGCGCGGCTATGCTGTCGACCGTTATTTCCTCGTCGCCGTCGCGGCCGAACAGGGTGACTGTGTCACCGACGGCGGCTTGCGGAATATCGGTCACGTCAATCATCATTTGATCCATACAGATACGGCCGATTATTTTTGCACGCTTGCCGTGCAGCAGGACGTAGCCGTCCTCTGCGAGCTTTCGCTGATAGCCGTCTGCGTATCCGACCGTTACCGTCGCGACCGTCATGTCGCGTGGTGTAGTAAATGTACGGCCGTAGCTGATATCCATTCCGGCAGGCAGCCGCTTTATCATTGAAATGACGCTCTTAAACGACATTACAGGCTCGAAGCCGGGGTTTTCCAGCATATCCGACGGCATAAGACCGTACATGATGATGCCGGGGCGCGCACCGTCGAGGTGCATTTCGCTGTGGGTGAATATTGCCGCCGAGTTGCAGCAGTGCTTGATTTCAAATTTTATGCCGCTTTGCTCGATCTTATCAATCGCGGTAACGAAACGGTCGTATTGAGCGCGCGTATAGCTGCCGTCGGAGTCTCCGTCACGGTCGGCGGCGGCAAAATGGGTAAAAACGCCCTCCGGTATAAGTCCCGGCAGGCGGCAGGCGGCAATGGCTTCGGCAACGCCTTCGTCGGTGTAGCTGTCAAAACCTATACGGTGCATGCCTGTGTCGAGTTTAATATGTACATATACCTGCTTGCCGCATTTTACCGCGGCATCGCTGAGCGCTTTTGCATAATCGGCTGAAAATACCGCCTGACGAATTTTCAGTTCGGCGAGCTTTTCCGCGTATTCGGGCGGAGTGTAGCCGAGTATCAGGGTCGGCTTTTCGATATCGCCGCGCCAAAGCTGCTGCGCCTCCTCCATATTGGAGACGGCAAACATATCGGAGCCGATAGAATCAAGTTTGTTTGCCACGAACTCAACGCCGTGACCGTAGGCATCGGCTTTTACAACCGAGATCATTTTTTTGTCGCCTATCAGTTTGCGTATCAAGCGGTAGTTGTGCTCAATTTTATCAAGGTCTATTTCGACCCAACAACGCTTGAAAAAATCCATTGTATCGCCCTTTTTCTGTTATTTTTTCGCTTTTGACGTTTTATTATTATAGTATACCTGACAAGGTATGTTTGAGAACATTTAAAAAATGTGCCGATACGCACCGCAATCGTTTGGTCAGACTGCCATGCCGCCGTCAACGCCGATTATTTGTCCTGTAACGAAACGGCTCTCGGCAAGATATAAGGCGCACTGTGCGACATCCTCCGGCGTACCGATACAGCCGAGTGGAGTTTCGTCTGCCAGAGCATCGATAGCTGCGGCGCTGAGGCATCGGTTCATCTCGGTGTCGATCACTCCGGGGGCAATGCAGTTTACGCGTATGCCCGAAGGGCCGACCTCCTTTGCGAGCGCCTTCGTCATGCCGGCAAGCCCCGCTTTGGTCGCTGAATAAGCCACTTCACAGGAGGCACCTGTCGTGCCCCACATGGAGCCGATGTTGATTATCTGACCTTCGCCGCGATGTATCATCTGCGGCAGGACCGCACGGCAGCAGTTAAACGGACCGGTCAGGTTGACCGACAGTATGCGCTGCCACTCGATTTCTGTCATTTCGGTAATGAGCTTAATACAGCTCACGCCGGCGTTGTTTATCAGCAGGTCAATGCCGCCCGTCTTTGCGGTAATGTCGGTTATCATGCTTTCGACATCGGCAAATACCGAAACATCGGCCTTGTATCTCATCAGATGCGGCACTTCGGCATCAAGCAAATTGGCATCGGCGTCGTTGTTTGAATAGCAGTAGGCGACCGTCCACCCGCTTTTTGCGAAAGTCTTTACGATGGCTTTGCCGATTCCGCGGCTGCCGCCCGTGACCAGCAGCGTTTTCATTTTCGGGTCGTCTCCTTTACATGTCGATTTTTCGGTATGATACTATTATAGTACATACAAAAATATTATGCATTTTTTTTGCTCGGATTGCAATAGAAAACCGCGTTTTTATCAGATATTTTTCACACATTATTTTCGTACCCGTCGATCAGTCGCATGCTTCGCCGTTTTTTGCATAAAAAGTCTCAGTCAGCACCGACTTCGACCTTTTGCGACAAGCGACCGCTTTTTTTGCATGAAAGAGGAAATATCCTTATTTGTGCAAAAAAATTGTCTTGTGTTAACATAATTGCAATAAAACAGCCGATTTAATGTTGAAAACTGCGCAAAAAATGCCTTTGTAGCAGGGACTTTTCACATTTTCAACAGAGTTTTCAACATTTTATTATGTCAACGGGTGTATATACATTTAAAAAATGCATCATGCCGAAGTTATGCCGCTTTAATGCCGACAGCGTAAAGAATTGAACCGATCATTGACCTTTTTCATTCTATATGTTAAAATTATTATAAAGAAAATTCATAAAAGCAATGAAAGCAAATTTTTGCAACCTCGTGAAATAATTAAAAAATCTGAAATACATTAAGTTTCTTATTTTGATCGCCTGATGTCACTAATAATTTTACATTAAACTCACGATTAAGTGTATAAAAAGCGGAGAGGATGAATACCGAATGACACCCGATGAACTGCGACGGTTGCAGCTTAAATCACTTGAAACAATGGCTGTTTTTAAACAATTTTGTGAGAGCAACTTTCTCACTTACTATCTGATCGGCGGTTGTCTTATCGGTGCGGTACGCGAGGGAGGCTTTTTGCCGTGGGATGACGATATTGATGTGTTTATGCCGCGTACCGATTACGAACGCCTGTGGAAAATGTGGGATTCATCAGGCCGCTTCAAGCTGCTGCGAACAACCGATGACATGTATATCCGCAGTCAGTTTATGACCCTCTGCGATACCGAAACGACCTGTGTGCGCGAGCTGACCCGTGACCTTGACATTCCGCAGGGAATCACCATGGATATTATTCCGCTTGACGGCTGCCCGTCATCACGCCGCGCGCGCCGCGCACAGAAACGTCACGCTCTGCTTTATTCACTGTATATTCTTGATATGCTGCCGCAGAATCACGGCCGACTGGCACGGCTCGGCTCCCGTATACTGCTCGCAAAATCGCGCAAAAAAAAGCGTCGTCTGTATAAAAAGCACGCACGGCAGATGATCAAGTATCCGATCCAGTACAGCCGATATATTACCGAACTTTGCTCCGGTCCGAAGTATATGCAAAACGAGTATCCGAAGGAGTGGTTTGCAAGCACTGTGCCGGTCAAATTCGAGGGAATGACATTGCCCGCACCGATCGGGTACAGACAATATCTACGGATGGTATTCGGCGACTACATGACTCCGCCTCCTGCCGACAAACAGCATCCCGAGCACGGCATATTGTATGTGGATACAGAACATTCGTACAGAGATGTGCCGTACGAAGCCATGATAAACAGCGGCATTTGCGAGTAATATCAATGCAAAGTACTACTACTATGAACCGGTAATCAGAGTTTTGCAAATCAAATGCGAACGATGATTTACTGCTAATGACGATTTAATAAATGAACGGCGTCAAAAGCGCCGCTCACGGAGGTAACCTAATGAAAACTGCCGTAATTACCGGCGCGTCGAGCGGAATGGGCAGGGAACTGACCATACAGCTTGCCGCACGGGGCGAGTTTGATGAAATGTGGCTGATCGCCCGTCGTGCCGATCGGCTGGAGGAGTTGTGCCGACAGCTTCCGTGCAAAGCACGGGTGTTGGCGCTTGATCTTACCGACGCGGCGTCTTTCGACAGCTATGCCGCGGCGCTTGCCGCCGAACAGCCGCAGGTCACTTTGCTTGCCAATTGCAGCGGCTTCGGTAAATTCGGGGGATACGCCGATATACCGCTCGCCGACAAGGTGGGAATGATCGACCTGAATGCTAAAGCTACGGTTATGATGACCGAGCTGACGCTCCCGTTTATGCCGCGCGGCGCTCGAATAATCAATCTTGACTCGCTTTCGGCATTTCAGCCGGTTCCGTATCTCAATGTCTACGCCGCCACCAAGGCGTTTGTGCTGTCCTATTCGCGCGCAATGAACGCCGAACTGCACGACCGCGGCATATCGGTCACCGCCGTTTGTCCGGGATGGGTGAAAACCGAGTTTTTTGACCGTGCGGAAAAGACTTCAACCACTGCGGTTACTTATTTTAATCATGTTTATTTGCCTCAGGATGTTATCCGCACGGCGGTCAGGGACGCGTACAAGCGCAAAGCCGTCTCCGTTCACGGCGCGGCAATAAAGTGGCAGGTTTTTTTGGTAAAGCTGCTGCCGCACAGCCTGGTGATGCGTATATGGCTGCACCAGCAAAAACATAAATAGAGCTTTTTGCCGCACAAAAACGCTAAAATATATAGATTAAATGCCCGTTGAAAGGAGCATGTAGGCTCTTTTCAACGGGCATAATTTGTTGTTAGGCTGTGCGTGTGTTGCTTGAGTATACATATGTCTGACAGTACAGTTCAGACGGTAAACGGCAAAAGTGAATTATCCTGCAAAAAACGGGCGTTACAGATTGATAACAGCAACCTCGTAGGGGCTGTATTCGCCGCCGACGCTCTGTCTGCCGCAGTTGGCAAGCAGTATTTCGCCGTCGAAAGGCGGCATGATATCGTTTTTTTGCTCAAAATTGCAAATAACGGCTATTTTTTCGCCCTCGTATTCGCGGATGAATATAAAGTAACCGTCCTCCGGCTTGCTCACTACTTCAAAATCGCCCAGTTTTATTGCATTGCTTGACGAGCGAAGCGCAAGCAACCGCTGATAAAACCGAAAGACCGACTTGTCTGAATCAACATCCGTATCGTAATTGATCTCTTTGTAGCGGCTGTTGAGCGGTATCCACGGCTCGGCGTCGGAAAATCCGCCGTTTTTGCCGTTGTTCCATGCCATCGGACGGCGCGGATTGTCGCGGCTGCCGAAATTGAGCTTGTTTATGGCGGTTTCCTCGCCGTATTCGCCGCGCAGGTAATCGTACAAATTTAAGGTCTCAATGTCGCGGAACTGGTCGACAGTCTCGTGACGGGAGTTGGTGGTGCCGAATTCCTGCCCCTGAAAAATGAACGGTACTCCGCGAAGAAGATAGAACATGGATGCAAGGCAGGTCGCAGATTCATACCGCAGCTCGCGGTCATTGCCCATTCGTGAAATGTACCATCCGTTGTCGTGGTTGTCGGTGAACAGGCTGTAGATGAGGTCATTTTCCTTGGTCAGATTTTGCCATTTTATCAGTATATCGCGCGTGCGTGAGAGCGAATCGGTTTGCGGACGGAACTTGGAATTGCGTCCGCAGTCAAGGTGGTTGAACTGAAACAGCGTGGTCAGTTCGCCGCGTTCGGAGTCGCAGTGACGGCAAACCTCGTCGATATCGTTGCACCAACATTCGCCGACGGTAAAGAGATGCTCGGTGTTCTTACGGCCGAAAAGTGCGTTTATGTACTCGTGCAGATGAGGCCCGAAGCAGTTGTTTCCGTTAAAATCCTTTGATATCTGGTCAATAACGTCGCAGCGGAAACCGTCAACGCCGAGATCAACCCAATAATCGACCACTGCCTGCATTTCCTCGACCACCTTTGGATTGGTCCAATTGAGATCCGGCTGTGTGACAGCGTAGGAGTGCAGATAGTATTGCTGCCTGCTTTCGTCGAATTCCCATGCCGAGCCGCCGAAGCAGCTGGTCCAGTTGTTTTGCGGTTCGTCAAACCAATAGTAGTAGTCGCTGTACGGATTGTTCTTTGATTTTCGGGACTCCTGAAACCATTTGTGCTGTGATGATGTGTGATTGGGCACCAAATCCATTATCAGTTTCATGCCGCGCTTGTGCATTTCGGAAATCAGCCGTTTTGCGTCGTCGAGCGTGCCGAATTCGTCCATAATGTCGCGGTAGTCGGAGATGTCGTAGCCGTTGTCATCGTTGGGACTTTTGTAGCAGGGGCAGAGCCATATAGCGTTTATGCCCAGCTCCTTCAAATAGTCGAGCTTTTTTATGACGCCGTTAAGGTCGCCGATGCCGTCGCCGTTGGTATCGAGAAAGCTGCGAGGATAGACCTGATAAATTATCAGTGACATGAAATCCGAATACTTTTTTGAAAGCATAAAATCACCCTTCAGTGTATTTATTAACAAAAATGCTTTGCTTTAGGTAAGTAAAACAATGTCAGTATGAATGTAAAATGTTAAAAAAATGCTATTGACGTTTTTTATAAATATAAAGACATCTATCAAATACGATTATATCACAGTTTTTCATTTGCTGCAACAAAGCGGTTTTGACGTTAAATAGCATATTTTTGCACTTAGTGCGTTTGGTCTTCATATCTATGCACCGTGTAATATATAAAAAAACTGCCCGATATACGGGCAGTTTGAAAAGATCACAGTATAGTAAATTAAGCTTCATGTGCGACAGCGGAGGTGACTACAGCCATACTGATTGCGGTGAAGGCTCCGGAGTACAGACTTTTAATAATAAACCACGGAGTAGCGGGAATAGAAGCTTTTACTCCGAGCGCGGCGATTGTATATCCTATGCAGCCCGGAATTACGGCAAACAGAATTGACGCAACTGCTGCAATGAGCAGCGCGTGCAAGACGGCGTTATGCGGAATGATACGAAATATCGGATGCGCACTTCCCGATGATTCTACTTCGGGAATGATTCCTTTTTTCAGATCTGAACGTATACCGAAAATTGCGGTGATCGCACAGATAAACACCGTGATAAGTACCGAAAGTACCAGATCCGAGCCTATGTTTTGAATGGGCAACGGCTCCTTTGTGATGAAAAAATAGATTATCAGGCAAAGTACCGCAGTGGGTATGCCGTATTGCAGTACACTTTTGTTAAACAAATAATTGTTAAAGGTTTTAGAAGATTCGTTTTTCATTAAGTAAAGATCATTCCTTTTCGCAAAGCATTGAGAGATTTATTATAGCACATTTTGTACGCCAAAATTTACCACAATATACACTTACTGTATAATATCATAAAATAATCGAAGTTTCAATACATTTTTAAAATTTTATAAAAAAGATTTTGAATGTTATAAGGCAGATTGACATTACATATTTTATCGCGACATTGAGCGGATGATATGGTCTAAATTAACTTACTGTAAATACATTTCCGTTTGTATGATGCATTGCATCGTAAGTAAAAACGTAATGGCTTGCGACGGAAAATCATTTTTTTATCAGCAGTGAATGATAACTTATATCTATTCCGAAAGCCCCAAGCGGTGCGGTTATAATGATTGAAAGCACCGCCACCGAAAGCACAATGTTTCCGCACGATAAGCCGAGTGCGAGAGGAACGGAACCGATAGCCGCCTGTACCGTTGCTTTTGGCAGATATGCTATTACACAGAATATGCGTTCTTTAAAATTAAGCGATGTTCCGATTAGGCAGACCATAACACCCACAGACCTGAATACGAGCGCAAGAAAGATCATACCAATCGCAGCAATTCCGGCATTAAGCGTATAACGAATGTCTACCGCTGCGCCGACAAGAACAAACAAAATGATTTCGGCGGCAATCCACAGCTTGCCGAATTTGTCGGAAAGGCGTTTGGATACTGCGGCTATGCTTTTGATCCTCAGAACGCACGCCATGCTTACGATAGCAAGCAGTCCTGAAATTGAAACATAGTCCTTTGCCCAAGTTTCTATCGCGATCAATAAAAAGGAAACACCGAGAATAATAATGACCTTTACGCTGTTTCGGACAAGATGCTTATGTGCGTAAGCTGTTTCAAAAAAGACCGACAAACCAAATCCGAATACCGCGCCTATCGCCACACCAAGCAAAACGGAAATCGGAATATTCACAAAATCCATTATTTTTGCGCTTTCACCCTGTGCAATGCTCACAAATGTAGAAAACAAAACGATGACAAATATATCGTCGCAGGATGCACCTGCCATGATAAGCTGTGGAATGCTTTTTTCCGTTCCGTATTCTTCATCCATCAGCTTAAGCATTCTCGGCACAACAACTGCCGGAGATACCGCACCGAGTACAGCGCCCATAACGGCGGCGTCTATCCTTGTTACACCGAGAAGCAATGGCGCAAACAGGAAATAGCCGAGTATTTCAAAACTTGCCGGAATACAGGACATCATCACGGCCGGACGGCCGACCTTTTTGAGGTCGGACAGGTTCAGAGACAGGCCGGCTTTAATCAGAATGATAATCAGCGCCATTTGACGCAGTTCCGACGATATGCCGAGTATTGACGGGGCTAAAAGATCAAGCATATAAGGCCCTAAAATAATTCCCGTTGCAAGCATACCGATAATCCGCGGAAGCCTTAACTTTTGGCATATAGCCGCCGTAGCAAGCCCTACAAGAAAAATCAGAGATAGAGATGTAAGCATAAAAAATTCTCCTTAAAACGCAGAAAAGCTGATGCTTTCTGCACACTTAATGCAGAAGTCATCAGCTTAATAAGCGGTTTTAGCATTATAGCTATGGGAGAACTTCATTCCCTATTAAAATAAAATATAACACTTTTAAATATTATTTGCAACAAAAAAACAAGATGTTTTAAATAAAAAGTGATATTTAATATCATTATCTCTGATACGGCTCATTCATATATTGTGCCGTCTATCACGGTCATGCATGGATCGAGCGAGTCATCAAGCACGACGAAGTCGGCGGGATATCCGATTTCGAGCCTGCCTAATTTTCTGCCGAGATACCTCGCAGGGGTTTCGCTCGCCATTTTTACGGCGTCGTCAAACGGGATTCCGAATTCAACGGCTTTTTTTACGCAGTCCAGAAGAAACGATGTGCTGCCGGCGATCGCGCTGTTTGGCGTGTGGGCAATATGCTTTCTGACAGTTACGCGGCTGCCGCCGAGAGTGTATTCGCCGTCCGACAGCCCGGCGGCGGACATAGAGTCGCTGATAAGTATCATTTTGTCCGCGCCGAAAAGCTTATACAGCATACGGATAACGGCAGGGTGAATGTGTACTCCGTCGCATATGACCTGTGCGAAAGCACCTGCGTCGGCGGCAGCCGGTATAATACCGGGTTCGCGGTGGCGTATGGGCGTCATGGCGTTGAAGGTGTGAGTAATGCAATCCGCTCCGGCAGCAAAAGCACGCATTGCCGTATTGTAATCGCAGGCAGTATGTCCGAGCGAAACGTGCGCTTCGCAGCTTTTTATAAAATCCACGGCGCCGTCAAGCTCAGGCGCCAGTGTTATCATAGGTGAATTCTTTATTGTTTTGAAGTCGTTTATATTCGGCGCAGTCATATACGAAGTATCCTGCGCGCCGGCATATTTTGGTGATATATACGGTCCCTCAAGGTTATAACCGAGAATTTTTGCGCCGCGCGCCTTCGGAATATTGTCTGTAAGCTTTCGAATCTTTTCAATCGGCGCGGTCATAAGTGTCGGCAACAAGGCAGTAGTTCCGTGACGTGCTTCGATCGGCGCGATCTTGGCCGCTTCGCCGTCGGACGAGTCAAATCCGCCGCAGCCGTGGGTGTGGATATCGATAAGCCCGGGAATAACTCTTTTGCCGTGGAGGTCAATTCCGCCGCCGGCAGTCGAATCAAGAGAGACTATCACGCCGTTTTCAACCGAGATATCGGTGGTTTTGCGCCCGATCAGCGCGTTTTTAAATACAGTGGTCATGTAATTACCCGCTTTATATGTATTATGCAGTTTATTATATCATACCGATGCGGCTTTTCATAGTTTATTTATCTGAGAAAATGCTATTTGCAGATTTGCTGTAAATACCGGATACATAAAATTTGACAAGAGCGTATTAAACGGTGTAAAATATGGATGATTGAGATAATTAATATAACTTAATGTGCATGGGTGAGTAGTTTGAAGAGGGTTCTTAATCCGGTCGTTATGTTAATATGCGGACTTTTTCTTGGAGTGATCAGCCGATTGCTCGATATTTATACGCAGAATTTGGGAAATATTTTTTCTCAATTGGCTATATGGATACTGCTTGGAACATTGATTTCCGTTTACAGCACTTCGGCAAAAAAAGCAATGTTGAATATTCTTCCGTTTTGTATCGGTATGCTGATTACCTATTACGCAACGGCGATTATAACAAAAGGCGTGTACAGCCGCGAGTATATTATCGGCTGGACTGTGTTTGCTTTGATTTCGCCGATATTTGCATATTTTACATGGTTTACAAAGGAAAAAGGGGCTTTTCCGAAAATTATAAGCGTTGGAATTGTTTTGGTTTCCGTCATGTCCGGTATCATCTTGTTTGATAAATTGAGAATTTATGATTTTATCATAGACGGACTTTTGATTTACTTTCTGTTTTTTAAGAAAATTCAACGATGAACCCCTATTTGCTGATTAAAATAATGACAAAAAGCCCGTACCGATGGGAATTCATCGGTACGGGCTTAAAATATGGTTTTGTGCTTCGTCCAAGCCGTCGGAAATCATCTGCAACCCCGAAACCCTCGGAATTTCAGAATAATGGCAGTCCAACGAAGTGTTATCAAAGTGTTATCAAAACGGGTGGGCAAAATCGGAAAACCCTTGATATTACTGGGCTTTTAGGCTTTCTGTGATTACTCCCACTCGATGGTTGCGGGGGGCTTGGAGGTGATGTCGTAGCAAATGCGGTTGACGTTTTTAACCTCGTTAACGATGCGTGCGGACGCGCGTGCAAGAACCTCATGAGGTATGCGCGACCAATCGGCAGTCATGAAGTCGCTGGTATCAACGGCTCGCAGCGCGACTGTGTAATCGTATGTGCGGTAATCGCCCATAACGCCGACAGAGCGCATATTGGTCAGCACGGCAAAGTACTGGCCGATCGAACGGTCAAGTCCTGCGGCGGCGATCTCCTCACGGAAGATTGCGTCGGCATCCTGCAGAATTGCGACCTTTTCGCGCGTGATATCACCGATAATTCGCACGCCGAGACCGGGACCGGGGAAGGGCTGACGGTATACCATATACTCCGGCATACCCAGCTCCAGACCGACCTTTCTGACCTCGTCCTTGAACAGGTCGCGCAGCGGCTCAATGATTTCCTCGAAATCAACAACGTCCGGCAATCCGCCGACATTGTGATGTGATTTTATTAAAGCGGCGTCGCCCACTCCCGACTCAATGCGGTCGGGGTAGATGGTTCCTTGAACAAGGAAATCGACTTTGCCGAGCTTTTTCGCTTCGGATTCAAATACACGAATAAATTCCTCGCCGATGATCTTTCTTTTTTGCTCGGGATCCGAAACGCCTGCGAGTTTGCCGAGAAACTGTTCCGACGCGTCAACGGCGATCAGGTTGATATTGTATTTACCGCGGAACATTTCGACCACCTGTTTCGCCTCATCCTTACGGAGCAGACCGTGATCGACGAAAATGCAGGTCAGAGAATTGCCGCACGCCTTGTGCAGCAAAAGCGCCGCGACCGACGAATCAACGCCGCCGGAAAGAGCGCACAGCACCTTTTTGCTGCCGATTTTTTCACGCAACTCGTTTACAGTGCGTTCCACGAACGAGGACATAGTCCATTCGCCCTTGCAACCGCATACATTATATATAAAGGAGCGGAAAATGTTTATACCGTTGTTTGTGTGCTGCACCTCAGGGTGAAACTGAACGGCGTAAAGACGGCGTTCGGCGCAGCCCATAGCGGCGACGGGGCAGTTATCGGTGTGGGCAATAGTTTTGAAGCCCTCGGGCATCTCGACAATGTAGTCGGTGTGGCTCATCCAGCAGACATCGCTATCGGTCATTTTATCAAAAATGGGGGAGGAGCGGTCGTAATTGACAGTGATGTGACCGTATTCACGGTCGTGCGAGGAAACCTTGCCGCCGAGAACATGGGCCATAAGCTGTGCGCCGTAGCATATACCGAGAACGGGTATATCCAGCTCAAACAATCCTTTTTCATATAAGAACGCATCGTCTGCGTAAACCGACTTGTGTCCTCCGGTGAGGATGATTCCGCTGTAACCCGCTGCTTTGATCTCGCTGAGGGGAGTTTTGTACGAGCGCACCTCCGAGTAAACATTACATTCGCGAACGCGGCGTGCGATAAGCTGGTTGTACTGGCCGCCGAAGTCGAGAACGAGTATTTTTTCCATAGAAAATCGCTCCTTTTCAGGTTTTCGTGATAATATCTCATTATAAAGCAATTTTCGCGCAATGTCTATCTATTTTATGCAATAAAAAATTGAAAAGTGTGCAGAGAATTTTGACATTGGCGCTTGACAGAACGACCCGTGTATGATATTATAGTTTCTGCATTTATGGAGAGATACCGAAGTGGTCATAACGGAACGGTCTTGAAAACCGTCGTGTCGCAAGGCACCGTGGGTTCGAATCCCACTCTCTCCGCCAAACGACATTTCATCGGGTCATGACCGATTTTTTTAAGATAGTATATGCGCCGCGCATTTTCGCGGAAGGATATAATCACCATGCAGAAGTACCCAAGTGGTGAAGGGGCTCCCCTGCTAAGGGAGTAGGTCGGGTAACCGGCGCGAGGGTTCAAATCCCTCCTTCTGCGCCAACAAAAGCCGCAGCACGATAGTGCCGCGGCTTTTGTTATGCTTAAATGTGCGAATTTGGACTCAAGCGCAGAAGGAGGGATGGTCGCGAGCACCGCGAAACGAAAGAAGCAAGCGTAACGGAGTGCAGCGGTTGAAAGTGCTTGCCGTCGCGAGGCGGCAAAAAATGTCTTTGGACGCCGCGAGACGGCGGAAAAGCAGAGTCAGATGCCGCAACCGCTTTTGCAGCGCCTGACTTTGTTGAAAACAGAGGGCTTTTCTGCATTTTTGTGCAACCCATAAGCACTTGGCATAATTACATCAATAAATCGCAATTTATCGATGTAAGCCTCTGATTCTTATGAGTTACTTCTTACTCCGCCGTCTCACGAAATGGCAAATATTCGATGAACTTAGTAACGGCGGGTGTCAGGTGATTCCGATTTTTCATCGCTAAGCCGATTGAGCGATAATACGGCTCTTTCAAAGGGCGTATTTCGATATTATATGGGATGCGTCGCAAGATCAAATCAGGCAAAATACCGACGCCTAATCCTTTTTCTGCCATGGCCATGATGGCAAAATCCTCCCATGTGGTAAAGCGAATATCGGGATGTACACGATAGAATTCCAGCAAATCGGAAACTTCGGTTTTCCCTCCATGCTCCAAAAGTAAAAAAGGCAGATCGTTTAAATCTTCGATCGCAACGGTTTGATTCTCGGCAAGGGGATGCCCAACAGGCAGTATTACCTTATACTCATCCTGTTTGAGCGACAGTGTGTCAAATGTCGGCAAGGTCGGAAGTCGCAGAAAACCGCAGTCCACCCGTCCTTCCTCAATCCAACGCTCGACCTCATCGTAGTCACCGAGAAGTATTTCATATTCAATGCCGGGATAGTCATTTTGCAGTTTTGCGAAGATATTCGGCAGCCAGTTGATAGCCACACTGGAAAATGTCCCGATGCGGACAACACCGGCTTCAATACCGTTCATCTTGGATATCTGACCTTCCAGATTGTTATAGTCATTCAAAACCTTTCGCAAAAGAGGTAAAACCTGCGCGCCCGCAGAGGTCAAACAAACTCCGTTTCGACTGCGTACCAACAGGGTCATGCCCCATTCCTTTTCCAAATCGGCAATCATTTTGCTGATTGAGGACTGGGCGTAATTCAGACTTTCTGCCGCTCTGGTAAAACTGCCTTTTTCCACGGTTTTGACAAAGGCAAGATATTTTAATAAGGAATTATCCATTTTTATCTATTCCGTTCTTCGATTTTATTCATCGATTATATTCATTTTTAATATTATAACACATAGTGTATAATACTTCAATAATCATACGGAAGTGATCGAATATGAAGTTAAAAACCGCGGATATAGATATGCTTCACGGTCCGCTTGTCAAAAAGCTGCTGCTGTTTACCCTCCCGATCGCGTTGAGCAGCATTCTTCAGCAATTGTTCAATGCGGCGGATACCGCCGTTGTCGGCTTTTTCGGCAATGCGGATGCGCTCGCGGCAGTAGGGACGAATACGGAAATTATTGCGCTGATCGTTACAATTTCCTCCGGCTTGTCAATCGGCGCAAACATTTTGATTGCAAACCGAATCGGACAAAACCGGGAAAACGAGATCCCGAATGCGGTGCAGACAGCGATGCTTCTTGCTATCATCATCGGCGTTATAGGCTCATTCTTGGGGCAGGGCGTTGCAAGACCGTTGTTGCGGCTGATTCGGACGCCGGAAAGCATTTTCGGTGCTGCGGAGCTTTACTTGCGAATCTATATGCTGGGCTATCCGTTTTTGCTGTTGTATGATTTCGGCTCCGCTGCCCTCCGTGCTCGCGGTGACAGCCGCTATCCCTTTCTTGCGTTAGTAATTTCCGGTGTTGCCAATGTCGGATTGAATCTGTTTTTTGTAATCGTGTTCCGTATGGGCGTGGCGGGCGTTGCCATTGCTACCGATATTTCCAATCTGCTCTCGGCATTGATAGTTCTGCTTCGGCTGACGCAGGACGAACAATTTTATTTGACCTTTCGTAAACCGCAATTTTCGCTGCCTTTTACGGCAGAAATTTTGAAAACAGGCGTTCCTTCCGCCGTGCAGGGAGCGGTGTTTTGCTTTGCAAACATTTTTGTGCAGGCATCGGTCAACAGTTTTGGCAAAACAGCAATTGCCGGCAGCACGATTGCCATAAACTTTGAATATTTTACATACTATGTTATTACTGCTTTCGGGCAGACGGCAACAACATTCACCGGCCAGAATCATGCAGCCGGACAACATGCAAGATGCAGAAAAATATTTTGGCTTTGTCTGGGCCTGTCGACAGTTTGCAGCTCCGTTCTGATTTTTACCATCGTCTTGTTCCGAGATTTTTTCTCCGGTCTTTTTTCTCCGAAACCGGCTGTGATTGAGAGCGCAGCTGTGCGAATCCTGTGCATTTTGCTTTTTGAACCGATCTGCAATCTGTATGAGATTCCGGCAGGCACTATGCGCGGCAGCGGACACGCCATGTATCCTGCCGTCAGTACAATGATCGGAACCTGCGCATTCCGAATTATTTGGATATGCACGGTATTTCAGAAAAACCGTACAATTACCATGCTGTATCATGCGTTTCCGTTTTCGTGGATTACGACAATTCTGCTTGTTGACATCGGTTTTCTGATTTTCAACCGCCGGGAAAAAAAGCGTTGTTGCAAACGATATAATTGATATGCCGCCGACTCTTGGCATCACTTTTTTATTGCCGCTCAGGCGTTCGGCTTCGTGTGGAGGGTTTGGAAAAACCATTTGACGCCGTTAAGTGATGTCAAAATGAAGTGGTATCATTGAGCCTATATGCGCTTGCAGACAGAACATTAAACTGCGAAATTATTGAAAATTGCCGAAACAAAAGCCGCAAGATATAACCTTGCGGCTTTTGTTATGCAAATGTATGATTTTGCACGCGCTGTTTTGCTTTTGCCGAAGTCGGCATAATTTTTTTAAAGACGTGAAGGCTTATCGTTTTCAAAAGGTCAGTTATATAGAATTAAACATCGGCGCATATAACAGAATAAAAAATACTTGAAAAACAGAAAAAAATTATTGACAAACGATAATTAATGGATTAGTATACAGGTGACAGGGGAAATTTCCCGAACTTTGCATATCGCATATAAAGAAGGATGATATTGTGAAAAAAACTGATTTTTCCGCAACGCTGTCGCTTGTTCTGACGGTGATCGCGGCAGTATGTCTCGTCGGGCTGTGCGTGCTGATGCCATGGCTTGCCGATTGGTATTATGCGGATTTGCGTGGCTTGCCGCAGGTGGCGGATGTCGTGACGGTCACCTATTACCTTTGTGTGCCTGTCGCGGCGACAGCGATATATTTTCTTGCACGACTGCTGATAAACATTCGTGCAGGCAGCGTCTTTACCGGGCGCAACGTAAGTATGCTGCGCGGACTTTCATGGTGCTGTGTTGCGGCCGCACTGATAACTGCCGTCGCGGGATGTTGGTATCTGCCGCTTCTGATCATTTTTGCCGCCGCCGGTTTTATGGCGATCATTCTGCGCGTGGTCAAAAATGCGTTTGAAGCCGCCGTGCAGATAAAAAGCGAAAACGACTTGACCATATGAGGCGGTGACGGCATGAGAATAGTTGTAAACCTCGACGTGGTTATGGCAAAGCGAAAGATCACCTCCGGCGAGCTTGCCGAGGCAGCGGCGGCCGCCTACACCGACGGGGGCTTTGAGGAGGACTGGGCCGCCCCCCTTTCCGACCTTTCGGATGGACGCTTTGTTCTTGAACTCTGGCATGGCCCGACCTGCGCCTTCAAGGATATGGCGCTGCAGCTGCTGCCTCATCTGATGGTCCCGGCAGCCCGC
>OIXH01001164.1_pt1 | contig 30622 bp, 25 predicted proteins | sample 1587741 | NCBI WGS metagenome assembly OIXH01 (sample SAMEA3888916, study PRJEB22519) | human gut metagenome | biome: human gut; feature: human-associated habitat; material: faeces | place: Denmark | collected 2011 | reverse complement strand
ACACCTAAGTTGTGCTGAATAACCGCAGGCGAACTACTCGTCAAACTATAATTTATCTATGTTACTTGCCTAAATTATAATTAATTTGTTAAAAGATTAACGTCATACTTGACATTTGGACCGTATTAATATAAAATATTTGTGTGACTTATAATAGAACAGGAGTTGATGAAAGTGGGTTTGACACTTACGGAAAAGATTTTGAGGGCACACATGGTTGAGGGCGAGCCTGTCAAGGGACAGGAAATCGGTATTAAAATCGACCAAACTTTAACTCAGGACGCTACAGGAACAATGGCATATCTCGAATTTGAGGCTATGGGTGTTCCGAGAGTTAAAACCGAGAAATCTGTTGCATATATAGACCATAACACGCTTCAGAGCGGCTTTGAAAATGCAGACGACCACCGTTTTATCGGCAGTGTATGCAAGAAGCACGGTATTTACTTCTCACGTCCCGGTAACGGTATCTGCCATCAGGTTCATCTTGAGCGTTTCGGCATTCCGGGCAAGACGCTTATCGGTTCGGACAGCCATACTCCTACCGGCGGCGGAATCGGTATGATTGCAATCGGAGCCGGCGGTATGGACGTTGCTGTTGCTATGGGCGGCGGCACGTACTACATCACATACCCGAAAATTGTCAAGGTTGAACTCACCGGAAAGCTCAGTCCGTGGGTTGCAGCAAAGGACGTTATACTTGAAGTCCTGAGACGTCTGTCGGTTAAAGGCGGTGTCGGCAAGGTAATCGAGTATTGCGGAGAGGGTGTAAAGACTCTGTCGGTTCCCGAGAGAGCAACGATTACAAACATGGGCGCTGAGCTTGGCGCAACAACTTCTATATTCCCGTCGGATGAAATAACGCGTGAATTCCTCAAGGCACAGGGCAGAGAGGACGTTTACACGCCTTTGTCAGCTGATGCGGACGCTGAGTATGATGAAATTGTCGAGATTAACTTAAGCGAGCTTGAGCCGATGGCTGCTTGTCCGCATTCGCCGGATAATGTAAAGAAGATTTCCGAGCTTGCAGGCATGAAGATTGACCAGGTTTGTATCGGTTCATGCACAAACTCTTCACTTCTTGATATGCTTAAGGTTGCATATATACTTGACGGAAAGACGGTGGATCCGGGTGTCTCTCTTGCTATTGCACCGGGTTCAAAGCAGGTTCTTAACATGATTGCCGAAAACGGCGCATTGTCAAAAATGATTGACGCCGGTGCAAGAATTCTCGAAAGCGCCTGCGGTCCGTGTATAGGTATGGGTCAGTCGCCGAATTCGGGCGGTATCTCGCTCAGAACCTTTAACAGAAACTTCGAGGGCAGAAGCGGTACAAAGGACGGTCAGATTTATCTCGTATCACCTGAGGTTGCGGCTGTTTCGGCTATTGCAGGTGTAATGACAGATCCGAGAACTCTCGGCGATATGCCTGAGTTTAAGCTCCCTGAGGTGTTTACGATTAATGACAACATGGTCGTACCGCCGATAGAAGAAGAAAAGATGGATACGGTTGAAGTTTTAAGAGGACCGAACATCAAGCCGTTCCCGGTATCTGAGGCAATGGCTGACGAGATTGACGCAAAGTGCAGCTTAAAGGTCGGCGACAATATCACAACCGACCATATCATGCCTGCCGGTGCAAAGATTTTGCCGCTGCGTTCAAATATTCCGAAAATTTCGGAATACTGCTTTGCAGTGTGTGATGAAGAATTCCCGAAGCGTGCGCTTGAGCTTGGAAAGAGTATCGTTGTCGGCGGCAGCAACTACGGTCAGGGTTCGTCAAGAGAGCATGCAGCGCTCGCACCGCTCTATCTCGGAGTTAAAGCAGTGCTTGTAAAGTCCTTTGCAAGAATTCATATGGCTAACCTTATCAATGCAGGTATTATACCTATGACATTTGTGAACGAGGCTGACTATGACAGGATTGACCAGTTAGATGAGCTTTCGATAGAGAATGTAAGAGAACAGGTTGCAAGCTCTGACAAGATTAAGATTACTGACAAGACCAAGGGCTTTGAGTTTGAAGCAAATATCGACCTGTCACAAAGACAGAGAGAAATGCTTCTTGCCGGCGGACTGCTTAACTATACAAAGAATAATGCGTAAGTTTTACCATTCGGGTAAAGCTTGATGGGCATAGTTCTGTTTGCAAAAAAAATAAACAGGGGAGTATATATTGTGTACTGAGCAAAAAGCTTAGTATGCTCAAACAACTAAGGAGTATTATTGACTTTAGTTGGTTTGAATCTAAACATTTAAATTTAAAATACAAACCTGAAAGCAGGTTTGGTCACAGGAGGTAAACAAAATGGATTACACAGCACAAGTTGCAGAAGCGCAGAAGAAATTTGGCGAGGTTCTTGCTGAGCAGCTCGAAAGAGTTGAAAGAATGAAGGCAGAAAAGGACTTTATTGATTATAGCAAGCTCGATAAGATTATTATCGGCGTTGTCGGCGGAGACGGTATCGGTCCGGCCATCACAGAACAGGCAGAGAGAATTCTGAAGTTCTTGCTTAAAGACGACGTAATTGCCGGAAAGGTTGAGTTCAAGGAAATCACCGGTTGTACAATCGAGCACCGTGCCGAGGTCGGTCAGGCGCTTCCGGATGACGTTTTAGAGGAGCTTAAGGAATGCCATGTTATTCTGAAGGGTCCTACAACCACACCGAGACAGGGCGACCCGTGGCCGAATATCGAGAGTGCAAATGTTGCAATGCGTAAGGCTCTTGATTTGTTCGCAAACGTAAGACCGGTTAAGGTTCCTGAACAGGGCATCGACTGGACATTCTACAGAGAAAACACTGAGGGCGGCTATGCAGTAGGCTCAAAGGGCGTTAATGTAACAGATGATCTGGCGATTGACTTTGTTGTTCAGACAAAGGAAGGAACCGAGAGAATTGCAAGAGCTGCATTCGACTATGCAAAGAAAGCCGGCAAGACACGTGTTACATGTGTAACAAAGGCAAATGTAATAAAGACTACGGACGGTAACTTCCTCAGCATCTGTAAGGAGGTTGCAAAGGATTATCCGGGAATTGAGCTTGACGACTGGTATATCGATATCATGACCGCAAAGCTCGTTGACCCCAAGAGAAGAACGCAGTTCCAGGTATTGGTGCTGCCTAACCTCTACGGCGATATCCTGACGGACGAGGCTGCCGAGTTCCAGGGCGGCGTAGGTACGGCAGGAAGTGCGAATATCGGTAAGCGTTATGCTATGTTTGAAGCCATTCACGGAAGCGCGCCGAGAATGGTGCAGGAGGGCAGAGACAAGTACGCTGACCCGTGCAGTATCATCAGAGCGGCTGTTATGCTTCTTGAGCATATCGGATATATCGACAAGGCAAAGGCACTTGAAAAGGCGCTTGACGAGTGTATGTACACCGAGAAGAAGCTCGTTATCACAGGCAGAGATACCGGCGCAACCTCGGCTGAATTCGCCGACTATGTTATGAGCAAGCTGGTATAAACATAACAAGTAAAGGAATAAACATAATAGGGAAAGAGAGTGGGAATTATCCCGTTCTCTTATCCCTTGCTTCAGGAGAAATGAATTAGGAGAAATGAAATGGAGAAAAAGGTATCGGGTTCTGTGATAAACAGACTTCCCAGATATTTCAGGCACTTGACGGATTTGTATGAGAGCGGTACAGAACGTATTTCATCAAAAGAGCTGAGTGAACGAATGGGAGTTACTGCTTCCCAAATCCGGCAGGATTTAAACTGCTTCGGCGGTTTCGGACAGCAGGGTTATGGTTATAATGTGGAGATGCTCAGAACTGAAATTGCGAATATACTGGGTCTGAACCGTGGTTATACTGCGATAATGATTGGCGCGGGACATATGGGACGGACTTTTGCAACGAATACAAAGTTTGAAAGCCGAGGCTTCAAGCTTATCGGCATATTTGACAACGACCCTGATGTAATCGGAACAAAGATTACGGACTTTACCGTAATGGATTATGCCGGTATCAGGGAATTTATAAATGAGAACAAGCCGCAAATGGCAATTCTTACTGTGCCCAAGGAAGCCATGAAGGAAGTGGCTGAGGATTTGATACATATGGGCATAAAGGCGTTTATGAACTTCTCGTACACTGAACTTGAGGAGTCAGAGGGAATAATTGTAGAGAATGTGCATCTCAGCGACAGTCTGATGCGGCTGTCATATAAGATTGCACAACGCAGTAACGAAGAGAATAGTGAATAGGGCTCCCCAAAATGCTTGCGTTTTTGGGAAGAGGAGCAAGCGCAGGGATTTGCGACGAAGGTGTTATTATGAAGGTATATGCACTTGTGGGCAGATCGGGCACAGGAAAATCACATCACAGTATGTGGGTTGCCCGTGAAAATAATATTGAATATATAATCGATGACGGACTTCTTGTTTCGGATAATCAAATCATTGCCGGAAAGAGCGCAAAGCGTGAGCCGACAAAGATAGCCTCGGTACGCCGTGCGATATTCAGCGATCCGAAGCATCAGGAAGAGGTTAAAAATGCTATCGCTGAATATAATATCGATTCTCTGCTGATAATCGGTACGAGCGTTAATATGGTTGACAAGATTGCCGAAGCGATTGGCGTTGCTCCTATTGAGAAATACATAAAAATCGAGGACGTTTCAACACCCGAAGAAATGAAAATCGCTAATGAAATGCGTATGAAGCACGGAAAGCACGTCATTCCCGTGCCTACGTTTGAGGTCAAGAAGCAGTTTTCGGGTTACTTTATCGACCCGATGGTTCAGTTCTTCACCCGAAAGAACGACACTATCGCAGAGGAAAAGACGGTCATGCGTCCGACCTACAGTTATCTGGGTGACTATAAGATTTCGCCCAAGGCGATTTATGACATTTGCGCATATGAAGCGTCAAGATTTAAAAGTATGTATAAGCTTTTGAAATTCAAAAGCCGTACCACAAAGGGAAACCGATTGATTTTGGATATAGAGTTGTCGCTTCGTTATCCGTACAATGTTGCCGAAGAGGCAAGAAAGATTGCAGACAGCATAAAAACTTCGATTGAAGAACATACATCAATCAATGTAAAATACGTTAATATTTATGTCAAAGCGCTTCACGTTTCAAGGATTTACCTGAAGCAGAAGCAGCTTGAACAAACCGAGAGTGAAAAAGACGATGATATATTTAAAGCATGACTTTAATCCCGTACATACATTTGACTGCGGTCAATGCTTCCGCTGGAACATTGCGGATACAGAAGATGAATATATCGGCGTTGCCGGCGGAAAAGTGTGCCGCGTTAAAGGCAGTGAAGTTTTCTGCCCCGATGAGGATAATGCGTTTTGGGAGAACTATTTCTGTGCGGATATTGATTATCAGAATATAAAGTCCTTGCTCGGAGAGAATGACCCGAAGCTCCGAAAGTGTATAGACTTCGGCGGCGGAATTCGTTTGCTCCGTCAGGATACTTGGGAAACGATTATATCTTTTATCATATCTGCAAATAATAATATTCCGAGGATTAAGAAAATCATTGAAACCATGTGCCGTGAATTCGGTGATAAAATCGAAATTCAGGACAAAAATATAAACAATTCAGACTATTACACATTTCCGACAGCGGAAAAGTTATGCTCGCTTGATATTTCTGATTTGGCGTGCCTGCGTGCCGGATATCGTGATAAGTATATTATGGACGCTGCTTCAAAGGTTGCAAGCGGCGAGGTTGACTTAAGCGCTTTGCCGGATATGCCTACTCTTGATGCAAAAAAAGAGCTTATGAAGATAAAGGGCGTGGGCGGTAAGGTTGCGGACTGCATACTGCTGTTTTCGCTGTCAAGATGGGAATTGTTCCCCAAGGATGTCTGGATTAAGCGGATACTGAGCGAGGTTTACGGCGTTGCCGAAAAGGAAATTGATGGGTTCATAACCAGCAAATACGGTGATTATGCCGGCTTTGCCCAGCAGTATATGTATTACTATTATCGGGAAAATAATATTTAGAAATAAAAATATATTTGGACAAATCAAAGTAATTAGGAGGCAGATATTATGTTAGTTTCAGCAACAGAAATGTTAAATAAGGCAGTTGCAGGCAAGTATGCCGTAGGTCAGTTTAACATAAACAATCTTGAGTGGACTCGCTCGGTACTTGCAACAGCACAGGAGAACAGTTCACCGGTAATCCTGGGTGTATCTGAAGGCGCCGGCAAGTACATGACAGGCTTCAAGACGGTTGCAGCAATGGTAAAAGCCATGATTGAGGAGATGAATATTACTGTTCCGGTCGCTCTTCATCTTGACCACGGTACCTATGAGGGCTGCTATAAGTGTATAAAGGCAGGTTTCTCATCGATTATGTTTGACGGCTCACATTTTGCAATTGACGAGAACGTGGAAAAGACCAAGGAGCTTGTTACAGTGGCTCACGCAATGGGACTTTCGATTGAAGCCGAGGTAGGCTCAATCGGCGGCGAAGAGGACGGCGTAGTAGGCGCGGGAGAAATTGCTGACCCGAATGAGTGTAAGAGAATAGCCGATCTGGGCGTTGACTTCCTCGCGGCAGGCATAGGCAATATCCACGGCAAGTACCCCGAAAACTGGGCAGGTCTTGACTTTGACGCTCTGGCAAAGACAAAGGCGCTTATCGGTGACCTTCCGCTTGTTCTTCACGGCGGAACAGGTATTCCTGAGGATATGATAAAGAAGGCGATATCTCTCGGCGTTGCAAAGATAAACGTAAACACAGAGTGCCAGCTTTACTTCCAGGAGGCAACAAGAAAGTATATCGAGGAGGGCAAGGACCTTCAGGGCAAGGGCTATGACCCGAGAAAACTTCTTGCACCCGGCGCAGAAGCGATTAAAGTAATCGTAAAAGAAAAGATGGAGCTTTTCGGATCAATCGGCAAGGCATAATTAATTAGGGGTCTTAGGGGATTTAATCCCCTAAGACCCCTAATTAATTATTGTTCTAAATAAATTTCCCCTTTACAAATTATTAACAATATAGAGTTTGACAATTTGCCTGAATCATGATATACTGTAAATCAATATGTTTTATTGATTTTTTAATTTGTGAATTGAAAGGATGATTTTTTTGGACGCGGTACCCCCTCGACAAATGTTGTGGATAGTTTTTATAGTGTTTATGCTGCTTGCTATGATTACAACGTGTATACATCAGTCGGCAATAGTAATCGGAGACGCAAGGCTGAAAAAACTTGCTGAAGACGGAAACAAGAAAGCTAAAAAGCTTGAAAAGCTGCTTGACGGTGGTTCGTCGGCTTTTGCCGGTGCAATGCAGTTTATAAGCACGCTGATTTTGATTGTTTGCGGCATATGCTCTCAGCTGTTGTTCAGAGAGCCTTTGACGAGCGCGCTTATGCACAGCGGTATTAGTACCGGAGTTTCATTCTGGCTTGCCTTTGCGATAATCGTTTTGCTGACTGCCCTTGTATATTTGGTTTTTGGTGTGTTTGTTCCGAAAGGCTATGCCGGTAAGCATGCTGAGGGTATAGCTTTGACTTCGGCGTCTTTGGCGGTGCTTCTTACATACGTCTGCATGCCGTTTGTTTGTCTGCCCGGGGTCGTTTCAAAAATCGTGCTGCGTATTCTCGGCGTAAAGCCCGGTGAGAATGATGAGGACGTAACTGAAGAAGAAATCCGTATGATGGTTGATATTGGCTCGGAGAGCGGAGTTATTGATGATGATGAAAAGGAAATGATTCATAATATTTTCGAGCTTGACGACAAGCCGGTTGAGGATATTATGACCCACAGGACGGACGCGGTCATTCTTTGGATAAACGACGGCGCCGATAAGTGGGAAGAGGTTATCAACGAGACAAATCATACGAGATACCCTGTTTGCGGAAACGCAATCGACGATATTCTCGGAGTTGTTAACAGCAGGGATTTTTATAAATTCTTAATCAAGGACAGAAACGGCGACCTGCGCAGTATTCTGCGAAAACCGTACTTTGTTCCTGAATCGCTCAAAGCAGACGAAATGTTTTCACAGATGCAGGATAAGAACGCGCACTTTGCCATTGTTCTTGACGAGTACGGTGGCTTCAGGGGTATTATAACCCAAGAAGACCTGATTGAGGAAATTGTCGGCGAGCTGTACAGTGAATATGACAGACCTGAGGAAGATCTTGACATAATACAAATGAGCGATGATACATGGCTCATTTACGGCAGCGCTGATATTGACGATGTGCGTGATGAGCTTGGTGTTGATATTCCGGATGATGAATACAATACGTTTGCGGGACTTTTGCTTGACGAGCTGGGAACTGTTCCGGCTGACGGCGAGACTCCCGAACTGACCGTAGGTCGAATGAAAGTCAATATCACAAAAATTACCGAACACAGAATCGAAGAAACTGTTGTCACATTACTGCCGAAGTCCGATGATGACGAAGCCGCAGAATTTGATGGCTCAAATGATAAAAATAAGTCCTCGGAAGATGCTAAAGAGAAGGATTGAGAATAAACAATAAGAGTAATATAAGAGGAATAATTATAAAATGAGTTTTAAGAAGATTATTGCCGCTATCACTCTTACTGTTTGTGTGTTTTCATTAAATCTTACGGCTTATGCGGAGGTATTGCCGAATTTTAATCAGGTTAATTGGTATGATGATGACACATATACAGATGTAAACAGCGGTGAATGGTATTATTATTACGTTGGATTTGCGTATGAATACGGAATTATGAGCGGCACTGATGTTGGTTATTTTGAACCCGGCGGCAGTATTACGCTTGCAGAGGCGGTTACTGTTGCTGCAAGACTTAATGCCGTGTACTACGGCAATAGCATTAATGCCGGTTCGCAGCAAGGTTATTCAAGATACACGGGAAGAATTGGCGTAGTTAATGAAGATACAAAATATGCATATCCTACAGACGGATATATCGGTGTAGCTGAGTCGGGGGATTATGGGAGCTTTGCAAATCTGCAGTCCGATTCTCCCAAGACAAACCGTTACATACGTACCGAGGGTGTGGGTGCAGGTGTGCAAAACTCGGTAGATATGTCGTGGTTCACGCCGTATTTGACTTATGCTGCATCTGAGGGGATTATCAAGCCAACAGAGTTCAGTGGAAGATACTCGGAGCCTGCAACAAGGGCAGAGCTTGCGCATATACTTTATAAAGCTATTCCAGATTGTTACGCTCAGATAAACGATATTTCTCCTATACCTGACATCAATACTTCGAATCCGTATTATTTTGAAATTCTCAGAATGTATGAGTCGGGTGTACTGACAGGAATCGATGAGTACGGAACCTTCTATCCGGGCTCAAATGTGATGCGCTGTGAAACTGCCGCCATGGTTTCAAGGATTTTGGATACCGATTTAAGGGTGCAGTTTGTCCTGAATCAGAATAAGCCGTATGCGACGCTTTATTTCAATTGGCAGTATCCGTATAACGGACGTACCTTCGGAATCAGTGTCAATATGTCATATTATGACTATAATTATTTTGCATCCAAGCTGAGAATAAATGATTATTCGGCGTATGCCAAAGATTATGCAGACGTAACAGCGCTTAATGTACTTGTCGAGAGCCTACGTAATATGGCAGTGGATAACGGCTTTGTGTCGGATTATGATATTGCCGGATTTACAGCTGCTTTTGTTCAGTCGCTTGAGTATCAGGACGATATGCAGTATAAGGGCAGCCGTGAATATCCGAAATATCCGCTGGAAACTCTGTTTGAACAAGGCGGCGACTGTGAGGATACATCGGTACTGCTCGCAAAGATGCTCAATCTTATGGGGTACGGCGCTGTTTTGCTTGTGAGTGAAAACCATATGGCGGTAGGTGTTCAGACGAGCGGGCGAGGTAACCTGTCATACAGAGGTGTAGAGTATTACTATGTTGAAACAACCGAGCCCGGCTGGAGACTCGGCGAAGTGCCGAATGACTTGGTTGGCGAGAATATGGAGATAGTATATATTAATTAGCTTAGTCAGTCGGCTGCAATCACACTTTGTGATGCAGCCGATTTTGTGTTTTTCTGCTTTGGCAAAAGCGGGATAGCGAGCTGCGGCAGGCGAGTGAAACGAGTACGGAAGCGAGCAGCCGTCTCGTCAAAGGCGATTTAATATGATTACGCAATTTACACAGCGAGTGCACAGCTGAGCGCCTGATCTTACACAACGAGTGTATCACGTTGTATTAGCGGACAACTTAGGTGTGTTATTGACTTTAGATATTTTGGCGCAAACATTTGGTTTGGCGCATACGCACTTGCTACGCAAGTCCGGTCACAAGGCGGACAATTGAGGTGTGTTATTGACTTTAGATATTTTGGTGCAAATACTTGGTTTGGCGCATACGCACTTGCTACGCAAGTCCGGTCACAAAAAAATGATACATAACCGTAATATACAAATCCGTAAATTTGTGGTATAATTTAAGAGGTGTATTACGCCAAAAATTTGAGAATAATCATACAATAAGGAGTAATTCTTAATGGCTCAAAATACAAAAAGCAGTAAAAGTAATAAAAAATCTGCTGCTTCAACTAAAACTACGAAGTCTAAGGCGGCGTCAAGCGCCTCCAAAACAAGGAAAAAGACTGCCGGAACCGGTTCCGCGGCAAAACAGAAAACTGCGGCGGCGCGAAAGACGGGAGGGAAAACCACGGTTCAGGCTCAGCCAAAAACAAAGGTTCTCTCAGGCGAGGTTCAGGGTATTATGCTTATCGCTCTGGGCGTGTTTTTTGCTTTTGCGTTTTTCTTTAACACTACGGGAATTGTGGGCGGATTTATCCGCAACGTTTGCTATGGTCTTTTTGGCATGGCATCCGCGATATTTTTCCTATACTTTGTGATTGTCGGAATCAACTGTTTTGTTGACAAAAAGGTCGGCGATTCGCTGTATAAGTGGTGGACACTTCTTGGCCTGATGATTTGTACCGCTATGATATATGCTTTGGCGTTCGGCGATACGGAGTTTATTTCCGGCGGATTTTCTGCAAACCTGACCGCGCTGTATGAACGCGGAATTGACGGAACCGGCGGCGGAATAATCGGCGGTCTGTTTTGCAAGGTGGTAGTTATGCTTATCGGACCCATGGGAACATGGGTGTTTACGGTTGCCGCAGTTCTCGCTCTGGTTATTATCCTGACCGGCATATCAATAGAGGGGATTTTCAGAAAGATTATGAACTTCTTCCGCCGTAGCCGTGACAGTATAAAACAGCAGGCAAACCGTGAGGTTGAGATAGACCCGATTGAACAGTTTGACAATGAAGAATATGAAGAAGATTATGATGACAACAGTGATGTGATTGATAAAACAAAGCGTAATAAGCAGAAAAAGCAATCAATATTCAGACGTATTGCCGCAAAGCTCGTTGGAAATCATGAAGATGAGGCTCAGAATCCTGGCGATGATTCATATGCGGAGGCGGTTGACTTTGATACGCTGCCGCATACTACTGAAGTGAAAAAAATCAGCAGAGCCGGAAAAAGAGACATACCGGAAACGCCTACAAAGCCGCAGCGATTTGTGTTCACTGCCGACGATTCGGTTTTAGATGACGTAATCGGAGGAAGTGCTGGAAGCGATGATAATAATGCGAATAATGCGTTTAAAAAATTCAGCTTTGACGACCTGCCGTTTGACCTTGATAACATAACCGGCGGAACTATATCTGAGGTAACCGGAGAGAAGCTTGAGGACTTTGACGTGTTTAGCGATGATTTTGGTAATGAAAATACAGATTCCGGGATAGCAAATAATCCTGTGGTATTGTTTGAGAAGGATAAAAGTAAAGAAGATAAAAAAGATAAATCAGTTAAAGCTGACATTGATAATAACAAAGCTGAAACCGGAACAGGCGTATTCGACGAGGTTGATGTGCCGGACTTTTTGGACACAACAAAGACCGGAGCACTCACAAAGAAACCGAATGATGACTGGACGATTCCCGAAGACCCTGATCCGGACTTCTTTGAACCGCCGAGTGAGGCGAAGATGCAGGACAGGCTGGATCCTGCAACGAAAAAAGCACTGAGCCGGGGCGTGCCGCTTGACGAAGCTATTACAAGAGGAAGAAAGATGAAAGCTGAAGAGGGGCTTAGTCCGGAGGAGCTTATTGAGGAGCAGGTGAGCGAGCATAATGCGGCACCCAAGCTGATTAGATACCGCCTGCCGGATATAAACCTTCTGTCAGCGCCGAAGCCGACAAAAAAGTCAAAGGCTGAGATCAGACAGGAGCTTGAAGACAAGGCGAACAGGCTGCTTGACACGCTCAGAAGCTTTAAGGTCGAAGCTAAGATAATAAACATCACTCAGGGTCCGTCCGTAACAAGATTTGAGCTTCAGCCGGGCGTTGGAGTTAAGGTGTCAAAAATCACCGGCCTTTCAGATGATATTGCGCTGAGCCTTGCTGCACCGGGCGTCAGAATAGAAGCGCCTATTCCCGGCAAGTCGGCGATAGGTATTGAAATCCCGAATGTAAATCCAACACCGGTTCCTATACGTGAGGTTCTAGATACGGCTGAGTTCAGAAACAAGAAGTCAAAAACTACTGTCGCCCTCGGTAAGGACATAAGCGGTAATTGTGTTGTTGCAGATATTGCGGATTTTCCGCACATACTTATTGCAGGCGCTACGGGTTCGGGTAAGTCGGTGTGTATCAACTCGCTTATAACAAGCATTTTGTATAAGGCAAAGCCGGACGAGGTAAAAATGATTATGGTAGACCCGAAGATGGTTGAGCTTGGCGTATACAACGGAATACCTCACCTGCTTATTCCGGTAGTAACAGACCCGAAGCACGCTGCCGGCGCGCTTAACTGGGCAGTTGTTGAGATGCAGAATAGATATAATCTGCTCAAGGACAACAAGGTCAGAAATCTTGACGGCTACAACAAACTGATGGAGGAGCGGGGCGAGCCTGATGCAAAGCTGCCTGAAATAGTGATTATTATTGACGAGCTTGCCGATTTGATGACGGTTGCCAAAAGCGAGGTTGAGGAAGCAATCAACCGACTTGCGGCTCTGGCGAGAGCGGCGGGTATGTATCTCGTTATTGCTACCCAAAGACCGTCTGTAAACGTAATCACAGGTGTAATCAAGGCAAATATCCCGTCGAGAATTGCCTTTGCCGTATCGTCTCAGATTGACAGCCGTACTATTATAGATTCAGCAGGAGCGGAAAAGCTTCTCGGAAAGGGCGATATGCTGTATTCGCCGAGAGGCTCAATGAAGCCGACGCGTGTGCAGGGCAACTTTGTGTCCGACAGTGAAATAGAGACAATTGTTGACTATATCAAGAGCCAGTACGAGGCCGAATATGACGAGGAAGTAATCGAGCATATCGAAAAGGAGCATGAGAGAGTGAGCGCAGACCTTGAAATGGCAAGTTCATCATCGTCAAATCATGCGTCCTCAGGCTCGTCAGGCAGAACTGACGATATGTTCTTAGAGGCGGTCGAGCTTGTGCTTGAGAACGGACAGGCATCGGTTGCAATGTTCCAGAGAAAGTTTAAGATGGGATATCAAAGAGCTGCGAAGCTAATCGACCAGATGGAGGAGAAAAACATAATCGGTCCGTATGAGGGAACAAAACCCAGACAGGTTATAATTACACGTCAGGAGTTTAATGAGATGAAGTATAATCAATCGCATGATTAGTGAAACAGGCAGCGCAGGCCTGAACATAGGAGGAGATAAACATGCAAAAAATAGCCAGCTTTACGGTTGACCACAGAAAGATTAAGCCGTGCGTCTATATTTCAAGAATTGACGGAGATATTACAACATACGATATGCGTATGCGAAAGCCGAACACTGGCGAGCTTATCGACAATGCGACAATGCACAGCTTAGAGCATATGTTCGCAACTTTGGTGCGCAATTCCGAGATTAAAGATGATGTGATTTATTTCGGTCCGATGGGCTGTCAGACAGGGTTTTATCTCCTTGTCAGAAACGCCGATAATCAACAGGTAATTGATGTGATAAAAAAGACTCTTGCCGATATCTCGGTATATGACGGTGAAATGCCCGGTAAGAGTGAAATCGAGTGCGGCAACTACCGTAATCTTGACGTTGCGCTTGCGCAAAAGGAAGCGGCGGAATATCTTGAAAAGATTAAAAACATAGGCGTGAGCGATTTGAAATATGAGGAATAATCAAATGAGCAATATCTTACTTGAAAACATCACAGCAGTAACAATGGACGACAGCCGAAAGGTAATAGAGAACGCATATGTTGCGATAAACAGCAGCAAAATAAGCTATATCGGAACAGAAAAGCCTGGCGGCGAATATGACGTTAGAATTAACGGCGATAAAAAAGTAGTCATGCCCGGCCTTGTCAACACGCACGCACATCTTGCGATGACACTGCTGCGCAGCTATGCGGACGATATGAACTTGCAGGATTGGCTGTTTAAAAAGATTTTTCCGTTTGAGGAAACTCTGGATGCGGAAAAGATTATTGAGGGCAGCATAATCGGCATTGACGAAATGCTTGCGAGCGGTACTACATGCTTTAACGACATGTACTTTTTTGAAAAGGAGACAGCGCAGGTTGCTGTGCAAAAGGGAATTCGTGCCGTGCTGGCTGAGGGAATAAACTTTGACGGCTATGACCGTAAGATCAGGCTCATGGAGGAGCTGGCGGAGGAATTCAAGAATGAAGATTTAATCACGCTCGCTATTGCTCCGCATGCAATATATACTTGCAGTGATAAGCTGCTGAGGGACTGCGCTGACTATGCCGCAAGGCATAATATGCTGATTCATACACACCTTGCCGAGACGCAGAAGGAATTTGATGACTGTATGAAGGAGCATGGTATGACGCCAACGGAATATATGGAAAGCACGGGAATGTTTGAGAACAGGACGGTGGCGGCGCACTGCGTTGTGATGACGGACGGGGATTTGGAAATTCTGAAAAAACACGGCGTATCGGTTGCGCATAATGTAGTCAGCAACTTGAAACTTGCGTCAGGCGTTGCTCCTGTGCCTAAGATGATTGATTCGGGAATAAACGTATCGCTCGGTACAGACGGTGCGTCAAGCAATAATAACCTTGACATGTTTGAAGAAATGAAGATTTCTGCTGTACTGCATAAGGGAATAACTTTAAATCCAACAGTTATGGACGCATGGACAGTTCTGAAAACGGCGACAGTGAACGGAGCAAAAGCGCTCGGATTTGATAATCTTGGAGTATTAAAGACAGGGTATCTGGCAGATATGATAATTCTTGATTTTGATACGCCGCATCTGACGCCAAATTATAACACTGTTTCAAATCTTGTATATTCAGCCGCAGGAAGCGATGTTGAATATACGATAGTAAACGGAAAAATTGTGTATAATAGAAATAATAAATAGAATTTCTGGAAATATCTTGTAATAAAAAAATAGTTATGATATAATAAAGTGCGCAGTCAAAGACTGTGGTCATAGGAGGGATTAATCATGGCGAAAGTTGCTATTGTAATGGGAAGTAATTCAGACCTGCCTGTTGTGCAGGGCGCTATAGACAAGCTTAAGGAATTCGGAGTGGATTTTGAGGCGCATGTTATCTCGGCGCACAGAACTCCGGCTCAGGCGGAGGAGTTCGCAAAGTCGGCAAAGAGCAAGGGTGTTAAAGTAATCATCGCTGCTGCGGGAAAAGCGGCACATCTTGGCGGTGTTATTGCCGCATATACGACTTTGCCGGTTATTGCACTGCCGATTAAGTCATCGTTTATGGACGGACTTGATTCGCTGCTGTCTATGGTGCAGATGCCGAGCGGAATACCGGTTGCGACTGTCGGCGTTAACGCTTCGGACAATGCAGGCATACTTGCGGTTCAGATGCTTGCCCTAAGTGATGAAAGTCTTACGGCTAAGCTGGAGCAGTTTAAGGCTGACATGGCTGAGGCTGTAGCGGAAAAAGACAGAAAGCTCCAGGTAGAACTGGGATAATAAATTGTAAATAGTTTAGAAATAATATATTTTTTGGAGGATTTTCAATGAGCGAAGCATACAAACAAGCGGGAGTTGACGTAGAGGCAGGCTATAAGTCGGTTGAGCTCATCAAAGAACATGTAAAGCGTACCAACATTGATGGCGTGCTGTCAGGTATCGGCGGTTTCGGCGGTCTGTTTGAACTGGGTAAGGATTACGAAAATCCGGTTCTTGTTTCAGGAACTGACGGCGTGGGAACCAAACTCAAGCTTGCGTTTATAATGGACAAGCATGACACCGTAGGACAGGACTGCGTGGCAATGTGTGTGAATGATATTGTCTGCGGCGGCGCAAAGCCGCTGTTCTTCCTTGACTATATCGCTGTCGGCAAGAACGTGCCGGAAAAGATAGCGGAAACTGTCAAGGGTATTGCTGACGGCTGCGTTAAGGCCGGCTGTGCATTGGTCGGCGGTGAGACAGCGGAGCATCCCGGACTTATGCCGGAGGACGAGTACGACCTTGCGGGATTTACGGTGGGCATAGTCGACAAGAATAAGATAATAGACGGCAGCCGTATTGAGGCCGGTGACGCGATTATCGGCATAAAGTCGTCCGGCGTACACAGTAACGGATATTCTCTCGTTAGAAAGATTTTTAAGATAGACGACAGCGAGGCTTGTGCAGAAAACTTAAAGAAGTTCGATGACGAACTGGGCTGTTCAATCGGCGAGGCGCTTCTCACGCCGACAAAGATATATGTTAAGCCGATGCTTGCGGCGATAGAAGCGGTTGACGTAAAAGCTGTGTCGCACATCACCGGCGGTGGATTTTATGAGAACATACCGAGAATGCTCAAGGACGGAACAAGAGCAAAGATAAACAAGGATAGCTTTGAGGTTCTGCCGATATTCAAAAAGCTGCAAAAGCTTGGCGGAGTTTCTGAGCATGATATGTTCAATACCTACAACATGGGCATAGGCATGATGTTTGTTGTGCCGAAAGCTCAGGCTGACGAGGCGGTCAGAGTAATCAATGAAAGCGGTGAAAGCGCTGTTGTTGTCGGTGAAATCATCAGCGGTGAAAAGGGCGTGGATATATGCTGAGGGTTGGAGTTTTAGTTTCCGGCGGCGGTACAAATCTTCAGGCGATAATCGATGCAATCGAAAGCGGAAAGATTACGAACACCGAGATTGTAACGGTGGTTGCGTCAAATCCTAAGGCGTATGCCTTAGAGCGCGCCAAGAAGCATAATATACCATCAATTGTAATTTCAAGAAAAGCGTTTGCGTTGCAGGAGGAGCATGATACCGCACTCTGCGAGCATATGCAGTACTGCGGTGTTGACCTTATCGTCATGGCGGGATATTTGAGCATTGTAGGCAGTCAGCTCATAAGCAAGTTCAAAAACCGTATCATAAATATTCATCCGTCGCTTATACCGTCATTTTGCGGACCCGGGTTTTATGGACTAAGGGTACACGAAGCCGCACTTGAGCGGGGCGTGAAGATTACCGGCGCAACGGTTCATATTGTGAACGAGATTTGCGATGGCGGACCAATTCTGCTCCAGAAGGCTGTTGAGGTTAAGGACGGTGATACAGCCGAGGTTTTGCAGAAGCGTGTAATGGAACAAGCCGAATGGCAGATTTTGCCCGAGGCAATAAATATGATTGCAAACAAGCAAATAAGTATATAATTATTATACAGGAGGCTCAAAATATGAATACAATCAACTTATCGGAGGAGCTGAAGTCAAACAGCTATCCCGGACGCGGTATAGTAGTGGGCAAATCACAGGACGGTAAGAGTGCAGTTACTGCTTATTTCATCATGGGCAGAAGCGAAAACAGCCGCAACCGTATCTTTGTTGAGGACGGTGACGGAATTCGCACACAGGCATTTGACGAGTCTAAGCTTGAGGATCCGTCGCTTATTATATATGCGCCGGTCAGAGTTCTCGGAAACAAGACAATCGTTACAAATGGCGACCAGACTGATACGGTTTACGACCTGATGAACAAGCAGATGACGTTTGAGCAGGCGCTCAGAACGCGTGAGTTTGAGCCTGATGCACCGAATTACACACCGAGAATTTCTGCGGTTATGAAGGTGTCGGACGGCGGGTATAACTATGCAATGTCAATTTTAAAGAGTGCAGACGGAGACCCGAGCTCGTGCCAGAGATATACATTTGCGTATTCAAATCCGGTGGACGGTATAGGACACTTTATTCATACATACAAGGGTGACGGCAATCCGCTGCCGAGCTTTGAGGGCGAACCAAAGAAAGTCGAAATACCGAACGATATTGACGGATTTACCGACATGCTCTGGTCAAGCCTGAATGAGGAAAATAAGGTTTCGCTCTTTGTCAGATATATTGATATCACCACAGGCGAAACAACCACGAGGATAATTAATAAGAATAAGTAAAATTTTCTCCGTATCAGCAAGGTGAAAGCGAGCATCGGCAGGTGAGCGTTAGCGAACACGTTAGGCGAGCGGTCATCTCGCAGAATGCGATTTGAAATGTTATATAATTTTGCCGACGCTTATACACAATAAATGTGATTAAAATCGCATTTTAGAAAGGAAAAACTATTATGAAAGAAATGGAACTGAAATACGGCTGTAACCCAAATCAGAAGCCGTCAAAGGTTTATATGGAAAACGGAAACGAACTTCCTATCACCGTTCTCTGCGGAAAGCCCGGATATATCAATCTGCTCGACGCAATGAATGGCTGGCAGCTTGTAAAGGAGCTTAAAAAGGCTACCGGACTTCCGGCAGCAACCTCGTTCAAGCATGTTTCGCCGGCAGGCGCAGCAGTAGGACTTGAGCTGTCTGACACGCTTAAGAAAATCTATTTTGTTGACGAGACAATAGAGTTGACTCCGCTTGCCAACGCATATGCGCGTGCCAGAGGCGCGGACAGAATGTCATCGTTCGGCGACTTTATCGCACTTTCTGATGAGTGCGACAAGGCGACAGCTCTGCTTATAAAGAAGGAGGTATCCGACGGTGTTATTGCCCCGGGATATTCCGATGAGGCGCTTGAAATCCTTAAGGCTAAGAAAAACGGTAATTACAACATAATTCAAATAGATGAGAATTATACACCCGACCCGATTGAGAGAAAGCAGGTGTTTGGCATAACATTTGAGCAGGGCAGAAACGAGCTTGATATCAACAAGGAACTTTTGTCAAACGTTGTGACGGACAACAAGAATATCTCAGACGCACAGCTCCGTGACCTTATGATTTCGCTGATTACGCTCAAGTATACTCAGTCGAACAGCGTGTGCTATGTCAAGGACGGTCAGGCAATCGGTATAGGTGCAGGACAGCAGTCGCGTATTCACTGCACACGTCTTGCAGGTAACAAGGCCGATATATGGTGGCTCAGACAGGCTCCGCAGGTGCTTGCACTTGATTTTGTTGACGGAATTAAGAGAGCAGACAGAGATAATGCGATCGATGTCTATATCTCTGATGAATATATGGACGTTCTTGCAGACGGAGTATGGGAAAAGACATTTAAAACCAAGCCGCCCGTGTTCACAAAGGAAGAACAGAAGGAGTGGCTCAAAAAGAACACAGACGTATCACTCGGTAGCGATGCTTTCTTCCCGTTCGGCGACAATATCGAACGCGCGCATAAGTCGGGTGTAACAGCAATCGCCCAGCCGGGCGGTTCAATCCGTGACGATAATGTTATTGAAACATGTAATAAGTATAATATAGCTATGTCCTTCACAGGGATCAGACTTTTTCATCATTAATATCTTATATAGAAGTAAAAAAACAGCAGCCCAAAACGGCTGCTGTTTTTGTTTACTCACTTAATATCTTCTTTGCTGTTTCGACATCTTTGATATCTATCAGACACGAAATTTCTGTCTCGGCAGTGGTAATCAGCTTAACTCTGATATTCTCCTTTGCAAGCAGTGCGAAAAGCTCTGCCGCAACACCTGACTCAATTCTCATACCTTCTCCGCTCAGAAGGATTTTTGTGTTGTTTCCGTTTATGTCTGTGTTGATTGACGGCGCCAGTGACTTGAACTTCCCGGTCAGTCCGATTACCGCACCAAGGTCGTCCTCAGAAATCGTGAATGAAAGATTGATTTTGTCCTTATACGGTGCAGTCTGGCTGATCATGTCAATACTGATGTTGTTCTCGGCGATGATGCCCAGTATACTTGCGATGCTTCCGGGAGTGTTAGGTACATTGTTTAAAGTAACAATGGCAACCTCGGGGAAGAAAGAGATGTCGGTAATGGTCTTAATCATAAGATAACCTCCCAAAAATAAATTATGATTGCTCTATAAGGTCTTTCATTGCGTACATACCGGCAGGTTTACCTTTCATGAATACTGCCGCCTTTACGGCTCCGACCGCAAAGACCTCTTTTGAAGCGGCGCTGTGCTTTATTTCAATTACTTCATCGTTCCCGGCAAAGATTACATCATGCTCGCCTACGATGGTACCGCCTCTGACTGCGTGTATTCCAATTTCAGCCTTGTCACGCTTTTTGCGGACGCTGTGTCTGTCATAGACATATTCGGCATTATAGCTTACAGTGTCTGCGATTGCGTCTGCGATTGCAAGCGCCGTACCGCTCGGTGCGTCAAGCTTCTGGTTATGATGCTTTTCTATAATTTCAATATCAAAATTGTCCTGAAGTATGTTTGCCGCCTTTGTTACAAGGTCAATCAGGAGATTAACGCCTATTGACATGTTAGCCGAGAAAAAGACCGGTGTCGATTTTGATGCGGCTTTCATACTTGAAAGCTGTTCTTCCGACAGTCCAGTGGTGCAGAACACAACAGGAATATTGTTTGTCTTTGCGAAGTCCAAAAGACTGCTGAACATGGCAGGGTGTGAGAAATCAATTATTGCGTCTATGTCCTTTATGTTCTTAATATCGCTGAGCTTGTCGTAGACCGGAAAATCAGCGTTTTGCGCTGTGTTGATGTCATATCCGGCAACGATTTTAACGCTGTCGTTTTCTGCGGCAACACGAGTCACTGCCTGACCCATTTTTCCGTTTGCTCCGCTTAATAAAATATTTGTCATTTGTATCACCTGTTATATATTATATCCGATTGGCTGTTTAATATTTCCCGAAAATCTACAGAAGGCATTTAACGCCGTTTTCTTCAAGAGCAGTTTTCAGTGCTTGATAATTCTCGTCTGTCATTTCGCAGAGCGGCATTCTGAGCGGGCCGACTTCATAACCGAGAATATTCATTGCTGTTTTGATAGGAATCGGATTGACCTCTATAAACAGCTTGTTAATCAAATCTAAGTATTTCAAAAACAGTTCTCTTGAAGCTTCTACATTTCCGTTTTCGAACTCTGCGCAGATGTCGTGTGTTTCTTTCGGCAGGATATTTGCCAATACGGAGATTACGCCTTTACCGCCAAGCGACATTACCGGAACAATGATATCGTCATTGCCCGAGTAGATGTTGAGGTCGGTCTCAGCAGCGATCTTTGCAACAAATGCAAGATTGCCGGTTGCCTCCTTGATTGCGTTGATGTTCGGTATCTCTGCCAGCTTCTTGAGTGTGTCGAGTGAGAAAGAAAGACCGCCTGTACGTCCGGGAATGTTGTACAAAACAATCGGTATGTTCACACTGTCGGCAATAGCCTTGGTGTGGAGGTATAGACCCTTCTGGGTTGTCTTGTTATAGTACGGCGTAACAATCAAAAGACCGTCTGCGCCCACGCTCTCGGCATACTTGCTGAGCTCTATCGCATGCTTAGTATCGTTGCTGCCTGTTCCTGCAATAACGGGTATTCTCTTGTTTACCTTTTTCGTGGTGAATTCAATTACTGCCTTGTGTTCTTCATCGGGCATGGTTGAAGATTCACCGGTTGTTCCGCACACAACTATACAGTCAGTATGGTTGGCTATGTGGAACTCAATCAGCTTTTCAAGCTTTTCATAATCAACTCCGGTTTCAGTGAACGGTGTGATTATTGCCACCGCACTGCCGGTAAAAATAGGCTCCTTCATAACGAAAATCCTTTCTAAAAATATTAATCTAAATAGCCCTTAGCGGCAAGCAGCTCAGCAAGAAGTACCGCTCCGCCTGCTGCGCCCCTTAATGTATTATGGCTCATTGATACCATTTTATAATCATACTGTGTTGACTCTCTCAATCGGCCGCATGAGATTGCCATACCGCCGTCTATCTCGCGCGCAGTCTTAATCTGAGGCTGGTCGGGCTGGTCGGCTTCTGTGTATACATAGATGAACTGCTTCGGGGCATGCGGAAGCTCAAGCTCCTGCGGAACGCCCTTATATTCTCTCCACATATTCTCGATTTCCTGAACCGACGGTTTGTTTTCGCTGTCCTTGAACGAGAAGAATATAGCGGCAGTGTGTCCGTCAGATACAGGCACTCGGTATGTCTGGCACTCGATTTGAAGCTCGGTTGACGGAACGATTTCGCCGCCTTCGATTTTGCCCAAAATCTTATTCGGTTCAACCTCTGACTTCATTTCCTCACCGCCGATGTATGGTATAAGGTTATCTACCATATCAGGCCATGTTTCAAAGGTCTTGCCTGCGCCTGAGATTGCCTGGTAGGTTGTAACAAGCGCATGGTCAATCGGGTATTTTTGATTGATTACAGCAAGCGCCGGCAGATATGACTGAAGCGAGCAGTTTGATTTGACTGCAACAAAGCCTCTCTTTGTGCCGAGTCTTTCGCGCTGAGCCGGGATAATCTCTGTATGCTGCGGATTTATCTCAGGGATTATCATAGGAACGTCAGGCGTATGTCTGTGCGCCGAGTTGTTTGAAACAACAGGACATTCAGCCTTGGCGTAACGTTCTTCAAGCGCTTTGATTTCGTCCTTCTTCATGTCCACAGCGCAGAATACAAAGTCAACCTGCTCTGCGATTTTTTCAACATCTGCGGCTGCGTCGTAGAGAACCATGTCCTTTACGCTGTCCGGAATGTCAGCTTTCATAGCCCAGCGTTTGCCTACCGCCTCCGTGTATTTCTTTCCTGCGCTTCTCGGCGATGCCGCCAGAAGCTTTATATTAAACCAGGGATGGCCGTCAAGCAATGTGATAAAGCGCTGACCTACCATACCTGTAGCTCCAATAATTCCTACGTTATATTGTTTCACTTAATCTTCCTCCTATAATTCATTAGTATATATAATTATATGACAATATGCCCATTATGTCAAATGTTTTTTAATTCCGCCGCAAATTAAAATTAACAAAACATTCTTAAGTTTACTATAGCTTTTTGTAAAATTGTGTGGTATAATAAATTTGCTATAACCGCAATCAAGGATTGCGTATGTGCCAAATCAGCATATATAAAGGAATGATTATTATGAAAAGAAAAATCAGAAGAATACTGTGTTTGTGTCTGTGTTTTTGTGTTTTAAGCGCAGGTATCGGCGGGATTTCGGTCAGCGCCGAGATTAATATACCGTCCGTGCTGAAGGTTGGTTTGTTCTACGGTTCGACCGCAAAGACTTCCTTTACTGTTTCGTGTGAAAGAGGCTATTATGCCGGCTGGTATAACGACCGTGATTTCAAGGAGGATAGGATTATTGAAAGTACAGACGTCAAAATCGGTCTCGACACAAACGGTCAAATAACCGTGTTTGACTTAAACGGTAATCTTTTGTATCAGGAATCCGGCAATCAGGGACTTGGTATCAGACCTGTTTACACGAACTTCTGGGAGGAACGGTTTTCAATCGATGGCACCAGCTACCGCGGAAGTTTGTATTTTATAAAGGACGGCGACGGCATCGCGGTAATCAACATGGTCGAAATGGATCAGTATTTGTACGGCGTTGTCTCACGTGAAATGAGTGATACGTGGCCGATTGAAGCGCTGAAGGCTCAGGCAGTGTGTGCGAGGAACTATGCTCTCCAGAATTTGAACAAGCACGCCGCATATGGCTTTGATATTTGTGCAAATACGCATTGTCAGATGTATACGGGTATCGGGAGAGAGGCTGAGTCGATATATGACGCTGTTGACGAGACCCGGGGACAGGTGCTTACATATAACGGAGAGCTTTGCGAATGCTATTACTCATCGTCTATGGGTTCAACCACTGAAGATGTGAAATATGTCTGGGGCAATGAGGTGCCGTATCTTGTATCGGTTGATAACTCCTATGAGGATACCGAAAATATCCCGAACGGCGTGTGGTCGGGTGTACTTACGGTTGCCGAAGCGTCAACGATTATGCGTAACAAGGGCTATGACGTCGGAGATGTGCAGAAGATTGAGGTGCTTGAGTATTCGCCAAACGGAAGAGTTATAAAGATGCGTGTCACAGGCAACACTGCCATAAAGACGCTTGAACGTGAAGCGTGCAGACTTGTTTTTGGTACGATTACAAAAAGTCAGATGTTTACCGTTGTAGGCGACGGAGATGCAGAGGGACAAGCATATGTTGCGGTAACTGACGGACAGTCGCTCGTCAGAGTGCGTCCCGGTAAGCTGGAGCTTTTGACTAGCGCCGGACGTGCGGAGTTCCAGGGTGAAACGCTGTATACGACAAACGGACGTTATCAAAAGACATATGAGGATTCCACCGAGGATTCAAAGCCGAATACGAGCTTTACCTTCAGAGGTCAGGGCTGGGGTCACGGTGTCGGAATGAGCCAGTACGGTGCAAAGGGAATGGCTGACGCCGGTTATAACTATGTCGATATACTTACGCATTATTTCAGCGGCACAGAGGTAACGCAGGCTTATTGATTGGAGAATATTAAATGACTACAAAAGATTTTTATTATGATTTACCGCCGGAGCTTATTGCTCAGCACCCGCTTGAGGACAGAGCAAGCTCAAGGCTGCTGTGTCTTAACAGTGTTACCGGCGAAATCAGGCACAGACATTTCAGAGATATTGTCGAATATTTAAATCCCGGCGACTGTCTGGTTATGAACAACACAAGGGTTATCCCGGCAAGGCTTTACGGAGTTAAAGAGGATACCGGCGGAAAGATTGAGTTTCTTTTGCTTAAAAGACTTGACATAAACACATGGAATGTTATACTAAAGCCCGGCAAGCGTGCAAGGCGCGGAGCGAGGTTTGTTTTCGGAGACGGATTACTGAGGGCAGAAATCATTGAGGTTTGTCCTGACGGGAACCGGATTGTCAGGTTTGAATATGACGGGGTGTGGGAGGAGCTTCTCGACAAGCTGGGTGAGATGCCGCTGCCGCCGTATATAAAGGAAAAGCTTGAGGACAAGGAACGCTATCAGACGGTGTATTCAAAAATTGAGGGCTCGGCAGCTGCGCCGACGGCAGGTCTGCATTTTACCAATGAGTTGTTGGACACAATAAGGGCAAATGGTGTAAATATTGCGTATCTTACTCTTCATGTCGGTCTTGGAACATTCAGACCCGTATCGGTCGAGAATGTTGAGGAGCATGTCATGCACACCGAGCATTATGAGGTTACAAAAGAAGCTGCGGAGATTATAAATAATACCCGAAAAAACGGAGGCAGGATAATAGCTGTCGGAACGACCTCTGTCCGTACGCTTGAAACGGTTGCGGATGAGGACGGAACAGTGCATGAGCAAATCGGCGACACGAGTATATTTATATATCCGGGTTACAAGTTTAAGGCAGTTGATGGTATAATAACCAATTTCCATTTGCCCGAATCAACCTTGCTTATGCTGGTTTCGGCGTTTGCGGGCAAGGAGAATATTATCAAGGCCTACGACGTTGCTGTGAAAGAGAGATACAGATTTTTCAGCTTCGGCGACGCAATGTTTTTGACCTAATCCGCATACTAAGATGTGTGCTGATAATTAAAATGAGCCAGAAGTTTCACAGGAGATAAAAATGTTTAAAATACTAAAGCAACAGAAAAAAGCGAGAAGGGGAAGATTTGAGACTGTTCACGGCACAATAGAGACACCGGTGTTCATGAACGTTGGCACTGCCGCCGCTATCAAGGGCGCGCTTGATACGTTCGACCTGAAGGAAATAGGATGTCAGGTTGAGCTTTCAAACACATATCATCTGCATCTGCGCCCCGGTGACGAGGTCGTGCGCGATATGGGCGGACTTCACAAATTTATGAACTGGGACAGACCAATTCTTACTGACAGCGGCGGATTTCAGGTATTTTCACTTGCCAAGCTGCGTAATATTAAAGAAGAAGGCGTTTATTTCTCGTCTCACATTGACGGACGGAAAATTTTCATGGGTCCTGAGGAGAGTATGAGAATTCAGTCAAACCTTGCTTCAACAATAGCAATGGCGTTTGACGAGTGCGTTGAAAACCCGTGCGAAAGAGAATACGCAAAGCAGTCTGCGGATATGACGGTTCGCTGGCTTAAACGCTGCAAAGCCGAAATGAACCGGCTTAACGGTCTTGAGTCAACCATCAATAAAAACCAGATGCTTTTTGGCATTAATCAGGGGAGTACCTATGACGATATCAGAGTGGAGCATATGAAGCAGATTGCAGAGCTTGACCTTGACGGTTATGCCATAGGCGGACTGGCGGTCGGCGAGTCAACCGAGGAGATGTACCGCATTATTGAAAGCGTAGAGCCGTATATGCCTGTCAATAAGCCGAGGTATCTTATGGGTGTCGGTACTCCCATAAATATTATTGAAGCAGTATACAGAGGCATTGACTTTTTTGACTGCGTGATGCCAAGCCGTAATGCAAGGCATGGAACGCTGTTCACTTCGCAGGGAATAGTGAATATCAGAAACGCCAAATATGAGCGGGATGATTCGCCCGTTGATCCAGAGTGCCGGTGTCATACGTGCAGAAACTTTTCAAAGGCGTATCTGAGGCATTTGTTCAAGGCAAATGAGATGCTTGCAATGCGCCTGGCTGTTATTCACAACCTGTTTTTCTATAACAACATGATGCAGGAAATAAGAGACGCGCTTGATAATGGAGATTTTGACTGCTACAGACGCAGCAAGGTCGGCGTATTGGACAGAAGAATATGATTTCAGGAGGAAAAACTAATGGGACTAAATCTAATTGAAATAATCAGGTCGGTTATACTCGGCATTGTTGAGGGAATAACGGAGTGGCTGCCGATAAGCAGTACCGGTCATATGATTTTGGTGAATGCGTTTATGAATAATTATGATACGTTCACCGCGTCAGATTTGTACTTGTATGTTATACAGCTCGGCGCAATACTGGCAGTTGTAACGCTTTATTTCAAGAAGCTGAATCCGTTCTCTCCGTCAAAAACCACGCAGGAAAAATCGGACACATGGCAGATGTGGCTTAAGGTGATTATTGCCTGCCTGCCTGCCGCCATAATTGGTCTGCTTCTTGATAATATCATGGATAAGCTCGAAAACCCGTGGGTTGTTGCCGCAATGCTTATTATCTACGGTATTGCATTTATAATCATAGAGTCGAAGAACAATACGGCAACAGTAAACGATATGCAGTCGATGACCTATAAGACGGCGCTGTACATAGGTATGTTTCAGGTGCTGTCGATAATACCGGGTACGTCAAGATCCGGTGCAACAATTCTCGGCGCGATAATTTTAGGCTGTTCAAGAGGCGTTGCTGCGGAGTTTTCGTTCTTCCTGGCAATACCGGTCATGTTCGGCGTGAGCCTTTTGAAGATTGTGAAATACGGGCTTGCCATGCCGATGCAGGATATAGTTGTTCTGATTATAGGTATGGCGGTGGCATATGTTGTATCAATGCTTGCGATTGAGTTCCTTGTGAGCTACGTCAGAAAGCACGACTTTAAGGCGTTCGGGTATTACAGGATTATACTCGGCATAGTGGTGCTGGCGTATTTTGGTACGGCTCTTCTAGTTGGATAATTTGTGGAACTAATTTGCTAAATATCTTTATTGTGCGATAAACCGTAGGGGGGATATTATCCGCCCGCAGGCAGCTGATAGCCGCCAACACAGAAGAATTTATTTTAAATATACAAGATGAATGGGATGATAAATAAAATGATTTTCAGAAAAAAAGCAAAGCGCGTTATATCCTGTGTAACAGCGGGGCTTATTGTATTTGGCTCAATGTCTGCGTTTGCATCTGTTTTAGGCGAGCAGACCTCGCATAAACAAACAGAGTTTGCACAGGGAACTACATATAATAAGAACACATTTGAAAGCAGCAGCGTCGGACAGCAGACCGAGAACTTTTTTGAGTATGTTCCGAATAGCGATGTACTGCCGATTATTTCAAACGGCGAGCAGGTTTTCGGAAAGAGAACGGTCACAGAGGCGAACGAATACTTGAATGAACAGGGAATATTTGCCGCAATGGGAATGAATGCGGATTTCTTTTCGTTTCAGACAGGCGTGCCGATGAGCAATACAATCACTGACGGGCATGTGCTGACGGCTGATTCCGATGCAACGACCGGAATAGGGTTTAACAGTGACGGTACAGCGTTTATTGCGCCGATGAAGCTGTATATAACCGTGGCGACCGACAGCGGCTCATACTTTGACGTAGAGTGTCTGAACAAATACCGTCAGCCGTATGTTATGTATATGTATACCGATGAGTTCGGCAGCTACACAAATGCTGAGGGCAGCGGAACCAACGTGGTTCTGGGAAATGTCAGCAGTGAGCTTAAGATAGGACAGCCGATTACCGCAACTGTCGAAAGCATTTCTGACGATAACGGTTCTATTGCTATTCCTGACGGTAAGCTGATTCTCAGCGTTGACAGCAGCGCCGCTTCGGAGGTCAGGGCTCGGCTTAACGCGCTGAGTGTTGGACAGACGGTAACGATAACTGTCAGCGAGATGACAGGCGAGAGCCGCTGGAGTACAGCGCAGTACGGAACGGGCTGTCTCGGCGGAACGCTGATAAGAAACGGTCAGCTTGATTTTGAGGACGACGTAGCCGCACCGAGAAGTGCAGTCGGAATAAAGGCTGACGGTTCAGTTATTTTCTATACTATTGACGGAAGACAGCAGGGTTATAGCTACGGTGTGAGAAAGGAAACTCTCGCAAAGCGTCTGCTTGAGCTTGGCTGTGTTGACGCTGTGAATTTAGACGGCGGAGGAAGTACACAGCTCGGTGGTACTCTCCCTGAGACGACAGAGTTTCAGATATTAAACTCTCCGTCCGAGAGCCTCAGAAAATGTGCAAACTTTATTTTCTTAAAGAAGATGAACAAGCCTGACGGGGTTCCGTATAAACTGTTTGTATATCCGTACGGCGATTATGTCCTGTCAGGAAGTACGGTTGGTATCTGGGCATCTGCAATAGACGCGTCATACGGCAGGGCGACAATGACGGAGCCGCTGGTTTATTATATCGAGTCTGACAGCACCAGCACCGGTATGTCAGCAATAGACAGCGACGGATACCTCACGGCATGCGGCGACGGTCAAATTTACATTGCTGCATATTCGGGAGCGGCAAGCGGAAGTACATTGATTTATTCGGTAACCAATCCGGATTCGATAACAGTGAAAAACGAGACGGACAACAGCGCTGTCACATCGCTTGCGCTTGCGGCAGGTGAGATGGTCAATCTGACAGCCGACTCAATATACAGTGGTATGAGCCTGACTGACAGTGATGTTGCGTATACATGGACCGTCAGCGATCCGAGCCTCGGAACAATCAGTGAGGACGGAAGCTTCACCGCTTCGGGCTATGCAACCAGCGGAACGATAACCTGTTCAGCCGGAACGGCGTCGGCAAGCGTTAGTGTGAATGTGTCGGGCTCACCTGTGCCTGCGCCTCAGCCAACACAGGAACCTGCGTTGCTTGAGACCGATTATCCGACAATAACGTGCTCAAGCAACGGCAGTATGTTCACTGCAAAGATTTACGGTACGCACGGTGATACCACTGCCGACAGCATTACATTCAAGGTTGACGGCAAAAAAACTCAGTTCACATATTTTGATGATGAAAACACACTTCAGTATACATTCCCGAAGGGGTTTGACGAAAGCGCACATCAGCTGACAGTCAGCGTGACCGACTCAATGGGTTGCAGTGCATTTAAAGCGCATACTGTCGGACAGCTTTCATCCCTCTATAATCCGTACGGCGACACAAACGAGCATTGGGCGAGGGATTATATATCTTATATGTCGTCAAGGAATGTTGTTTCGGGCTATGCCGAAAACGGCACGAATGTCTTTAAGCCGAACCAGAATATGACTCGTGCTGAGTTTGCGTGCATGATAACGAATTATCTGGGTATAAATGTTTATAATTACCGTGGAACTGAGCTGCCGTATGCAGATAAGGACAGTATACCAGAGTGGGCTATGATGCAGGTTCAGACAATGTATGCTCTCGGAATAATGACCGGACAGCAAAACGGCGACAAGGTTGTGTTCTCACCGTCATCAAATATCAAGCGCAGCGAGTATTCGGTTGCGGCGGCAAGACTGATGCCGCAGGGGCTTTATCGTGCCCCGCTGAATGCGGTTGATGCAGGAGATGTTCCCGACTGGGCAAAGAGCAGTATTGAATTGTTGCTGACGAACGGCGTAATGAGCGGTTATACAGACGGTTCTATCCGTCCGTCAAATAACGTAACCCGTGCCGAGGCAGTAAAGATTTTGTTTGGTTTGGGATAAAAAATAAATAATAATGCTGCTGCGATTGTCACGCAGCAGCCATTGTTATTGTAATACAAATTATAGTTTGACGAGCACAAACCTTTTAGGAAAAGGTTTAAAAATCTAAATTGGTAAACCGCAATTCGG